>Ga0315910_10004144_pt1 | contig 12176 bp, 8 predicted proteins | sample EdamamesoilMG_FD_204470 | JGI IMG/M metagenome (GOLD analysis project Ga0315910, IMG submission 204470) | Garden soil microbial communities collected in Santa Monica, California, United States - Edamame soil | ecosystem: Environmental > Terrestrial > Soil > Garden | place: USA: California... | reverse complement strand
CTGGCTGGCCACGGGCTCGAGCGTGCCCGGGGCGAGATCGGGCGCCAGGATCAGCCCGGGGATGTGGAACTTGTCCACCGGGATCAGGTCGGCGCCGTGGACGCGCTCGTCGTGGTCGGCCACGACCAGCCACACGGTGTCCTTCCAGTAGTCCTCCTGCTTCGCCAGACGGAAGAGCTCGCCCAGGGCGTAATCGGCGTACTGGACCGTGTTGTCGCGCGAGTTCGTCTCGGGGTCGAGCGGCTGGATGCGCCCGGCGGGGTACTCGAAGGGTCGGTGGTTGCTGGTCGAGAGCAGCAGCGCGAAGAAGGGCCGGTCTCCGTGGGCCACGAAGGTCTCGTTGGCCTTGCGCATCAGGTCCTCGTCCGAGACGCCCCACGTGCCGCGGAAGGCGGGCGCGGCGTAGTCGCGCTCGTCGAGGGCGCGCTGGAAGCCGTTGGCCAGGAAGAAGGCGGCCATGTTGTCGAAGTGGCCCTCGCCGCCGTAGACGAAGTCGGTGGCGTAGCCCTCGCCCGTGAGCAGGCCGGCCAGGGTGAAGAAGTTGGACTGCGATTTTCCGAGCTTGACCACCGAGTCCGCGGGCGTGGGCAGGAAGCCGCACACCACGGCCTCGATGCCGCGCACGGTGCGCGTTCCCGTGGCGTAGAGGTGCGTGAGCAGCAGGCCTTCGCCCGCCAAGGCGTCGAAGCAGGGCGTCAGGGGCCGCCCGCCCAGGCAGCCCACGAACTCGGCCCCCAGGCTCTCCTCGAGCACGATCACCAGGTTGCGCGGTCGCGCCAGCGGCGTGCGCGGCTCCTGGCGGTGCTGGAAGGGCACGTCGTCCGGCGCGCTCACGGCGGGCGGGATGGTGCCGTAGCGGGCCACGCGCGCCAGGATCTCGTCCTCGGGCATGCGCCCGTACATCTCGGTCGGGGAGCGCTCCATGCCCTCGTCGTGCCAGGCCCGGATGGCCGTGTAGCTCGAGTTCAGCGTCAGCTGGTTCACGAGGTTCTGGCCGGAGAAGGCCACCATGGCCGCGTTGATGCCGCGGTGCTGCAGCGTGCCGCGCATGCCCAGGAACAGGAGCGGGGCGCAAGAGAGGAGCGCCAGCACGCGCCGGGAGAAGCGCCAGCCGTCCACGGCGCGCGCCAGGCGGAACCCGAGCCGCCCGGTGAGGACCAGCGCCAGCGCGCTGAGGCCGAAGAGGAGCACGAGGTGCAGCCGATAGCTGTTCCACAGCGTGTGCAGCACCTCGCTCGAGCCGAAGTACTCGACGAACAGCCGGTCGGGGCGCACGTCGTACTGCTGCAGATAGTCGAAGGTGAGCGCCTCCATGGCGATCACGCCCGTCAGCACGAGCGCGAAGTAGCCGGCCAGGAGCGCGCGCGTGCGCCGCAGGGCCGCGGTCGGCAGGAGGAGCAAGACGAGCGTCGGCGGGACCAGCGCGTAGCAGGCCGAGGACGTGTCGAGCCACAGGCCCAGCGCGAACAGGCGCGGCCACTCGGGCTCGAGGGCCACGCGCTCGTGGAAGGCCAGCACGAGCAGCAGGCGCGACAGGCCGAGGACGCACAGGGTGGAGAGGAACAGCCCGAGCAGGTACGCGAACGGGCCGAGGCGCACGAGGGGCGAGGGGGGGCGGGGATCCACGGGCCCCTCGATACCCGCGGCCTCTGCCCGCGGCGGGTGACAAGACCGCTACCCACCTCGTGCCAAGGACGCGGGCGGTGACAGCGGATTACACGCTTGTCACCGCGAGCGCGTCAGGCGTTCTTGCCGTGGCACTTCTTGTACTTCTTGCCGCTGCCGCACGAGCACGGATCGTTGCGTCCGAGCTTGGACGCGCCGTGCACGAAGGGCGCCGCCTTCTCGTGCGCGTGGTGGTGCGCGGCGCGCCCGCTCTTCACGGCCTCGTGGAACTCGGGCAGCGTGGCCGCGAGCCCGCGCCGGATCTCGAAGAGCTGCGGCACGACCTGGCTCGTCTCGAGGTGCACGAAGAAGGCCTCGAGCACGGCCGGCACGTGCTCGGCCAGCGGATCGGCGCGCGCGAAGCGGCCCGGCAGGAGGTGGCCCAGGACGGTGTGCAGGTCGTCGCCGTCCAGGAAGCGCGGGGCCTTGCCGAGCTCGTCGTAGCACGCGCCCAGGAAGCGCTCGGCAATGGTCTTCTGCGCGTCGCGGGCGACGCCCAGCGCGCGCGCCGGCGGCGAGTCGAGGAAGGCGGCGACGTCGAGCGCGATCTCCTTCTCCGGCACGTCACTCCCCCTCGGGCTTCACCCGCCGGCGGAAGAGCGCCAGCGAGGCCGTGAAGCCGTGCAGGTAGTTCTGCTTGCCGACCGGGCCGATCTCGCCGGCCGCGAAGAAGCCCGCCAGGGGCACCTCGGCACCCAGGCTGGCGCGCACGCAGGCGGCGTCGTGGTCCGGCACGCCGAACATGCGCGTGCCGCGCCCGTTGCAGGAGAACAGGAGCGCGCCCAATGCGTTGCGCTCGGCCTCGGCGACCGGTCCATTCTGGGTGGAGATCAGCGAGCGCAGGTCCTCTCCGGCCGAGGCCGCGTCGCGCACGAGCAGCTGGACCGTCTGGCCGCGGCGCACGAAGTCGGCCACGGCGATGGCGCGGTCGCGCTGGATCAGGCCCATGATGCCGCGCACGAGGAAGTCGCCACGCTCGAACCGGTTGCGCGTGGGATCGACGGCGAGGCCCAGCAAGGGCGAGCCCTGCAGCAGGCGCTGGTCGGACTGCTGCAGCGCGTTCCAGGTCTCCATCAGCACCTCGAGCGCGGGCTTCCCGCCCAGCTTCTTGATCAGGTTCTTGTCGCACTCGGTGATCACCCAGGGCTTGCCCACCGGGCGGCAGCCCTGGCTGACGATCGGGCACACCTCGATCGCGCCCTCGAGCACGAGGCCCAGCGCGCCCGCGTCGCGCACACCGTCCTTCGTGAAGAACAGCGTCTGCCCCGGCCCCATGGCGCCGCTGGCCATGCCGCCGATGGTGGACAGGCCCGCGCGCTTCTCGTTGAGCTCGCACAGGAAGCTGTCGCTCGGGAACGAGTAGGGATCGGCCAGGAGCAGGAAGCAGGCGTGCTCGGGCTCGCCCACCTCGGGCAGGCACGAGAACACCGGCTCGTCGTCCTCGCCCGCGTGGGCCGAGATCTCGACCACGCGCAGGTCCGTGTCCGGCAGGCACGCGCCCCACAGCGCGAGGCCGGGGCGACCCTCGACCTCGCGCGCGCCGCCGATGACGCTCTCGGCCGTGCACCCCAGCACCACGCGCGCGCCCGTGCGGCGTGCGAGCTCGGGCCCGAGGCCCTCGAGCGCGGGGCCGTGGTGGTGGGTCGCGAAGGCGACGACGAGGTCGGGCGTGTGCCCCGCCAGGCCGGCCTCGAGCTCGTCCAGCGCCGTGCGGATGGAGCGGCGCGCGTCGGAATCGGTCGAGAGCGCGCAGGCGAAGTGGGGAGAGCTCATCGAGCCCGGGGTGCGGCGGCCCGAGGAACGCGACGGGGACGGGCTGGACGCACGGCCTCCATCCTCGGGCCAACGCATGCCCAGGCGCAAGGCCGATCTTCCGGGTCGGGCGGCCGTGCGCCTCCCTCGTCACACCCCGGGCGCGCAGCGCAGCGCGACGGGCAGGGAATGCGAGAGCGCTTACACTGTGCGCGTACCCGGAGCCGGAGGGATTCCATGCCGAGAATCGCGTTCGGGCCGTGCGTCCCCGGGCTGGTGCCCGTGTTGTTGCCCGCCTTGATGCCCGTGTTGCTGCCCGTGTTGTTGAACGGTGCGCTCGCCGCCCAGAGCGTCAAGCTCAACCTGCCCTTCCCGTTCGACGGGGCCGGGCAGGTGCGCGAGGTCGCGCTCACCGCCGACGGCCGCACGGCCGTGTTCCTGGCGGATCAGGAGAAGGACGAGCTCGTGCGCCTGTACGCCGCACCGACCAGCGGCGCGGGCCCGGTGCGCGCCCTGGATCGCTTCGTGCCCGCGGGCGACGTGCTCGAGCTCGCCCTCACGCCCGACGGCCACACGGCCGTGTACGTGGCCGACCACGACGCCGACGAGGTGTTCGAGCTCTGGTCCGTGCCCGTGTCCGGCGGCGCCGCGCCCGTGAAGCTCAGCGGGCCGATGGCGGCGGGCGGCGACGTCGCGCCGCTCTCGCCCGACTTCCCGACCTTCGACGCGCGCGGCGGGCGCGTCGCGTACCGCGCTGACCAGGAGGCGGACGAGGTGTTCGAGCTCTTCGGCGCGCCCCTCGACGGCAGCGCGGCCGCCGTGCGCCTGAACGCGCCGCTCGCGCCGGGCGCGCGGGTGATCTCGCTGGCGCTGACGCCGGACGGCGCGCACGTCCTGTTCACGATCGGCATCGAGGGCGTGGGCCAGGTCGAGCTCTTCGGCGCTCCGTCCGACGGCAGCGCCCCGGCCGTGCGCCTGCACGAGGCGTTCGTCGCGGGCGGCAACGTGCTCTCCTTCAGCCCGACGGGCGACGGGTCCCGCGTGGTGTACCTGGCCGACGCCGAGCAGGACGAGCGCTTCGAGCTCTACAGCGCTCCGGTGGACGGGAGCGCCGCGCCCGTGCGCCTCAACCGCACCCTGGTGCCGGGCGGAGACGTCGCGCGCTTCGTGCTCACTCCCGACGGCGCGCGCGCCGTGTTCGCGGCCGACGACCTCGTGAACGACGAGTTCCGGCTGCTCTCCGCGCCCTGCGACGGCTCGGCCGCCGCGCGCCTGCTCAGCCGCGCGACGGACGGGGACGCCGTGATCCTCGACTCCCCGACCTCGCACGGGACGCTGCTCGTGGGCAGCGACTCGCGCCTGGTCGTGTACGCCGCCCAGCGCTCGGGCTCGCCGCCCGAGCTCTACGGCGTTCTCGCCGACGGGACGCGCGCCTCGCGGCGCCTCAGCACGCCGCCGCCATCCGGCTCGGGCGTACGCCTCCTCGAGGTCGAGATCGGCCCGGACTGCACCTGGGTGGTCTACCGCGCCGAGCGGCCCGTCATGAACCGGCTGCAGCTCTTCCTCGTGCCGAGCGACGCCTCCACCCCCGCCCAGGCCATCCTGCCGGCGGGCGCGGGCAACGCCTTCCTGTGCCGCTTCGCGCGCGGCGGCCGGGAGCTCGTCCTCGGGGCCGAGCTCACGCCCTCCAGCCCGCTCGAGCTCTACGCCGTGCCGGTGGCGCTGGATCGGCCGCTGCGACGACTCAACGGCCCGCTGGTGCCGGGCGGGCGCATCCCCTTCAACGCCTTCGAGGTCACGCCCGACGGGGCGCGCGTGGTCTATCGTTCCTTCCAGGACTCGATCTCCGATTTCGAGCTCTTCGCCAGCGACGTGACGCCCGAGCGCAACCCCGCCGCGCCGGCCGCGCGGAGGCGCTGAGGCGCCTCGGCTGGCAGGGGAGCGGCTCGCGGGACGCGCCTGAAGGGGCACGATGGGAGCGCGCGGCGTGCGCGCGCGAGCGGGGCGTGGCAGAATCCTGCTCTCGAACGGCCGCCGCCGGCGCCCCACGAGGTCCCCGGAGCATTCCCCATGAGCCAGACCAAGAACCCCGGTTCGGAGCTGCCGCTGCAGCAGCAAGAGGAAGTCGTCATCCGCTTCGCTGGCGACTCGGGCGACGGCATGCAGATCACCGGGAACCAGTTCACGCACACCTCGGCCATCCTCGGCAACGACCTGGCCACGTTCCCCGACTACCCGGCCGAGATCCGCGCGCCGGCCGGCACACGCCCGGGCGTGTCGGGCTTCCAGGTGCGCTTCGGCTCGGCGGACATCCACACGCCCGGCGACCAGCCCGACGTGCTCGTGGTCATGAACCCGGCCGCGCTGGTGGTGAACATCAACGACCTGAAGCCGGGTGGCACGGTGGTGGTCAACACCGGTCAGTTCGGCGACAGCGACCTGCGCAAGGCGAACCTGACGAAGAGCCCGCTCACCGACGGGACGCTGTCGGCCTTCCGCGTCATCGAGATCGACATCAACAAGCGCGTCACCGAGGCGCTCAAGGGCACGACGCTGTCCTCGAAGGAGGTCCAGCGCTGCAAGAACTTCTACACCCTCGGGCTGATGTACTGGCTCTACAGCCGCCCGCTGGAGAACACGCTCAAGTGGCTGGACGAGAAGTTCGCCAAGCGCCCCGAGCTCGCTCAGGCCAACAAGCTCGCGATGCAGGCCGGCTTCAACGCGGGCGACATCCACGAGATGTTCCAGGGGCGCTACGAGGTGCAGCCGTGCACCGAGATGCCCAAGGGCCGCTACCGCAACATCATGGGCAACGACGCGCTCGCCATCGGGCTCGTCACCGGCGCCAAGCTCGCCAACCTGAAGGTCTTCCTGGGCTCGTACCCGATCACGCCCGCCTCGGGCATCCTCGAGACGCTCTCGACCTTCAAGAACTACGACGTGATCACGTTCCAGGCCGAGGACGAGATCGCCGCGATCTGCGCCGCGCTCGGCTCGGCCTACGCCGGACACCTGGGCATCACCTCGACCTCGGGCCCGGGCATGGCGCTGAAGGGCGAGGGCATGGGCCTGGCGGTCTCGATCGAGCTCCCGCTCGTGATCGTCGACATCCAGCGCGGCGGGCCCTCGACCGGGCTGCCGACCAAGACCGAGCAGGCCGACCTGCTGCAGGCGATCTTCGGGCGCAACAGCGAGGCGCCGCTGCCGGTGATCGCCGCCAGCTCGCCGGCCGACGCCTTCGAGACCGCGATCGAGGCCGTGCGCATCGCCACGACCTACATGACGCCGGTGATCCTACTCTCCGACGGCTACATCGCCAACGGCGCGGAGCCCTGGCGCCTGCCGAAGATCGAGGACCTGAAGCCGTTCCCGAAGCCCTTCCTCACCAGCGTGCCCGAGGGCGGATTCCTGCCCTACGCGCGCGACGCGCACCTCGCGCGGCCGTGGGTCAAGCCGGGCACGCCCGGGCTCGAGCACCGCGTCGGCGGCCTGGAGAAGGCGCACCTCACCGGGCACATCAGCTACGACCCGGAGAACCACGAGTTCATGGTGCGCATGCGCAACAACAAGGTGATGGCGGTGCGCGAGACCATCCCGACGCCGAACGTGTTCGGCGACTCGACCGGGCCGCTGCTCGTCGTCGGCTGGGGCTCGACCCAGGGCGCGATCCGCAGCGCGGTCGAGAAGCTGCGCGCCAAGGGCCGCAAGGTCTCGAGCCTGCACCTGCGGCACGTGTGGCCGCTGCCCAAGGGGCTCGACCAGATCTTCGCCTGCTTCCAGTCCATCCTCGTGCCCGAGATGAACATGGGCCAGATGGCGCGCGTGCTGCGCTCCGAGTACCCGGAGCACAACATCATCAGCTACCCGAAGGTGCAGGGTCTGCCGTTCCGCACCACCGAGCTCGTCGCCAAGGTCGAATCGCTCCTGGAGAAGTAAGCACATGGCCGAGACCCAAGCTCCGCTCACCAAGAAGGACTTCAAGTCGGACCAGGAGGTGCGCTGGTGCCCCGGTTGCGGGGACTACGCGATCCTGAACTCGGTCCAGGGGATCATGGCGACGCTGGGCATCCCGCGGCACCAGATCTGCTTCGTCTCGGGCATCGGCTGCTCGAGCCGCTTCCCGTACTACATGAACACGTACGGGTTCCACTCGATCCACGGGCGCGCGCCGGCCATCGCGACCGGGATCAAGACGGCCAATCCCGAGCTCAGCGTGTGGCTCGTGACGGGCGACGGCGACGGCCTCTCGATCGGCGGCAACCACATGGCGCACATCCTGCGCCGCAACGTCGACCTCAAGATCCTGCTGTTCAACAACGAGATCTACGGCCTCACGAAGGGCCAGTACTCGCCGACCTCGCCGGTGGGCTTGAAGACGAAGTCGACGCCCATGGGCTCGGTCGACCGCCCGTTCGACCCGCTCAGCTTCGCGCTGGGCTGCGGCGCGACCTTCGTGGCGCGCACGATCGACTCGCACCTGAAGCACATGGAGCAGGTGCTGCTCGCCGCCGCACACCACAAGGGCACGGCCTTCGTCGAGATCTACCAGAACTGCGTGATCTTCAACGACGCGTGCTTCGAGAACTTCGCCGAGAAGGGCGTGCGCGACGAGAAGACGATCGACCTGAAGCCCGGCAAGCCCATGGTGTTCGGCAAGGAGCTCGACAAGGGCATCAAGATCGTCGGCTGGGAGCCAGAGATCGTGCCCGCGGCCGAGGCCGACGTGTGGAAGAGCGACACGCGCTCGCCGGGTCCGGCGTTCGTGATGTCGCAGCTGCACCTCGACCCCGCCATGCCGCGCCCGATCGGCATCGTGCGCGACGTGCGCGCGCCGATCTTCGAGGACGCCGTGCACGACCAGCTGCGCGCCGCCAAGGCCAAGCGCGGCGAAGGCACGCTCGAGCAGCTGATCTACTCGGGCGAGACCTGGACCGTGTGACGACGCTGCCCGAGCGCTGCGTGCCCTGCGCCAAGGGCACGCCCGCCCTCGATCGCGCCGCGGCCGAGGCGCGCCACGCGCTCGTGCCCGAGTGGACGCTCGACTTCCCGCGCCTGCGGCGCACCTTCCGCCTGAAGGACTTCCGCGCCGCGCTGGCCTGGGCCAACCGCGTCGGGATGCTGGCCGAGGAGGAGCAGCACCACCCGGACTTCCACCTGACCGGCTGGAACCAGCTCGAGCTCGTGCTGTGGACGCACACGGCCGGCGGGCTGCACGACAACGACTTCGTGCTGGCGCGCAAGATCGACGAGCTGTGGGCGCGCAGCCCGCGCGCCTGAAAAAAAAGACCGGGAGCCCGCCCGGGACGGACGGACTCCCGACCAGGCCGAACGCTTCCCCTTCGTCAGGCCTTGGGCACTTCGCCGAGCTTGCGCACGCGGCGGATACCGCTCGCCTCGAACACCAGGTCCTTGTGCTGCACGATCACGCCGAAGCGCGCCGTCTTGCGGATGTAGTCCTCGGGATTCTGGCCGCTGGCGACCGTGAACACCGCGGCCGCGTCGCGCAGTGCCACCTGCGTGCCGCGCTGGTTGGCGAGCCGCCCGATGTAGATGGCCTTGTCGGTCTCCACGACCACGTTGATGCCGCTGGGAGCTTGGGTGATGTCCATCGTCTTCGTCCTCGGGTCCTCGGGAAGTGCGCCGTGGATCGTCCACGCGGGGCGCGCATCCTGATCGCCGAGCGGCAAGCCTCTCGTAAGCGCGCCGGGCCCTGACGCGTCCTGAACGCGGGACGAGCGTGCGAGTGCACGCCGTGTACCCTGCACGCGCCTCCGGCCGGCGCGCGCGACTCACTCCGAACGTTGTGATTCCTCTGTTTCGCCCTGCAGCGTGCGGCGATAGCGCAGCGCCGCCTCGTGCTCCGGCTCGAGCTCGAGGGCGCGCTCGAGCAGCGCGGCCGCGGCCACGCGGTCGCCGGCGCGGGCGCGGATGGCGCCCTGCTCGGCCAGCACGTCGGCCTCGTAGGCGGGCTCGAGCTCGCGCGCGCGCTCGAGCACGGGGAAGGCCTCGCCGTCCTTCTCCTGGTGGCGCAGCGCCATGCCCAGGGTGAAGCTGGCCTCGGCCGAGCTCGGATCGCGCGCGCAGGCCTGGCGTGCCCAGCGCTCGGCCTCGGCCGGCTGCTCGAGGCGCAGGTACTCGTTGGCGAGGTTGGCGTAGCTGGTCGCGCGCGCGTCGCCGGGCAGCGCGTAGGGCCACCACGAGAGCGCCGCGGCGGCCACGATGCCGGCGAGTCCGATCCAGCGCTCGCGCGAGCGCCAGCCCCGGACCAGTGCCAGCGCGGCGAAGGGCAGGAGGAACGGCACCAGCGTCAGGCGGAAGCGCGCGGCCACGAAGAAGAGCACGATGCTCACCGTCAGCGCCATCAGCGCGTCGAGCGGGAAGCGCAGCAGGCGGTGGCCGCCCGAGGCCACGAGCAGGCCGCCCAGGAAGAGCGGGAACAGGACGCCGAAGCCGAGCACGGGCGCCAGCACCCCCAGCACGCGCGACTCGTCGGTGAACACCTCCAGCGCCACCGCGTCCATGATCTCGTGGCGGTCGAAGACGAGCTTGGTCTTGCGCGCCACGAGCTCGCCCCAGTGCAGCGGCTCGTCCTTGACCTCCTGCAGCGCGCGCTGGAACCACACGCCCGAGACCTCCGAGGCCGTGAGCTCGCGCCCGGCCAGCTCCTGGGCGATGCGCGTGGCGTCCGCAGCCTCGTAGTCGGGGTGCCCGCGTCCGGCCACGAGCGGCCGGTACAGGCCGTCGGCCTCGGCGCCGTTGCCGATATAGAAGTTCACGCCCGCGTTCGAGGCCGTGGGCAGGAACACGCCGCCGACCTCGTGGTTGCGCCAGGCCACCGGGCCCAGGACGAGCAGCAGCCCCAGCCCCAGCGGCACCATGCGCGCCGCGCCGTAGGAGGCGATCAGCGCCAGGATCAGGAGCAGCGCGTTCTCGCGCACGAGCGCCAGCGCGCCCAGCGCGGCGCCCGCCGCCAGCGCCCAGCGCACGGGTGGCGGATCCGGCCGCGCCACGCCCAGGTAGAAGAGCAGCGCCGTCAGGAACCAGCCGAGCGAGCTCTTCTCGAGGGTGAGGTCGTACATCACCGCCGGCGCGTACAGCGCCGCCAGGCCGCCGGCCACGATGCCGGCCGTGCGCGTGGTCAGGCGCGTGGCGGCCACGCCGATCAGGCCGGCCGCGAGCGAGCCCAGCGCGACCTGCAGCGCACGCACGAGCGCGAGCTTCGTCCCGAAGAGCGCGTACACCGTGCCCAGGAAGTAGGGGTAGAGCGGGGCCTGGTAGAAGACCTCGCGCCCGAGCCAGTCGCCGGCCGCGATCGAGCGCGCCCAGGTGTCGTAGCTCTTGGCGTCGCCGACGGGGACGTCGATCCACGGGCTGCCGTTGAGCTCGGTCAGCACGAGCAGGCGCACCACCAGGGCCAGGAGCACGATGCCGGCGAACGGGAGCAGGCCCAGGCTGGGCGGCGGCGGCGGGGGCTCGCGCCGCAGCGCGCGTCGGGTCGGAGCGCTCAAGGCGCCCACTCTACTCTCCGATCGAGGGGAGGTTTCGCCGCCGCGCCGGCTCCGGCCGCGGCGCGCGCCGGTCGATAGGGGGAGTCGCCCTTTTCCCCACCGGAGACATGGAAGAACGTTCCCCCGCGCTCGGCCTCGGGCCCCTGGCCCTGGCCGCCGACGAGTGCTTCGTGTTCGACCTCGAGGGCCGCGTCGTGGCGGTCAACGAGGCCGCCTGCCGCACGCTCAGCGCCGCGCCCGAGGAACTGATCGGGCGCCGGGCCTGGGAGCTCTGCACCTGCCTGACCTCGGCCGGCTTCGCGCGCACGCTGGCCGCGCTGCGCAACGAGGGGCCGCAGGACCTGCTCGGACACCTGCGCCGGCGCGACGGCCGCCTGCTCTCGACCGACACGCACCTCTGGCTGGCGCCGGTCGCCGGGCAAGCGCACGTCTTCGCCGTGGCGCGCGAGCTGCGCGCCTACCAGGGCCTGGTCGAGGAGCGCGAGCGGCTCGAGCACCTGGTGCAGGCCAGCTCGGAGCTGGTGGCGCTGTTCGACGTCGGCGGACGCCTCTCCTACGTCAACGACGCCGGCCTGGCGCTGCTCGGCATCGAGCGCCTCGAGGACGCGCAGGGTCTGACCCCGGCCGAGCTGTTCGCGCTCGACCAGCGCGCGCGCGTGGAGGAGGTCGTGCTGCCGCGCATGACGCGGGAACGCTGGGAGGGCGAGCTCGCCCTGCGCTCGTGGAAGCACGCGCAGGTGACGCCCTGCTGGGTGCAGGGCTTCGCCGTGCGCCACGCGGCCTCGCGCAAGCCGATCGGTCTCGCGCTCATGGCGCGCGACGTGACCGAGCGGCGCGCGGCCGAGGAGCAGCGCGCGCGCCTGCTGCGCCTGACCGAGGTCTCGCGCGCCGTCGCGACCACGCTGCTCGCCAGCGACGACCTGAACCAGGCCATCTTCCAGATCCTGGCCGGTGTGACCGAGACGCTGGGCGCGACGCGCGGCTACCTGAACCGCTTCCGCGAGGACGGGCGCTGGATCCTGCGCACGCACCAGTGGTCGCGCACCGAGGGCGCGCAGCACCGCGTGGGCGGCCAGGCCGAGCCCGAGGAGAACCAGCGCTGGGCCACCGAGATCCTGGCGCGTGGCGAGGCCGTGCGCATCGGCGAGGCCGTGTCCGTGGCCGCACCCGAGGGCCGCGGCCTGCTCGATCCCGAGGAGAACGCCCTGCTGGCGCTGCCGGTGTTCATCCACGGCGAGCTGCGCAACGTGT
>Ga0315910_10004143_pt1 | contig 12177 bp, 11 predicted proteins | sample EdamamesoilMG_FD_204470 | JGI IMG/M metagenome (GOLD analysis project Ga0315910, IMG submission 204470) | Garden soil microbial communities collected in Santa Monica, California, United States - Edamame soil | ecosystem: Environmental > Terrestrial > Soil > Garden | place: USA: California... | reverse complement strand
GGGTGGGAGGATGGGGGTGGGGTAGGAGCCAAGAGCCTCGTCTTGCTCCGATGCCCACAGCCCCAGCTCTTCCGCTCCCTCGCTCCTGGCCCAGGGTCGTCCACCGCGGCGTGCTCCACGCCCTCTCCCTCGCGGCAGTCGCCATGACTCGGGCCTGGAGCGGAGCCGGCGTAGGACGAGTCCGGACCGAGCGTCTCCGGGGTGAACTGGCTCTCCTGACCGAGGAGCTCGAGCTCAAGGACGCGCGCTGGGCCCGCCAGCCACCACACCGCCGACCGCACTACGACCCGGAGCGCGCGGGGCATCAGCGCACCGCGCGGGCGAACGACTCGGCGTGTGGACGCAGGAACTCGAGTAGCCCCGCTCCTTGCTGCACTAGGATCGCCCCAGCCGCCGCAGGGCGCTCTGCGCCGCGTGCAGGCCGCACATGCCGTGCACGCCCGCGCCGGGCGGCGTCGCGTGGCTGCACAGGAAGAGGTCCGGGTCGGGAGTCGAGTAGGGATCGAGCCGCGCCACGGGGCGCGTGAAGAGCTGCGTCAGGTCCGCGACGCCGCCCGTGATCGCGCCGCCGATGCAGGCCGGGTTGTCGCGCTCGATGTCGGCCGGCGCGCGCGCGTGGCGTGCGAGGACGAGGTCGCGGAAGCCGGGCGCGAAGCGCTCGATCTGCGCCTCGATGCGCGCGGTCATGTCGAGCGGACAGCCGTGCGGCACGTGGCAGTAGGCGTAGCCCGTGTGCTTCCCGGCGAGCGCGCGCGTCGGGTCGAAGAGCGACTGCTGACCGACGAGCACGAAGGGTCGCTCGGGCACCGCGCCCTTCCAGGCGACGCGCTCGGCGGCCTCGATCTCCTCGAGCGTCCCGCCGAGGTGGACCGTGGAGCAGCGCGCGCACTCCGGCGCGCGCCAGGGGATCGGGCCGGCCAGGGCCCAGTCGAGCTTGAACACCGCCGGGCCGTAGCGATAGCGCTCGAGCCGGCGGCGGTAGCGGGGCGGGAGGCGCGGACCGGCCAGCGACAGGACCTGGCGCGGCGCGAGGTCGAGCAGCGTGACGCGTGCCGGCGGCAGGCGCGCGAGGTCCGTGACGGTCGTCGAGAGCAGGAGCTCGCCCCCGTGGGCGCGCAGGAGGCTCGCCAGGGCCCGCGTGATCGCCCGGGAGCCGCCCTGCGCGACCGGCCAGGTCTCGACGTGGCCGGCGAGCGCGAACACGAGGCCCACCGCGGCCGTCAGCGGGCGCGACAGCGGCTGGATGGCGTGCGCCGCGCAGCCCGCGAACAGGGCCTGCGCGCGCGCGCCGCGGAAGCGCGTCCGGGCCAGCCCGAGCGCCGAGCGCAGGCCGATGCTCCCGAAGCGCGCCATCGTCAACGGGCGCCGCGGCCAGCGCAGCGGACCCAGCAGGTCGCCGAGCAGCTCGTGCGGCCGGGCGAGGAAGGGTTCCACCAGCCGGCGCCAGGCGCGCGCGTCCGCGCCGAGCTGCGCGCCCGTGGCGTCCGGCGACAGCTCCAGCACGGGCGCGCTGCCGTCGTCGAGCGGATGCGCGACCGAGGCCGGCGGGTGGACCCAGGCCAGGCCGTGCTCCGCCAGCGGCAGGGTGCGGAAGAAGGGCGACAGCACGCCCAGCGGGTGAACGGCCGAGCACACGTCGTGCACGAAGCCCGGCAGGGTGAGCTCCGCGCTGCGCGTGCCGCCTCCGATCTCGTCGCGCGCCTCGACCACCAGCACGGAGCGGCCCGCGCGCGCCAGCGCGACGGCGGCGGCCAGCCCGTTCGGGCCCGCGCCCACGATGCGCGCATCGTGCATCGCGGTCAGAGGCTGGCGCGGGTCGGCGCGAGGCGCGGCTCGAGGCGTGCCTGGCTCCAGGTGCGCTGCGCCGAGGGACGCTCGAGCGCGGCGGGTTCCAGCACGGACAGGGCGGCCGGGATCATCGCGGCGTGATCGTGTCCGATCCCCCGGGCTGGCGCCAGACACCAGCGGAAGACCCGGGTCGGCTCGCGCGCAGCCGCGGCGAGCGCGTGCCGGAAGAACGTCTGGCCGCGCTCGAAGCGCGAGCTCCCCTGCGCGTGCTCGGGCGGCAGGCTCTGCAGCGACGGATCGTCCCCGTCCGTGTCCTCGTCGCCGAGCAGCACGGCCAGCTCGCGCGCCAGCGCGCGCCGCAGACCCGCGGCGCCGCCCGGGAGGCCGCGCAGCCCGTAGGGATAGGGCACGTCCAGCTCCGGCAGGGTGTACCACCCGGCATTCGCCGCCACCGCCCGGCGCAGGCGCGCCCAGGGGAGGAGCTGCACGAACCGGTGGACGAACTGCGCTCCGGCCGAGTGTCCGTAGAGATCGTAGTGCGGCGCGGGGTGCTCGAACCAGCGCGAGAGCGCGCCGAACAGGTCCTCGATCCGGCTCAGGGCCCAGGCCTCCGGCGCGCGCAGCACGCCGGCCTCGTCGAGCACGTCGCCCTGGTTGAAGGCGCGGCTCCCTGGGAAGTGCCCGCGCGTGAAGCGCGGTGCGACGAGGATCCGCCCCAGGCGCTCGGCGTGGGGCACCCAGGCATCGCGATAGCGCTGGGCGTCGCGCTGCCAGCCGTGGATCAGGAAGAGGAGCGGCGCGGCCGGATCGACGTGCTGCGGGCGATGGAACTCGACCTCCAGGCGCGCGCTGCCGCCGCGCCAGCGGCACAGCACCTGCGTCCGTCCGGAGCCGCGCCGCGGCGGGCGCCGCTCGACGACGCGCGGCCCCGTACCCAGGACGCGCTCGAGCACGACGTCATCCTCCGGGGCGCAAGCCCCCTCAGGAGTGGATCGGTGGGGCCGCGAACGGGAGGGCGAGCGGCGCGTGGAGGGCGCCGCCACCGATCAGCTGCGCGGCGCACTCGGGGAGCGCGAGCTCCTCGGGCGTCAACACGGGCACGTCGCTCTCCTGCGCGGCCTCGCGCGTGGCCAGCGGGCTCGAGGTGATCCTCCCGCTGACGGCCAGTACGTCCACGCCGAGCGCGCGCAGGCAGGCGAGACCCTCGCGCACCCCGAGGGAGTCGTGGGCCGCGAAGAGAGCGTGGGCGACGCGCCCCCGCCGCACCAGGCTGGCCAGCACCACGCTGGACTCGCGCTGGAAGATCCCGCTGGCGAGCTCGAACAGGATGAAGTCCGGCCCGCGCGCGGCCAGGTTCGTGTCCAGCACGTCGACGATGCGCTCGAGCTCGAGCGGTGTGCAGCGGGCCGTCGAGGCGTGGCCGGCGTCCAGGAAGTCGAGCACGGGCGCAGCGCCCGCGTCGGCGAGCCAGCCGATGTCGCGCGACGAGGCCGTACCGCAGGGCTTCCCGGCCGCCACGCGCCAGCCGCCCCGCGTGAGGCCGTGCACGAGGGCACAGGCAGCACTCGTCTTGCCCGAGCCCGTACCGGTGCCCACCGCGACGATCAAGCGCGGGCACTTTGCGACGGGCGTGCGCGGCCACAGCGTGAACTGCGCGAGGTTCACCGTGCCGCCGCGATCCTGGAGCCAGGCGCGTGGCACGAGCACGGTCGGATCCGGGCCGGGCTCCGGTGGGCCGAGGGTCCGCCCGCACAGGCCGCCCGAGGTCAGGAGCTCGCAGCGCCCCGGATCCTCCGGCACGCCGCCCTCGGGGCGCCGCCCGGGGTTGCGGAAGCCGTAGACGACGCCCACGAGATCACCCGGGAAGAGCAGCGAGCGGCGCCCATCGTGCAGATCGAGGCGTCGGATCTCGCCCGGCTCCACCTCGGCCACGATCACGTCGCCCGCGCGGGGCGGACCGGACGGACCGGACGGCCGCAGCGCGAGGGCCCCGACCTCGGGAGCGTGCGGGACGGTGCGCGTTGCGAAGGACCACTTGATCCGGCGGCCATCGAGGGAGAGCAGCGCGGAGCGCGGATGGGCGGAGAGCATGGGCACACCTCGTGAGGTCACTGACCGAGCTTGATGAGGGCCTGCCGCGCGGCTTCCCGGACGCTGAAGCTCGCGTCGGTCTCCAGGATCGTGCGCAGCTCGGCGATCGCCGTCGGGCCGCCGATGCGGCGCAGGCGGTTCACGTCGTCGCAGCGCGCCTCGATCCCGGCGCCGCGGAAGTCCTCGAGGATGCGCGCGATCGTGTCGTGCGCCGCGTCCTCGTCGCCCATGCCGCGCAGCGCCGAGGCCGCGCGCGAGGCGACGTCCAGGTCCTCGGCTCCGAGCTGGCCGAGCAGCTGCGGGCGTGCCTCGCGGTAGTCGAGCTTCGCCAGCGCCTTGATGACCTCGTCGACAACCTCCGCGTCGCCGTCGCGCAGCATGCCCACCAGGACCGGCCCGGCCGCCTCGACCGGCAGGTCGTCGAGCGACTTCGCCACCGTGCTGCGCACGCCCGGATCCGGATCGCCGGCCGCCGTCTGCAGGTGCTCGAGGTAGGCCGGATCCTCCAGGCTGCCGAGGATCTTCGCGGCGCGCTGGCGCACGTCGGCCGAGGGGTCGTTCAACCCGTCCAGGACGAGCTCGAGGGCGCGCGGGTCGCCCTCCCTGGCGAGATCGCCGAGCTCCTTCAGCGCGTCCTCCCGCTCTTCCTCCTCCAGGCCACGGAAGCGCGCCAGGACGTCGGACAGGTCGACCTGCGCGTCGCCGAGCGTGTCCAGGAGCGGCGAGGCCTCCCGTCCTTCCGCGCCGGGGGCGGCCTGGGGGACGGGCTCGGGTCGTCCGCTGACGCGCCGGGGTGGTTCGACCACGCTCGTGCGCAGATCGGCCTGGACGGCGTCCAGGCGACTCTCGACGGACTGCAGGGCACGCGCGAGGAGGCCGCGCTCGGCCTCGATCCGGTGCAGCTGGGTCGCGTCGACGGCGCCGGAGGAGACCCACAGGCTGGTCCCGGCCACGAGGCAGCTCAAGAAGGAGAGGAGGATCGAGATGCGGTTCATGGGGAGCCGTGTGCGTGGGAAGGGAGAGCGATCGCGCCGATCCCCTGCGAGTCGACGCGCAGGAGGAGCAGGTCGTCCGCCTCCTGGTGGTTCTGGTGGCCGAGCGCGCGGCTGCCGGCCGCGATGCAGGCGCCGTCCGGCAGGGCCGCGAGCGCGTAGCCGCGCTCGGGGCCGATCTCGCCCGCGGCGAAGGCCCAGGCCAGCGCGCCGTCGGCCGTCCAGCGCGCGACGAAGAGGTCGAGCCCGCCCGAGCTGGTCAGACGCGTCTCGCCGGGCTCTCCGGCGCCGAACACGGCGACGTCGCGGAAGTACCCGGTCACGGTGCAGCTGTCGTCGGGCCCGGCGCAGGCCGCGCGGCCGTAGTCCGACTCGACCCCTCCGGCGCGCCGCGCCCACTGCAGCGAGCCGTCCGGGCCGTAGCGCGCGACGAACACGTCGCGCCGACCCGCGTCGAGCAGGCGGACCGCCTCGCCCTCGGAGGCGCCGAAGCGGGCCTCGCCGCCGAAGCGTCCCGTCAGGACGCTGGAGCCATCGGGGAAGCCCGCGACGCCGCGTGCCTCGTCCTCCTCCGGACCGCCGGCGGACTGGCACCACAGGAGCCGACCCTCCGGATCGAAGCACGCCAGGAAGGCATCGGTCTCGCCCGCGCTCGCGCGTCCGGAGACCCCGTCCTCGAACTGCAGCCGGCTCTCGAAGGAGCCGGCGACCAGGACCGAGCCGTCGGGGAGCGTCGCCAGGTCCTCGACCTCGTCCTGGCGCTTCCCGCCCAGCCGCCGCGCCCAGATCAGGGCGCCGTCCGCGCGGAAGCGCGCCACGTAGGCGTCACGCTTGCCCGCGCTGTGCAGCAGGGCACCGTCCGCGCCCGGACCGAGGTCGAGCGTGGACTCGAAGCGCCCGGCGACGAAGATCGTCCCGTCGGAGCAGGTCGCGACGGCCCGGGCCGAGTCCTCGCCCAGGCCTCCGAAGCGCCGCACCCAGTCGAGCGCCCCGTCGGCGCGATAGCGCGCGAGGAAGGCGTCCAGCGCGCCGCTGGAGCCGAGCGAGACCGCCTCCGCGTCGCTGCCGAAGCTGGCGATCCCCTCGAAGTGCCCGACCACCAGGCACCCTCCGTCGTCCAGCGCGGCCACGTCCTCGCCGTAGTCGGAGCCCGGGCCACCGGCCTGCACGGCCCAGTCCAGGTTCCCGAGCGCGTCCTGGCGCGCGATGAAGACGTCCATCTCTCCGCGGCTCTGCAGCCAGGGACCGCGATCCGCGTCGACCTCGAAGGCCTTGGCGTCCTCGAAGCGTCCGGTGACGACCCAGGAGCCGTCCGCGAAGGCGGCGATCCCGCGGCCGTTGTTCGAGCCCTGCTCCGGGGCGCGTGTGCAGGCCGCGCCGCAACCGGCCAGGAGGACCAGCTCGACCGCGCTCCTGCAGTTCCCTCGTCTCCGCGTGCTCATGGGGTTCCTCCCGCTCCGGCTCGTCTCGGTTCCAGGCGCCCGGCCGGCGCGGGAGAGGGGGTCCCTCCCGCTCCGTGTCGCGGCGCGATGCGTCCGTGGAGCCAGCGCAGGGCGTGGCTCGGGCCCGGGATCCACAGCAGGGCTCCGGGCAGGAAGGTCAGCGGGAAGCGCGAGGTCAGGTGGCGCAGGGCATCGAAGCCCGCCAGCCGCTGCCCGTCCGGTCGGATCACCGTCAGGCCCCCGATCGGGCGCGAGCGCTCGTGCTCCGGGATCCGCCCGGCCAGGGCCGGATCGCCGACGTCGATCCAGGTCGTGCGCCGCAGCCAGTCGAGCCCGCGCGCGATCCCGCGCGCGCTCCGGCACCACGCGCAGCGCGCGTCGTACAGGACGAGGTGCGCGCCGGCCACCGGCCCGATGAAGGCGATGTACATCGTCATCATCTGGTAGCTGAACGTGCGCTGCGACATCATCAGGTCGATCCCGAGGTGCAGCATCGCGCCGGTGCAGATGGCCGGCAGCCGCAGGCGCGGGAACCAGATCGCGAGCGGCACCAGGCCCTCGGCCGCGAGCGTGAACCAGGCCAGGCCGCGGTAGCCGAGGAGCTCGAGCACCGGGCCGTAGAACGGACCCTCGATCGAGCCGGCCTCGTGGAACAGGAACATGATCCGGCCGCTCAGGTAGCCGTGGTTGAGCTTGCTGACGAAGGTGAACGCGTACAGGACCGTCATCAGCACCTGCACCAGGCGCAGGGGCAGGATCGGGCGCAGCGGGTGCGGTGGGCGCCGGCGCCGGAGCAGCGCGTCGAGGCTGTAGTGCTCGCCGCAGGGGCTGAAGGCGAGGATCGCGATCACCAGCGTGTAGCACCAGACGTGGTGGTAGTAGTTGAGCTGCGTCGCGAGGAACACGTACAGGTACAGGCCCGCGAGCAGGGGTCCGACGATGCGCGTGAAGAGCCCGAGCGTGAACAGGACCAGCAGCACCAGCCCGATCTCGTCGATGCGCTCGTATCCCCACAGCGAGGGCGAGGGGAGCCAGTCGAAGAGCGGCCAGGGCATCGTGAACGCCCCGTACATCTCCTCGACGTCGTACTCGTAGCGCGGCAGGTGCAGCTCGAAGTCGTCGATGCGGTACAGCCCGTAGAGCTTGAGCCCGCGCAGGGTCAGCACCAGGCCGAAGAAGAGCCGCAGGAGTGCCAGGGAGTGCGTGTGCACCGGCTCGAACCAGAAGCGATTCCAGCGCGCCAGGAACTCGCCCCCGCGGCTCGGGCGAGCGACGTGGACGTCCGCCGCGCTCACGAGGCGACCTCCGGGACCTGGACGACGAGCGTGCGCCACTCGCCGAGCTTGTTGATGCGGTACGTCACGACCGCGCGCGCGCCGACCGCCGCTCCCGGACGGTAGCGGGCCAGCAAGTAGCCGAGGTAGCTCTCCATCCAGCCGCGGATCGCGCCGCGCCCGTAGCGCGTGCGATGGGCGTAGTCGTCGGCCAGGTACTTGAGGCTGCGGCCGCCCAGGTCGCGCGCGGGGAACGGCAGCGTCGTGCCGTCGGCCAGGACCCACTCGTAGGCGACGGTGTAGTTCGTCTGGTAGCAGAACATCCCCCAGCCCAGGCGCGCGTCCTCCAGGAGGAGCGAGCGCAGGCCGAGGCCGAGCTGCAGCGCGAGGAAGCCGAGCACGACGGCGTTCCCGAGCGGTCTCGCGAGCCCTGCGGGACGCTTCACGGCGTGCTCCCGATCCACAGGACCCCGTCCAGCGCCGCGCGCGGCGCAGCCGAGCCGTTGGCGACCTCGCGCGCCCCGAGGTCGAGCACCTGTCCAGCCAGCGGGAGCAGGGAAGGGTCGGCGCTCGCGACGACGACCAGGCGGGTGCGGGCCATCGCGAGACACCACTCGCGGGCCGCTTCGGCTTCCTCTTCCCCCAGGCCGAGGGTCGGCTCGTCGACCAGCAGGATCGGCGGGTCACGCAGCAGCGCGACCACGGCGGCGAGGTGCAGCCGTGCGGCGGGCGTGGCGCGCCGCAGCGCGTCGAGCGTCGCCGGGCTCTCCTCTTCCGTGGGAGGCGCGAGGATCGCCGCCGCCGCCCGCGCCGCGGCGAGCCCCGGGCTCGCCGCCAGCCCGCCCGGCGTCCAGGCGATCGCGACCTCGGCCACGCGTCGCTCGCGATCGATCCAGCCCATGCTGGCGCGCACGTCGTGGACCCGCAGCCTGCGCACGTCGCGTCCGTCGAGCCGGATCCGGCCCTCGTGCGGCCGGCGCACGCGCAGGAGGAGCTCGAGCAGGGCGCTGCGTGCGCGCTCGCTCCCGCCGCGAACCAGGAGCAGATCCGGCCCGGAGACGTGCGCGGACACGCCGCGCAGCAGCCACTCACCGTGCCGGTCGCGATAGGAGAGCCGGCGCAGGATCACCGAGGACCCCGGGCCGGAGTAGGGCTCCTGCCGCGGAGAGCTGGCCTCGGCCCGGCGCTCCAGCAGGGCCGCGATGCGCTCGGTCGCGACGCGCACGCGCTGGTGGATCACGCTGGCCTGCGCCAGGCGCTGGATCGGCCCGCGGATCAGGAGCAGGAGCCACACCGTCGCCAGGAGGTCGGCCTGTCCGAGGGCGCCGGCGTCGTGCAGCCAGGCTCCGTAGAGGCCGACGGCGCCGAGGGCGGCCGTGGTGGCGGCCAGGGACAGTGCCTGGCTCCACGCATCGAGCCTGCCGCGCGCCACGTTGGCGATCTCGATGCCCGCGATCATGCGCGTCGCCTCGTCCCGATCGGGGGCCTGGGCGTTGGCCGCCTGGATCGCGTTCATCGCCGCCAGCCGCTCGCCGAGGAACCCGCACAGTCGCGCCTGCCACGTCCGTCCCTGACGCGTCAGCCGGCGCGCTCGCGGCGCGAGGAAGAGCTGCACGGGCACGAGCAGGGTCAGCGGCAGGGCGGCCACGAGCAGCAGTCGCGGCTCGATCGAGGCCACCGCGAGGGCCACGCCTGCCACGGTCGCCGCGTCCGCCGGCATCCCGACGATGGTGCGCGCGATCCAGGTGCGCAGCGCGCTGGCGTCGCCGACGAAGCGCACCACGATCCGCCCCGCCGGCCGCCGGTCGTAGTACCCCTGGGCCAGGCCCTGGAGGTGCGCGTACATCCGCGTGCGCACGTCGGCGAGCACCCCCTGGGCGAGTCGCTCCCCGAGCTGGGCCCGCCACCACCGCAGGACCCCTTGCGCTCCAGCGAGCAGCAAGAGGACCAGCGCCGCCACGAGCAGGGGCGAGGGTCCGCGAGCGCCCGTCGGCGCCGCGCCGGCGTCGTGCTCCTGGACGAAGGCGCGCACGAGCAGGGGCAGCGCGACTCCGATCGCCTGGGCCAGGATCCCCGCCGAGATCGCGAGCCCGAGCATCCAGCGGCGCCGTCGCAGCGCCGGCAGCAGGACCTCGAAGTGAGCGCCGTGCATCGCTCAGGCGCGCAGGATCGCCTGCGCCTCCGTGTGCGGGGCCGAGGGACGGAGCCGCTCGAGCACGCTCGGCGCCCGCAGCTCCTCGAGCCGCAGGATGGGTACGTCCAGCGCGAGCTGCGCCTCCCGCAGCAGCTCCTGGTGCATCGTCAGGCGTCCCGAGACGCCCGCGACCGGTAGCCCATGATCGCGCAGGCGCTTGACCCCCGCCACGGCGGCGACGGGGTCGCTGCAGGCGAAGAACACGTGGTCGACGGCCGAGCGCGCGGCCAGGCTCTCCAGCAGGAGCCGCGTCTCGCGCTGCGTGATGCCATCCGCGATCTCGAAGAGCACGAGCTCGGGGCGGTGCGCCGCCAGGTTCGAGGCGAGCACGCGCTCGATCTCCTCGAGGGCCTCGCGCGAGTGACCGGCGGTCGACGGGTGCCCGGCGTCGGTGAAGTCCAGCACCGGGCAGGCGCCGGCGTCCTCCATGATCGACACGTCCCTGGCCGAGGCGGTGCCGGTCAGCTTGGCGGCGGCCACCGTCGCGCCGGCGCACGCCAGCCCGTTCACGAGCGCGGCGACGGTCGTGGTCTTCCCCGCGTCCATCGACGATCCGACGACCAGGATCGTGCGGGGCCGCGCAGGGGCCGGCTCGATCGGCGCGAGGCCGTGCTCGCACAGGTTGATCCGGCCCCCGTCGCTGCCGCGCGGGAAGGCGATCGGGCGCAGGAGCGTCGGCGCTTCCATGCCCCCGGCCATGCCCACGACCCGCCCGCAGACCCCGCCGGCGCTCAGCAGGTGGCAGGGGCCGGCGCTCTCCGGCACCTGGCCCTCGTACTGGGCCGTCGCGTAGCGCTCGCCGTAGACCACCGTGACGAGGTCGCCGGCGAAGAGCGCCGTGGGGCGCCGGTCGGCGGCCTCGATGCGGCGGTGGCGTCCCAGCGCGGTGACCTCGGCCACCAGGACGTCCCCCATCGCGGGCTGCTCGAGCCCGTCACGCTCGAGCTGCTCCTCGCTCGCGGGCAGGCCGCGCACGACGTGGGTCGCATAGGACGACCGGATCGGCCGCGGGTTCACGGAAGAACCCTCCGCGAGCCTTCGAGCCTCGGCCCCGCGCGGAGACGGGCCCGTGGAGCCAGGTGGGGCGAGCGCGCGGACAGAGACGAGAGGGCAAATTGCGAATACTTCATGGCGGTTTACGGGCGCGCATCGATCGCGCTTCCTCGATGACCCGAGCTTGGGCCGGCGTCTCGGGCGCGGGATTAAGTTCCTGCAACGGTTCGAGGCCGTCTCCGGTGCTCTCGGTCGAAGAATCGCGGCAGCTGCAGCCGTTCGCGACGCGCTCGCTCGAGACCGCGTGGATGGGTCGGGCCAGGAGCTTGCGCCGCGGATCGCCAGCGGGTTTCGCCCGCCGGCGGATCCGCGGCGGTCACGCTGACGGCGCGATCCGTAGCCGAACTGAGGATCGGCTAGCGCGCGCGGGCGGTGGCGAAGCGCGCGCGGAGCGCGTCCCGGTCGACGACGCGGCCGCCCTGCAGCACGGCGAAGACGCGGCGCGTGGCACGGATCTCGGCGCTCGGGTCGCCGTCGACGATCACCAGGTCCGCGAGCTTCCCCTCCGCGATCGTGCCGAGCTCGCGCTCCGCGCCGAGGATGCGCGGGGCGTCGCCCGTGGCGGCGCGGAGCGCGGCCAGGGGCGTGAGGCCCGCGGCCACGAGCTCCTCGAGCTGGCCTGCGTCGGGGGATGTTCATCGCGCAGGTGGTGGGGAAGTCGATGGAGCCGACGATCCCGGACGGGTCGTACTGCCTGTTCGCCTCACCCGTGGGAGGTACGCGGGACAGCAAGATCGTGCTCGTACACCTTCGGGACACCACCGATCCCGAAACAGGCCAGCGGTACACGGTCAAGTGCTACCGGAGCGAGAAGGTGGGAGGGAGCGCGGACGGATGGCAGCACGCCAAGATCACGTTGGAGCCAACCAACCCCGCCTTCGAAGCCATCGTCCTCGATGGGTCGGTCGAGGGCCAAGTCGCAGTGGTCGCCGAACTGGTCGAGCTGGGTGCGCCGGGCCCGGTCGGAGATGAGCTTTCGTGACGTCGCTGGTCCGCTGGTCGACGGAGCCGTCATGCACAGGCCCGTCCGCGCGCGCTCCCTTCGGCGATCTACGCTCCGGCTGTCCCGGGCTCCAGAGTGGGGGATACCGGAGCATTTCTCCGCTCTCTCCCGGGAGCCGAGAGCCCGCCTGAGAACGGGCGAGTTCGCAGGTGCCTCCGTGCCGCTGGTCCACCCGCGCGGTGCGAACGTAGAGAGCGCGACCTCCGCGCACGGTCGGGGCGAAGTGGCCCCTGACGCGCGCCGTGGGGGATCCTGGCGCGACCTCCGCCCCTGAGCCGCCGCCCCCCACCCAAGCACCTCCCCGCCCCGCCCTCGCGGCACGGCGGGAGGTTGGTACGGC
>Ga0315910_10004142_pt1 | contig 12180 bp, 10 predicted proteins | sample EdamamesoilMG_FD_204470 | JGI IMG/M metagenome (GOLD analysis project Ga0315910, IMG submission 204470) | Garden soil microbial communities collected in Santa Monica, California, United States - Edamame soil | ecosystem: Environmental > Terrestrial > Soil > Garden | place: USA: California... | reverse complement strand
GCTATTATGTGCGACTCGTTCGAGCTCTGCGAACAGCGAAGATTGAGAAGCCGTCCAAGCCTCGCGTTTGACCGGGTTTGGACGAAACGAGCACTCGGGTGCAAGTCAGTGTCGAGCGCCCCGCGCGCACGCGCACCGGCGCGCTCTCGGAACAATTGAACCGCAGTGCTCGCCGCGACCTCCTCGAGGCTCGCGTCCGGACCAACCACCGCCAGCGGGGCGAGTCGGTAAGTTCCTCGCGATGCGCGCAGACTTTGCGTGCAGGACTGCTGGTCGATTGGGCGCGAATGCAGTGACTCAGCCGAACCGATGGAGAAAGTCGCGGGTATGCAAGTTGCTACAGCGGACACACCCCGGCGGACACACCCCGGCGGACACACCCCGGCGGACACACCCCGGCCGACACACCCCGGCCGACACACCCTCGGCTCACAGGAGAGACTACGCATGAAGGACTGGAAAGAGATCTGGGACAGCCTCGCTCGGGGCGAGCATGCGGTCACGCTGGGTGCGACTCATCTGGTTCCCCCTGAACCCGAGCAGCTCAGGACGCTGGTCATTGACTGCGATTGGGTGAAGGGCCCAGGCCGATGTCTGGAGGAAGCGCGCCGCCAAATTGATACGCTCGTGCTCGACGAGTCGCAAGCACTGCTCGGATCGGCACTTGCCCAGGTGCGCTGGCACGTTCGCCGGCGCCTGCTCGGCGAGCCGCCTGGCGACCCCGGCACGGACCGCTACCGTGAAGCTTTCGGCCGCCTGCGCGACACCCACCCACCGACCGCAATCGTGTTCCGGGCAGTGGACAAAGCGGACTCGGCGAGCCTAGCGCTCATCCGCGCGATGTTGAGCGAACCGCTCGGCATTCCGGTAGCCGTCCTGTTCTGCTTCGACGCACCGCCACTCGGCGAGGCACGAGCGCTGTTCGAGACACTCGAACGTTTGGGGCATGAGGTCATCGTTCCCGAGACGACCGAGGGTCTTTCAGGCAGCGCAGCAGCGCGCGTCGATCCGGCGCTGCAGCTGCCGGACGCGACCAAGACGGTCTTGAGAGCTGCCGCCGCGATGGGCGAATGGTTCGAGAGCGAGATCGTCGCCACGCTGCTGGGCATGCGCGAGATCGACGTGCTCGTGGAGCTACAGCGCGCCCTGGATTTGGGGGTGCCGCTCGAAGACCGCGGCGCCGGTCGGTTTCGGTTGGAAGGGGACTTGGCGCGCGCAATTCAGCGCCAAACATTGCCTTCGCTGTCGCATGCCTGGCACCGTCAGCTGGCGGATCTTTTCGGTGGCCCACCCGCGCGATCAGCGGCCTCGCGCGCGGAGCCCAGAGCGCGCGAAGTTGCGGCACCGCACCAACCAGCCGCCGCCCCGGCGCTGCAGGCTTCGGCCGAACGGAGCCGAGGCGAACGCCGGGCTCCGGTCCCGCCCGAGCAACTCTTCGACGTAGCGCCCGCCGCTGTGCGCAGCCGCTTCGACGACGAAAAGGACTGGGCACGCGCCCTCTCGGAACTCGCGAAGCGACACGCGACGCCTGCTCGACCGCCGGCACTAGCCAGCGCTCCTTCCGAGCCGCAAGCTGGGCCCCATGTCGACGAGTTTCGCGCTGCGACCCACGCCGAGGCCGTGGGAGACGTGTATGCAGCCGCCGAGAATTACCTGCGTGGAGCGGAGCGCGCCGCCTCCAAAGGGGCGCATGAACTGGCACTCGAGTACACCGGGCTGGCGCGCAAGCACGTGGCTAGTCTGCCCGCAGACGAGCGTGCGGGGGGTGTCCGTCTGAAATCGTTGTTGCTCACTGCTCGTTCGCGCTGGTTGAGCCTTGGAGGCGGTCATGCGACGACGCTCGAGTCCGCGTTGGCACCGCTCGAAGCGGCCAAGCCACTCCTTGGAAACTGTCGAGCGGAGACGCTGGCGGAATTTGCCTCGCTCTACGCGAGTATATGTTATGATATAGGGAGCTCAGGAGCGCTGGAGCGAGCATTGGAGGAGCTCACGCAAGCGGTCAAGGAGCTGCTCGCGCGGGACGAACCGCTGTTGGCCGCGCAACTTCTGAACGACGAAGCCGCAGTGTGGGTACGCATCGGCGATCCCGTTCGCGCGCACCACTTGCTCGAGCGCTCGCGAGCCATTTTCACTCGGTCTGTCGCCTCGCATCCTGCGGCCTCGCGAGAGCTTGCGGAGACGGAACATCTGATGGCACGCTTGCTGCTCAACGCGCGCGCTCGCGCCGGCCGAGAAAAAGACGCGTTGCGCCTTGGTATCGAACACGGCCTGAGCGCAGAGGAAGGTTATGCCGCTGTTGGCGACGAGGTTCAGCTGGCTCGAGTTTGGGAAACGCTCGGGCGCCTGGAAGCGGCGCTCGCGCACACCGAGCGGGCCGCCCACTACCTGGGGCGGGCCCAGAGCGCCCAGATGCAATTGGGCGACGGCACGGGTCTAGCTCGTTCCACAGCGGCGCTCGCCGACCTGTTCGCCGCGCAGGGCCAACACAAGCAGGCCCTCGAGCACCTCGGAGAATCCATCGACCTGAATTTACAGAAGGGGTCGGCCGCAGGGCTTGGCTTCAACCTGGAGAGCCTGGAACGACTGCGAGCGTCACTGCCGGACGGCTTGCAGCAGCAGGCGCAAGTTCTTGAGGCCAAGCTGAGCACACTGCGCGGGCCGCGCTCGACCGAGTCCTGAACCACGTCGGGCGAGACACTCTGTGCCGGCGCGAGGGAGGACGGAGCATCCGCTTCGAGGCGATCGAAACAGCTTCAAGGCCGCTCGGTGCGCACCGGACGAGTTTGGGCTCGCTGTTCCAAGTCGTTGGTCCCGAGCTGCAGAAAGCAAAACGCCCAGGAAATCACGGAGTTTTGCGCGCGCCGGCGTCGGGCTACTCTACGCCCTCGAACCAATTGTCGCGGACGCGGCCGGCTGCGGAGCGTCCTGGAAGGAACGCGCCCTCGGTGCCGGGACTGTTCTTGTACTTCCCGAATCGCGACAGATCAGGGCCTTCGTCGATGCTGCGCGAGAGGACAGCCGCGAAGACGAAGCCCGCGAAGCGAACGGCGCGCTCGTAAAAGCGCGGCCGTTCGGATCGTGAAGATTTCACGAACGGGTCATGCGCTTCCCACACCTGTCGCCTGGGGGACGCAGGCCCTACGTTCCCTACGCCGAGACACTCATCTCGGCGAGATACGACCGACGGAAGGAAATCGACCATGAAGACTCGACGCCTCGGACCCAACAAGCTTGAAGTCTCTGCCATCGGCCTCGGCTGCATGGGCATGACGAGTGCCTACGGACCGGCGGGTGACCGGCAGCACATGATCGCGCTGTTTCGTTCCGCAGTGGAGCGAGGCGTTACGTTCTTCGACACCGCGGAGGCATATGGGCCGTTCAGCAACGAAGAGCTGGTCGGCGAGGCGCTCGCGCCGTTCCGCGGAAGCGTCGTCATCGCGACGAAGTTCGGTTTCAGTTTCGATGGGAAGCGCGTTCTAGACAGCCGTCCCGACCACATCCGAGAGGTGTGCGAGGCGTCGTTGAAGCGCCTCAAGGTGGAAGCCATCGACCTGTTGTATCAGCACCGCGTCGATCCCGAAGTTCCCATCGAGGACGTGGCGGGGACGGTGAAGGACCTAATCCATCAGGGCAAGGTGAAGCACTTTGGCCTTTCGGAGGCAGGTGCGAAGACGATTCGGCGCGCCCACGCCGTGCAGCCAGTCACCGCGCTACAGAGCGAATACTCGTTATGGACGAGGGATCCGGAGCCGGACGTGCTGCCAACCTTGCAAGAACTCGGGATTGGCTTCGTCTCGTGGGGGCCCCTCGGATCGGGGTTCCTGACGGGCAAGATCGATGCGACGACCAAGTTCGATGCGTCGGATTTTCGCACGACGCACGCTCGATTCACGCCAGAGGCGATCGAGGCGAACATGGCGCTGGTCGACGTGGTCCGCACTATCGCGAGCCACAAGAAGGCCACCCCTGCCCAAATCGCGCTGGCGTGGCTGCTCGCGCGCAAACCCTGGCTCGTACCCATCCCCGGCACGACGAAGCTAGCTCGACTCGAAGAGAACATCGGGGCCGCCGACATCGAGATGACATCGAACGACATGGTGGAGCTCGAACGGGCGGTGTCGAAGATCCAAATTCAAGGGGCGCGCCTTCCGGCGGCCATCCTGGCGATGTCGGGGCGCTGAGGCCTCGCGACCCGCATTCCTGACCGATCTCATGCGAGTGCGCTCCCGTCATCGAGACACCGCTCGAGGGCGCCTCACGGCAGGTCGAGCTCCTCTGCAACCTCGAGTTGAACGCGAAGCAACGCGATGTTTACCTCACCAACGGGCCAGGCCAGGCTCCGCCTCGGTATCGAACCTTGCCGAACACGACGTCGGGGTGGCGGGCTGCGGCGGCCTCGAAGGCAGGCGCGAACGCACTGCACGGCCGCACCAAGAGGCCCAGAAGTCGAGCAGCACGATACCCTGTTTGACGGTTGCCTCGAACGTTTTCTCGGTCACCGGCACGGTCTCCATCGTGGCCTCCATGCTCGGGTAGAGCCGCTCGTCGTCAAAAGGGTTCAGGGGTTTTCGGCGAGGAAGTTCCGCAGGGCGACCTTGACCGCCGCCTGGACCGAAGCCGGCACCGGGACCGTTGACCCGGTCGTGGAAGCTGACGCCTGACCCTGCCCCTGACCCGGCGGTAGCCGCGTGGCCAGTGCGACCCACAGTGGGTCGCTCGCTGCAGGGAGCCCCGGGCTCCTCCCCCGTTTGGCGCGCAGCGCCAGACTTGGGGGAGGCCGACGCGCGAAGCGCGGCGGGGTGGGGGCAGCCTAGCCTGCGTCCGCTCGTGCCGGCTGGACCCACAGTGGGTCGTGGGGTCGGGTGTTACTCGGCGGCGGCGAGGAGTCGGCGCATGCGGGCGCTGCGGTCGCGCACTTCGTCGGCGGGGAGGTAGGCGAGCATCCGCGATTCGAGCTTCGGCAGCGCGTTCAGTAGGTCCTTGGCGGTAGGCGGGGAGTTGGCGCCGGCGTCGGCGAGCGCGCGGCGCAGCAAGCCCGGACCGAGCAGGGCAGAGAGCCCGCACAAGCGCAGGATCTCGCTCTCCAGTTCGGTGAGGTCGGGCCTGTCGTTACCGTTGCCGTTCATGCGGTGTTTTCTTCGGGCCTCCGCGTCACGATGCGGCTGGTACTTTCGAACTCGTCCCGCGTTTCTTCGCGCGAACCCCGAGTTTCGTCACGCGCGTCCCGCGTTACGTCTTGGCTCGAGGGGGGGCGGATCGGCAGTCTCAGGGTGAAGGTTGCGCCGCGATCCAGGCCGTCGCTCGCGGCTGAAAGCGAGCCGTGCATTTGGGTGGCGGCGATGGCGGAGCCGTGAAGCCCGAAGCCGTGTCCGTCGCTTCGAGTGGTAAAGCCGTGCTGGAAGATCTTGCGCACGTTCTCGGCGGGGATCCCGACACCGTTGTCCGTGACGCTGATCTCTACGGTGTCGGCGTCGACCTTGCGCCGCCCGAGCGTGAGGACACGTGCGCGGCCGGTGGTTGCGCTCATGGCGTGCTTCGCATTGCTGATCAGGTTGACCAGGATCTGAAGCAGTTTGTGCTTTTCGACCGTGATCGCCGGCAGCCTTTCCATTTCGTGAACGATCTGGATTTTGGCTTGGTCGATCCCAGCGGCGTTCACGAAGGTGGCGTCTTGGAGCAGGTCTTCTAAGTCGACTTCTTCGATGAGCACGGAGGTCTTCGCGTGGGATTGCTGCACCGCGATGATGACCTTGATGTGCTCGATGTTCCGGGTGAGCAGCTCGAGCTCTTTTTGCAGCTTTTCGCGCTCCTCTTTGAGGGCGGCGCTCACGGCGACCACGAATTCGGGTACTTGTTTGCCCTTGGGGTCACGGGTCAGGAAGGTGGCTACGTCTTTGCGATGGGCAGCGAGCAACGCAGCGGTCTTCTCGAGCATCGGCAAGCGCGAGCGGCCGACGGTATCGGACAAGCCGCTGAGCGAGACGTTCACGCTGTTCAGCACGTTGCCGACGTTGTGCAGGATGCTGGTCGCGATCTCGGCGCGACCTGCCTGGTGGGCGGCATCAACGACCTTCTGCTGAGCTTCGCGCAAGGCGCGCGTGCGTTCGGCGACGCGGCCCTCGAGCTGCTCGTTCAGCTCTTGCAGCGCACCTTCGGCTTTGCGGCGTTCGTCGACTTCGCGGTCCAAGAGCTCCATTTTGGCTTTGAGCTCGACCGCCTGGTTACGCAAGAGCGCTTCTTTCTCTTCGTGGTAGTCGATGCGCCGGCGGAGCTCGGAGGGTGCCATCTTCAGGTCCGCGAGAATGCGTGCGTAGACCTTGGCCATCGCCTCCGATTCTTTCGCCGTGGCGTGAGTACGCACCTGGTCCATGGCTGCGTGGGCGGACGCGGCGCCGATGGCGCCCGCGAGCAGGCGTTCGACGGCTTGATGCAACTCCGAGAGCTCCGAGATCGTGATGAGCTCTTTGCCTTTCACGCGCGCCACGTCGAGGGCTGTTCGGATCATTTCTGCGGCAGCCGCCGGCGTGTGATAGCGGCCGACCAACTTCTCGAGCACAGCGAGCCTTTCCGCGACCGGGATCTCGGCCACATCGGCAGCGTCGGCGACCTTCGTGGCACGGTGCCCCGAGAACTCTTCCGCTGCACGCAGCTCTTCGGCTCCCGCGGGGAACAAGGCCGTGCCGAGCACGAAGCCGACGCTGTTGACGAACAGACTCCAGAGCGTGCCGTGGGCGAGGCCGCTCAAGCCACCGAGACCGAACAACGCCTCCGGCTTGAGCCATGCGATGCCAGCGGGGCCCTCGGTGAGCAGGGCTTGAGGCAGCCAGTTGCTCCGAATCAACGCGGGGAGCAACAGGGTGTAGGTCCAGACTGCGAAGCCCAAGCCGAGACCGAGCAGCGCTCCGCCGCGGCTCGCCTTGTTCCAGTAGAGAGCGCCGATGATGGCGGGGGTGAACTGAGTCACGGCGGCGAACGAGAGCATGCCCATGCTCACCAGCATCACGGACTGGCCGACGCTGATTTCGAAGCCGTAGCTTCCGAGGATCAGCAGGGCTGCCGCGGCCCAGCGAGTCCCGAGCAGGTGACGCCGGAAGCCCCAGAGGCGCTTATTGGCTTCGATCACGGGCAGCACGAGGTGGTTCGACACCATCGTGGACATGGTCATCGTCTCGACCATCAGCATGCCGACCGCCGCCGAAAACCCTCCGAGGAAGACGAACGCAGTGAGCACGTGCAGCCCGCTGCCCATGGGCATGGACAACACGAACTGATCGGGTGTGCCCTTGGGATGCATGAGCAGCCCGCCGAGCGCGATCGGCAGCACGAACAGGTTGATGGCGACCAGGTAGATCGGAACCAGCCAGGCGGCGGTGCGCACGTGCTTCTCGTCGGAATTTTCGACGACGCTCACGTGAAACTGACGCGGCAAGAACAGAAACGCCGCGGTGGCGAGCAGCAGATAGACGAGAAAGTTGATGACGTCAGCGGTCGACTCGACTGCCATGTAGTTCGAGGGGCGCGTGAGGTGCCCGTCGAGATGCTCGAAGAAGCCGTCGAAGCCATCGAACACCGAGAACACCACGAACACACCCGCAGCCAGGAACGCCAAGAGCTTCACGAGCGATTCGACCGACAGCGAAACCATCATGCCTGGATGCCGCTCGGTCGGGTCGAGCCGACGAATGCCGAACATCACGGTGAAGCCGAACATGAGCGCGATCACGATCGGGCTGATCAGCCCGGCACGCGAGCCGTGGTCGGACGCCGTGAGCAGTGCGAACGTGCCGGTGACCGCTCGGAGCTGCAGCGCGATGTACGGCACGATGCCGATGAGCAGCATTAGCGTGACCAGCGCCGCAACTGCTTGCGATTTGCCGTAGCGAGCGGAAATGAAGTCAGCGACGCTGGTGACGCGCAGGTTCGACTTCACGCGCACTGCCCGCCGCAGAATCCAGGGCGCGAGCGCGAGGGCGATCGTGGGCCCGAGGTAGATCGTCAGCCACAGCATGCCGTCGTTGGCGGCCTTGCCGACGCTGCCGTAGAAGGTCCACGTGGTGCAGTAGACGGCGAGCCCCAGGCTGTAAACGAAGGGGTTGTTGGCCCAGGACTTACCGCGAGCCGCCGAGCGTTCGGCGAGCTGGGCAATCCCGAAGAGCAGGCCAACATAGACCAGGACGATGGTGATGAGCTCGAGGTGACCGATCATGGGCTTTCCTTCACAGCTGGGCTTTCACAGGCTCTGTTGGTCCCCTGCGTCGAGGTCCGCGGCGTCGAGCTTTTCGAGCGCACGTTCGGCGAAGTTCATCGCGGCGATGAGCGCGATGTGGACGCACCACGCGGCGAACATGAAGCGAAAAGTCGCACCGGGGCTCGTGAACGTGAGCAGCGGCCAGGTGTAGAGGGCTGCGAACAAGAGCGGCGTCACGAGACCGAGCTCTGGTCCTGCGAGAAACTTGATCAACCGGGTCTGCATGACTTCACTCCGCGTCCAGCCCAGTGGTTTGCTGCCGGCTGACTTCGTCGAGGCGTCGTTTCATGATCTCGAGCTCGCGCACCCTTTCATCCACCATGATCTCGAGGTCTTGCATGCGGCAGGCTGCTTGACGGCGCAGGAACCACTTCGATGTGAGCCCGTATGCCAGTTGTCGCACCTCGAGCGGATCGAAGGGTTTTCGCAGGATGAGGAGGCGCTCGGGATGGGTGAGGCGCCGAGAAATCTCTTCCCACGAGAAATCGGAGTACGCCGTACAGAGCACGATCTCGATCTCTCGCTCGATCTGCCAAATCTTCTCTACGGTCTCGATGCCGTTCCAGCCAGGCGGCATGCGGACGTCGACGAAGGCCATCGCGAACGGCTGGTCCTTGGAGAGGCTCTTCTGCACCAGCTCGAGTGCCTCTTGCCCCTGCAGCGCGTGGGTCAGGTGGAACTCGGGGGCTGCTTCCGCCAGCTTTTCTTCGTCGAACAACGAGCTAGCGAGCTGGTCGACCTCGGTCGCCGCCGCGGATGCTGGCGCCGCGAGGATCTTCTTGAAGTCCTCGTGAATGGCCTCATTGTCGTCGACCACTAGGATGCGATTGTTGGGATTCCCGTCCAGTAGCTTCATACGCCTTGCCTCGTGTCTGCCAGGCGTGCTCAGCCGCCTGGAGCTCCCGCACATTCGTACGGCACGAAGGTCGCAAGCACTTACGGGCCCCCCATCCCCAATTTTGGGTGAGATCGTAAGCGATCGTCGCAGACTGGCGTCGAAGCTCCGCGAGTCTGAGCCGATTCTTCCGGTGTAGCCGCCGTTCGCTCAGGCGGTAGCCTGGCCGAGCCATCGAAGCGCGCGTCGGTGCACGAGGGGCGCGAGCAGCGTCCGCCTGCCCACACGATGACTCAGGCCGGCGCGCCCACGGCCGCCGAATGCGGCCTCGACTACCCGTTCGCCGTCTCGTTCGGCGGCGCCAGCGGCGGCGGCTCGAGCTTCGAAGTCACGCGCGAAGCTCAGAGGGCGCCCGAGCCCTCGGCTACTTTTCCGCGGCCACCTTCGAATACCTGCTGGACCAACAGGGCACCTTCTACTTCCTGGAGATGAACACGCGGCTGCAGGTGGAGCATCCGGTCACCGAAGTCACGACCGGCATCGACTTGGTGCAGGCCATGCTCGCGGTGGCCGATGGTCGGCCGCTGTCTGGTCTTCGCTTCAGCAATCTATGGAACCATCCGGCTGTACGCTCGCCCACTACAGCACTTTGGTTGACGAGGATTGCTGCCCCTAACCGACGTGTTGCAACAGGTGCTGCCTCGAGTGCAAGTGCGCCAGTGGGTGTGCTCGCTGCCCTACCGGCTCAGAGCACAAGGGTTGGACCTGTTCGCACAGCGGGCGGGGCAGCCCTCGCGGCGGCTGGTGGACCCGAGCCTGGCGCGCCCCGACGAGCCGCACGCCGTGCGCAGGGGCATCAATGTGCACGCCAAGCTCTCAGTCGGCGGTAACGACAGGGCTCAGCTCGAACGCCTCTGCCGCTACCTGGGACGACCTCCGATTGCTCAGGAAAGGCTCGAGAGGCTGAGGGATGGGCGGCTACGCTACAGCTTCAAGAAGCCCTGGAAGGATGGCACCCGCGCCGTCGTGCTCGACCCCCTCGACCTCATCGCTCGCATCGTTGCGATGATCCCAGCTCCAGGCTTTCACATGGTGCGTTACCACGGCGTGCTGTCGAGCCACTCGAGCTTGCGTTGTTTGGTGGTGCCAACGCCCCCGACACCCATGCAAAACCCGTTGCTACCCGAGTCGAGGGGTCAGCTGGAGTTGGGGTTCGAGGGAAGCTCCGCCGCCACCCCCCCGACAGCTGCTCTTGCCCTTCGCCTGATAGACGGGTTCGGGGGATGCGGGGGCCTGCCCTGCGCACGGCCTGTAGGCACTGCTGCGCTCCGTCGTCGGCCGGGACAACGAAAGTCCTCCCTGGACGCACTCTTTCTGCTTCGCCCCCGCCCTTGACCCTCGCGCCATCCCCGTCAACACACTCTGCCATCACGCAACCGGTCCACTTTTTCACAGGTGGATTTCCCTAGCCTCTAGCCTCTGGCCCCCTAGAGCGTCGCTACCCCTGCCGAACGCATGGTGCTATTCTCCCACTGTGCAAGCCACCGATGTACTGCTCCACGCGCGGCCCAGAGCGATCTGGCGAGCTGAGTACGAGCGGCTGGTTCAGGAGGGCTTCTTCGACAACGAAAAAGTCGAACTCATCGAGGGGATCATCGTCCAAATGTCGCCCATCGGTCCTGCGCACGCGAATCCTGTCGACTTGTTGGTCGAGAGCTTGGTGCCACGCATCGCCGGTCGTGCGCGCTTGCGCGTCCAGCAGCCATTTGCGCTGAGCGACAGCTCCGAACCAGAACCCGATCTCGCAATCGTGCCACTCGGAGACTACTCCGAATCGCACCCAAGCCGCGCTCTCTTGATCATCGAGGTCGCAGACTCATCACTCGAACACGACCGCGAAACCAAAGCGTCGCTCTACGCGGCGGCCGGGGTGCCCGAGTATTGGATTGTCGATGTCGTTGCACGCGTCGTCGAGGTACACACCCAGCCGCGGGCGGAGGGGTACGCGAGCGTGCAGCGGAGCGAAACGAACTCGGTACTATCGATCACGGCGCTACCCGACGTCACCGTCGATGTCAGCGGGCTGTTCACTGCGAACAAGTGAGCTGTGCCGATACTTCGCTGGTCAGCCGCCGTGAAACCGGCTCGGGTGCTGGCGCTCGGACTCCTGCTGACCGGCTGCGAACCGGATCCGTGGCAGACCTTTCCCCTGAGCGTGGAGCCCAACCAGCAGTGCCGCACCGGCACGGAACGAGGTTACGACGTCTACGTGTGGCACTGCCACCAGGGCCAGCGCATCGCGATTTTCCGCCGCTGCAGCGCGCTGTTGGGCTGCGACTCAACCGAGCGACAAAGTGTGGGCTGTGGCTCGACGACTCCCATCGAACGTGAGCTCAACCTCACCGACCGCTGCGAAACCGTGCCCTCGACGGTGCGCTGGGGGTCGAACGGGTGGAGACCGTGCTTGCGTCCCTTGGCGCCGAGAAGCGTACGCCGTTTCCGGGGAGCGGCTTTCCACGCTGGGTGCTTCGGAGCGACGAGTCTTGGATCGATATCATGGTCGGCGATCTGGGGCCTGGGCGGAAAGCAGCGATCTCGATTCGGATGGCCTTAAGTAATCCGGTGAGGGCACACGCGGCACTCCGGGAATTGATGAACGCACTGTTAGAGCACATGCCTGGTCTAGTTCTCGACAAGCAGGCGGGTCGCTCTACAGAGAAATGGGCGAAGATACGTGGTCTGAGATCGAAAGCGGGTTGACCAAGAAGCGCGCTGACTTTCAGCAGAACTTCGGGCCATTCGAAGCGGCAATCAGCGGTGAGGATGTCTTTGCAACGTTGAGATCTCGAAAGTAGCGGCGTGCACTGGTTTGGGCCGGACAGGCTGCGCTGATGCGCTCGCTCGTGGACGGGAACAAATGCCATGCGGCGTAGGCGAAAAAACCTGAGCCTGCAGCGCCACCGAAACCGATGTGTTCAGCGCGAGCAGTCGAGCCATCAGTCACTTCGCATAAGAGCGCGTATGCGAGGCGCCGAGCGGAGCGACTCTACGCCGGCAGGCCGGGGCCGTTGAGTCAGGTGATGTTACCCGCCTTCGG
>Ga0315910_10004141_pt1 | contig 12182 bp, 25 predicted proteins | sample EdamamesoilMG_FD_204470 | JGI IMG/M metagenome (GOLD analysis project Ga0315910, IMG submission 204470) | Garden soil microbial communities collected in Santa Monica, California, United States - Edamame soil | ecosystem: Environmental > Terrestrial > Soil > Garden | place: USA: California... | reverse complement strand
GAGCACACCCAGCGTCGCGGCCGCGACCGCTTCAGCGGGCGGCCCTTTCGCCAAGAGCGGTGCTGCACGCAGTTGCGCGAGCGCTTCATCGAGACGCTGCAGGTGGGGATTCACGGCGGCCGGCACAAATAGCTCACCTCAGCGAGTTGAAACGCGCGCTGGATACCGGCATGCGCCCGCTGCGCGTAAGCCTCGCACCAGGCATCGAGCTTGAGCCGCGCGCCGTTCCACCCGACGTCGCGGACGAGCTCGAGGAATCGCAGTTGCCGGTGCGTCATCGTGAGCACCAACCACTCGGCGCCGCGGAGCTCGCCGTGCACGACTTCGTCGACGTCGAGCTCGAGGCCTTCGGCAATGTACTCATCCGACTCGGGATTGATGCCCAGGCGATCCTTGAGCCCCTTCGACCAGTAAAGCTGCGCGGTGCCCTTCACCGCTTCGGCGTAGTCGGCGAACAGCATGCGCGCGCGGTCGCGCGAGAGGTTCAGGCGGTGATCGGGAATCAGATCGCCGGCAGCGATCCGGAGCAGATCGAACGGCGTGTAGCCGGTGAGCCCCGCCTCGGCCGGCGCGTCAGGATCGATCTCGCGCGCGTTCGTCTTTACATGCCACTTCGAGAGCTCGGCATCGAGGCCCCATTTCGCGGTGTAGTCGTCGACGTCGGTCAGCGACGCGCGGAATCCGTGCTTGAGCGTCGGTTCGCCCAAGCCGGCGCGGACGCAGAACTTGCGCCACTCCATCGAGAGGCGACGCTCGAGCTCCTGCAGGAGCCCGTCGTCGACGTGCGCGCCAACGAGCCAGAGCGCGTGCATGTGCGGATGCCAGCCGTTGACCCCGTAAGTGATCTCGCGCGAGCGAATCTGGCCGTCGAAACCCATCTCGGCGCGGATCGCCTTCACGGCGCGCGATGCGTTGAATCGCCGCATGGCATCGGAGAGCCCCGACCAGGCGCGCGGAAGATCGTCCATCGGGCCGTGGCTGAAGGTGCCCGTGATCAGCACCACCTGGCCGTTCTGCTGCCGGTGCACCTTGACGCCGCGGCGGAGCTCGTCCCGGCGCCGCTCGGTGATCCGGGGCGCGCAGGCCGGGCACACCCAGGCGTCGCCACAGACAGCCACGCCGCGATATCGGGGCGCCTGGCCGGGCTTGCCGGCGACCTGAATCACCCTGGAGCCATCGGTCGCCGACTGGGGCGCCCGCTCGTGCATGAAGTTGTGGCAGACGCGAATCCGGTGCCACTCCATCCGGCCGATCCCCTGGGCGGTCCTGAGCAGCCGTCCGCGCTCGCCTCGCTTGCCTAAGTCATTGTTTCGTTTTGGGGTGGCCGCAGATTCCGTATCTATTTCCGAGGCGCCCGTCGGCGCACCCGCATAGAGCTCAACAATACTGGATACATCTCCAGCAGTTAGACCGGAATGGGGGTCCTGGCCGTGCAGCCAGGCGATATGCGAGCGAACCTCGCCGGCGAGATCGGAGACAGGGGGCAGCTCGCGCGGCTTAAGGAGCTTGGGGGTCCTGCGAGCGGCCGCCCCCTGCCCTCCGCGTGTCAAGGCGGCATGAAGTGCGCCTCCGCAAGGCGCTGAGCGTGGAAGGGTTTTGTTGTGTTGTAGGTCACGCGGCGATCGCGAGCTCGATCAAGCCGTCGATGAGCTCGAGCCGCCGGCGGCCGCCGGCGGCGGCGGCGGCGGCGGCGGCGGCGGCGGCGGCGGCGGCGGCGGCGGCGGCGGCGGCGGCGGCGGCGTCGGCGGCGGCGTCGGCGGCGGCGGCGGCGTCGGCGGCGGCGGCGGCGTCGGCGGCGGCGGCGGCGTCGGCGACGCCGAACAGAGCAGCGCGGAGTTTCATACGCGGAGTTCCTCTTGACGGGTGGAATCGGGGATATCGACGAGCTCGCAGTCGCGCCTGTAGGCGCCGGCGTCGACGTGGCGCTCGATCACGCGGGCAGAGACAGTCACGAAGGCCTCCCGCTTGTTGACGTGCTCGAGCGCCTTACCGATCGCGACGCGCGAGCTCGAGGCGAGCACGCGGTATTCGGCCGGGCGCGGGATGCCCGTGACCAGGACACGGACGCGCCACTCGTGACAGCTCGAGCGGGTCATGCGTGGAACCCGCAACAGAATCGATCGGTGTCTATGCCCTCGAGCTCGCGCTCGATCCGATGGAGCTCGCGCGTTGCCGCCTCGAGCGGACAGTCGTGCAGGTGGCGATCGAAGTGCTCGATGTGAGCTTTGCAGAGCGAGCCATCGCCAGGGCACTCGATACTGCCGGCCGCGATCGCCGCGCGGGTCCGACCCGCCCAGGCGCGCATGCGGGCCTCGAGCTCGGGGCTCATGCGCTCGGCTCCGGGTGCTTGTAGCGACTGACGACCTCGCGCGCCTGCAGGATCACGGACCCGCGCGCGATCGCGGCGTCGCCCGACCTCTGGCCGCTCGCGCTGTTAGCGGCATCGAGCGCGACGCCGCGCTCGACCAGGAGCTCGAGCGCGGCTGCGAGCTTGGCAGCGGAGCCGCCCCAATTCGCGAGCCAGTGCGGAAGGGGCTCCGCGCTCATTGGCCCGCCCTCAGAATCGCGGCGACGCGGCGCGCGTGCTCGAGGCGGGCGGACTTAAGCAGAAATGCGTCCCGACCGGGGGCATCGCTACGCGCGCCCGAGCTCGGCGTCGCGTCGCCGCGAAAGGTGAATCGAAGGACGGGCGACTCGGGCGCGTGGCGCCGGAGCCAGTCGAGACAGAAATCGGTTTCGGTTTGCATCGTAGTCCCCTACGTCATTCGCCCCCGGGGTTGCCGGCCGCCCAGGGCTCGTGACCCCCGGCGGCCGGCGTGTTCACGAGCACGGGGACGCGCTGCTGAACGGGCGGGATAGTAGCGGTCGCTAAACCTCTTTGCAACTGCGACGACTTCAGGTGAGAGACAGGTCACAGTAGGATCATGTCGCGGGCGCTAATGTAGCGACCGACACAGGGACGCAAAGCTATGAACTCAATCGAAATTCTCGATTTGGCGTGGAAGCGCCTGGGGATCGACTCGGACAACAAGCTCGCGAAGGCGACGGGGATCGATCGCGCGCGAATCAGCCAGTACCGGACGGGGACGCGCAAGCTCGATGAGGCCGCCTGCCTCGCCCTGGCCGACGCGATCGGGGTGCCGCCGGCCTATCTGCTCGCGCTGGTCGCGGCCGAGCGTGCAAGAGACGAACGGGCCGCCCAGGAGTGGCGGCGAGCTGCGACGTTACTTAAGAAGGGGGCCGCCGCTATGGTCGCGACGGTTCTGCTCGGCCTGAGTGCCCCGCACCCGGCGGAGGCCGCCCAGGCGCGCGTCGCAATTGACGGATATACACATTATGCGCGCTTGAAGCGGCGCGACGCTGCCGGACCCGACCCCCGTGCAGATCGCTCACCTGGCTATCGCCGTCGACGTCGACGAGCTCGTCGAGCGGACGGCCGCTCGGCACTCACCGTGACCGCGCTCACAGACCGGCGCGCCGTCACGGAGCGCCGTGTCACGGATCGGCCCGAGCGCGACCGTCGTCACGGAACCGCGACTCCTTAGCCGATACAAACAATCGCATGAGCCACCATTTCACCGATGCCTGGGCACGGGAACGCACCGGCCGGCATCGGACAACCGTGACGCGCTGGCGCGAGTCGGGAAAATTCCCGCCCGAGCTCGTGCGCCTGGCCGAGCTCGAGCTCCAGGGCGAGCTCGGGCACATTCACGCGCGCTGGCAAGGCTGGCGGATCACTCGCGCCGGCGAGCTCGTGTCGCCCGCCGGCGAGCCGTTCCTCCCCGGCGAGCTCCTGGCACTCGGCCTCAAGTATCAGCAGCTCGGCGAGCTCACGCGCCTGCAGGCGAATGTGCGTGGCACGGAGCGCGATCCGTCGCGGCCGTTGCGCGCGATCGTGCTCCGGATGCTCCGGCGGCTACTCGGCCGAAAACGGCCAGGGCAAGGCCAAGGTCGAGTCGAGATCGCGGCGCCTGGGCAATCGTAGAGAGCCGTTTTCAGCGGATCAGGCGCGCGGTGACGGCGCCGAGCAGAATCAGCGACGCGGCGCCGACCAGGACGAGGAACCCGGCGAGCGCGTAATTGGGGCGCAGCGGTTCGCCGTATTCGGCGATCGGGCGGCCGTCGACGGAGCGGACGACCAGGCGGGTTTTGACACCGAGCACCGCGAGAAGCGATGGCCCGGTGTCACGGGAATCGTAGGCGCGAATCGGTGGCGTGACGTTCGACTCAACATCGACCGTCACGCCACCCAGAGCACGGGTAACGAGCTCCTGCAGCGCCAAGCGAGCTCAGCGCGTACCGCGGGGGAAAACGATCACGCGCCAGGTCGTCGACGCCAGATCGGCCGTGCTACCCGACTCATTCTGCATGCGCACTTCGGCGAGGCCGGCCGCCTGAATGTTGCAGGTGATCGTCATGTCGACGACGTCGACGCCAACCGAAGCGATGCAGAAGTCGCCGAGCACGGCACCCGGCGCGGTGATCACATTGGTGATGCCGGCCGCGTCGACCGTCGACGCCGCATCGTAGGTCTCGGAGTAGATCAGCGGGCTTTGCTGCGCGTGCGCGACGTCGGGCGCGCTGATCATCGTCAGACCAGCGAGCACCGTCACGGCGAGCAACAACAGGACCACGGCGCGGAACGAGAGCGATTGAGTGAGCTTTTGCATTGCAGTTCCTCAGTGAGTGGATAAAGACAGCGAGGGCCGGCGTGCTAGACGCCCTTCCTCAGTTTTCGATTGCGGAGCCACTTGCGCGCGGCCGACCAGCCGTAGGCGACGAGCCCCATCCCGACGCCGACGACGACGCCCGCTTCGTCCTGGGTGGCGACGCCGGTGCCGATCAGGATGCCACCCACGTTCTGGGTCAGGTGGCGCGTGAGCCCCGAGATCGCGATTTCCTTGAATGTCTGATTCATTTTTTCAACTCCCTCGAGATGATGGTTTCAACCGACACGAGCCGCCGATCGAGCCGCAGAAGGCCCACGGCATTGATCACGAGCAACGGGACCGTCAGCGGCTCGAGCCGCACGAGCACCGACGCGATCGCCTGGGCGAGCTCGATCATTCGTCACTGTGCAGCAGGCGATAGACCCAGCCGCCGATCGCCTCCCCTGCCCTTTGCGGAACGCCGCCGAGCACGCGATTAGTCACGCCGCCGAGCGTGCCGAAGATGCCCGCGCCCTCATACGGCGTGCCGCGCGTGATCGCGTTGTCGCCGGTGGCGACGCCGGCGATCGTCTCGGCCGCGGCGGAGCCGACCGCCGTGACGCCGGCGGCGACGTCTTTCACCGCCTGGCGCGTGAACCAGTAGAGCGCGCCCACCACGAGCACGGCGGCGCCGGCGAGCACGAGCGGATTCTGTCGCTGCAGGTAGCTGATCATGCGTTGGCGATCCCGTCGTAAATGGTCGAGGCAGGAATCAGGTCGGCCGCCACGCCGTTCTCGTGCCGGAACACCGCGCGCAGAAAATCGAAGGCCGTGTCGCGATCGCGGAGATTGATCGGCACGTTCGGCGGCACGCCCACGCGCCGGGCGACGCTCGCGACGTAGGCCGGCGTATCGTTCTCCGCCGGCGGCGCCCATCGCGCGATGAGATCGGCGATCGAGCGGAGCCCATACCGGCTCTGATAGTTGCGGAAGACGACCAGGGCGGCGCGGACGCCGTCCCGCATGTCGACGAACTCCTCGAAGGCCGGATCGTCGTCGGTCGCGCGCTCGCCGCGCCAGGCATCGCCGCCGCCGGGCGCTTCGCGGATGTTGCCGGGGTTGTTGTTGCGGAGCCCCCTGACGACGTTCGCGACGGTATCAGTCACGGCCGCCACCACTTGCGCGCCTCGATTCGTGCGCGCGAGAACGGCGAGTACCGCGAGCACTCCGAGCATTGCGAGCAGCCACCGTTCGCGCATGGCTCATACGAACTCGACGTCGATCATGATCGTGACGTCCTGGCCGAGCACGTTGACCACGACGAGCCCGGAGCCGCCATCGATCACCCGGAGCTCCGGGGTCGTCACGCCGGCCGTCACGAAGTTCGCCGAGCCGCCGATCTTGGTCATGCCGCCGTTTTTCGTCCAAACCGCCGAGCCGCCGCAATGAATCGGCCCCGTCGCCGAATACGCCGCGACCTTCACGATCGCCGCCGTGTAGAGCGCGCGTGTGATCGGTGTGCTCAGCGTCCCGGACTGCGCGAGCGCGCCCGTGTACGACCAGTGCTTGCGATCGCCGTAGCCGAACTCCGGCCTCTGACTGATCACCGCGGCCTCGTTGTAGCGATAGAGAGCGCTTTTCGGGATCACCACCTCGTTCGCATTGAACGGAGACCCCCTGACCAGCACCGCATTGGTCAGCGTCACCGTGCCGCCGACGAAGGCATAGGAATTCACGAGCTCGAGCTGCACCGTCGCCGTGAAAGTGATGTCGAGGTTCGTCCGCCCGACGCCCCCGGTGGCGTACGCGTTGTCGAGAGTGATCGTCTCGACGCCGCGCAGATAGATGCCGTCGCGCGCATTGTCGAGGTAGGAATTCTCGACGAGCAGGCTCTGCAGCGGCGAGCCTGTCAAATCTATATGAATCGAGTCAGCGGCGGCCGAGGTGCCCTGCTCCGTTCGGACGTTCTTGAGCGACACGGCGAAGGAGACGTTAGCGTTGCTGGCGTCGACCCAGTAGAGCCCGTGCGTTCCCTTGACCCAGGGCTGCGCCCCATCGAAGGTGACGTTCGACAGCACCACGCCGTCCTCGACCTCGACACACGGGTTCGCATTCGCGATCAGATAGATGTCGGTGAAGTGAAAGTGATCCGCGCCGATCACCGAAATATTCGGGTTCGGCGAAAGCAGCAGCGGCCGATCGGCGGAGATGAAGAGGTTGCGGAAAATGCCAAACTCACGGCCGCGCGCGCGCAGGCCGATCGAGGCATCAGTGCCATCCGACCAGTACTGAGTACCGGCGGTGACGATGCTGCCGCTGATAACCACGTTGCGGCAGGTGAACTGCACGGTGTCATAGACATCGAGCGCGGTCTTGACGTAGGTAGCGTCGTCTGACCACAGTGTGAGATCGGCGAGCGAGCACTGCACAGACTGACTGGCGCCGCGGTCGTAAGTGAGCAGCGTGCCATTCGCCGCGGGATCGAACACGATCCGCGTCGCGTACATCCCAGCACCGCGCAGGTGAACGCGGTTCGAAGCGACCAGGAGCTCGTCAGTGCAGCGAAACGTCCCTTCCGGGAAAACGACAAAACCGCCGACGCCAGCCGCCATCTCCGCGGCCACGTCGATCGCCGCCTGGATCGCAGCGAAGGAATCCGCAACGCCGGTCGGATCGGCCCCGTAGCGGCGGACGTCGCCGACCTCGAAACCGAAAACCAGATCGGCCTCGACAAGCCCCGCGGCAACTTCCGCAGCGTCAAGCGAGTAGCGTGACCCGGTGTCCTGCAGCGCCGCGCGGATGAACCCCCGCATTGCGGGATTCGCGCCGGCCGCCAGGCGCGCGCCGAGAGCGGCCGCCTGCAGGTGGGCGAGATCGTAGGCACGCGGGCTCTGAACCGATGGAGTGAGCGCCAGCACGGCTAAACCTCGCGCACCGCGCTCGCGCTGATCGTCACCGGATCGCCGGGGTCCGGGTTATACGCGTAGAGCGCGGCCGTCGTCGGGACCGGCAGGGTTTCGCCAGGCTCGAGCGGGATGCCGCTCGCCGCGGCCACGGCCACCGTGCCGATTCGCACCGTGATCGTGTTGCTCGACGGATTCTTGATCAGCGCATAGAGCCGCGTCGCATCGGCGGCGAGCAATTCTTCCGCCGTCTCGGCGGCGACCTCGACGTCGCCGCCGTCGTCGACGGTATTCCCCGGCGCGATCTGGGTGTTCAGCGTGAGCCCGGTCACGCTCGCGCGGCCGTCGACGACGCTGCCAAATCCGACCAGCACCCGGACATCCTGCCCGGTCGCGCTTTCGAGCTCGATGCGTTGATAGTAGCGGCGGACGCCCATGCCCTGCTCGAGCAGCACGCGCTCACCGTCATCGAATCGGGTGGTCAGATCGGCGACGGGGGCGACCTGCACATGATACCAGTCCCCGGCGATATCGAATGACTTCGGCACGCCGGCCGCGAGCGTGACCACCAGCGGCGTCATGCCGCGCTGGCGCGGTGCAATTTCCCTTTCTTCTACCGACATATCGACTCCCGTGCGCGGTTGGTCCGCGCTGCCAAGGTTCAGCCGTTGCGATGCGTGTACGCGTAGGCGATCGTGATTAGCGCCGCGATCACGCCGAGCACTTTCACCAGGTTGTTGATCGCGCCCGACGTCTCGGACTGCCGCGCCGACTGCGCCAGGTCGAATGCCTGGGACGTCAGATCGCGCGCGAGCGAGGCGTGCCCCTCCTGGGTGCCCGACGCGAAGTTCAGCGCCTCGAGCGTGGCATCGAGGCCCGCCCGGACCGCGCCCTGGTCCGTCGTCGAGATCGCGAGCGTGCCGATCGGCGAGTCGCCGGGATTGACCGTGACGTTGCCGCCGAACACGGCGTCATCGCCACCGACGCGGTTGTCGACCGTCGTGATCGACGTGTCTTCGGTGGACTGCGCGGAGCTCGTGTTCGAGCGGTTGCGATTGAGGAAGCTCACGCGACCACCCGCAACTGTTCGCCGTAGCGCTCACCCGTCGCGCGCATGCCGATCCGGCCCGTGAGCCGGGCGAGCGCCTTGCTCAGCACCCATGCCTCGCACTTGAGGCCGTGAGCGCGGGCCGCGTCGACGATCCGGCGCGCGAGATACATCCCGCCGGCGCCGGCGAGGGCTTCGATCCGGGCGACGTCGCCCTCGCGGCTCACGATCGCGTAAGCCATCGAGTCGCCCATGTCGGCGGCCAGGAGCGCGAGCTCGCCGCACTCGATACGGCGAGCGATCTCAGCCGGATCGATGCCGTTGAACGTCGTGAAGAGCTCAACGCGCGCGTGCAGCGTGAGCGCCTGGAGACGGACTATTTCCGGCGCAGCCACAAGTAGGCCACCAGGACGATCGCAGCGAGGGCGAGAGGAGACTGCAGGACACCGGCGACGTTGGGATTGCCGCCGATATTGATGTTCTTGTGGCCCGTGGCCGCGCGGACGTCATTATTGCCGCTCTGAGCCGTCTGGCTCGTCTGGCCGGAGAGCCCGCCGCCCCCGCCCAATGCCGCTAGAAAAGCCACGGCGCGTTACCGCCGTCGCCGGAGCACCAGAAACGCCGCGACCGCGATGACAGCGCCGCCGATGATCCAGGGCAGGTACGCGCCGATGGGAACGCCGCCGACTTGAAGGGGGGAAGTGTGCGGCACGCGCGTCTGATCCGTGACGCGGCCCGTGGCAACGTCACCGTTCGCTCGCGCGACCGCGACGTCGGCAGCGCGGCCGACCAGGGTATCGAGGAAATCGAGTGCGCCGCTCACCGGCTTAGTCACCCAGGCCGCCGATGTAATGCGAGTACGCGGTGAGCGTCATCGCAGCGCCGGTCGTGAGCTTGAGGCGCCAGTCCTCGAGCCCGCGCAGGTCGAACGGATCGCCGCCGTAGCCGTGCTCGGAGCGGTCGATCACGTACCAGCCCGGCTGGGGGGAGCGGATACCGTCGCGTTGCTTGCGCTCGTTCAGCGCAGCGGTGCGCTCGAACAGCGTGGTCTGGTTCGCGAGCACCTTGAGGTTCTCGAGCGTCGACGCCGACGGCAGGAGAAAGATCTTGTCGAGAAACTGGGTCGTGACGCCGCCGCGCGGGAGATCCGAGATCTCATATTCGGCCGCCGACGCGAAATCGCGCGTCGACTTCAGGATGTGCGGCACGCTGCCCGGCCCGCCGGGGAGCGCTTCGCTCATCGTCGCGAACAGCTCGAGCACCGGAGCGCCCGTGATGCCGCCAGGGCCCGCGAGATCGACTTCGACCGACAGCGAATTGATCACCTTGCCCGTGGCCGGATCGACGCTGCCCGTGTTGATCGCGGTTTCCTCTTCTCCCGCTTTGGTGAGGATGCCGTAGCGATCGAACGGCAGCTCGAGGATGAAGCTCGCGCCGTCAATCGCCGCGTCCTCGCGGTCGTCGAAACGGTTCATCGAATTGCGGTGCGCGCCGGAGTAGCGCTGGATGATCTTGTTGTTCGCGAGAATGCGGATCTCGGTCAGGTCGGCGACCGTGATCGTCGTCGCAGAGCCGCGAAGCTGCAGCGAGTGATACCGCCGCCCGATCGGCAGCTTGAAGGTCGTCGTCTGTCCGGCGGCAACGCTCGGCGGCGCCGGCATTTTCTGATCTAGGCGGGGCATCGCTTCGACTCCTGGAGTGGGTGGGGGCGGCGCGCGCGCGTTAGCCGACGAGGGCTTTCAGCGGCGGGACGCGGTTGACGATCGCGAGCACGACGACCACGGTGATCGCCGTCTGCAGGATTGCCTTCATGTTCATGGATCACGCTCCGAAAATTGGTTGACTCTCGGCGCGGACGCTAGCCCTCACCGGGCGCGGCCGGCAAGAAAACGGGCGTTTGACCGGTCCCGAAGGGGTTTTAGAGGCGCGCGGCGCGCTAGGTTTGCGCAGTCGCGGCGGCGATCGTCCGGGTCGGAAGGCCCTTCCCGCCAGTCGTCAGCGTGCGCGTGCGGCGATCGAGCTCGAGCCATTCGAAGCGGTCGAGACGCAGCGCGTCGACGAGCTCGGGACCGACGCGGAGCTCGCGCGCCATGTACCGGGCATCGTCGGCGCGCGCCATCGCGTGACAGTGCAACAGGTTCGCATTGCCGACGACGGTCTTGTCGGACTCGGCCGGCCGCTGGGTGAGCGCGTAGATCCGCGGGCCGAACCGGAGCCCCTTGCGGACGATCTCGCCCCACGCCGGCGGTGCTTTGCCAGGCGTCGTGACGTCGGCCATTTCCTCGACGACGATCGCGACCGACTGTCCTGCCCTGGCATTCACGCGCAGCCACACCCAGGCGAGCCGGCAGAACGTGTCGAACGTCGCCGGCGACACCGGCGCGGTGTACCCGAGACGCACGGGCGCGCTCGAGAGCGACGCGCGATGCAGCACGGCCGGATCGTTCGTGCCGCTGCACCGATAGTCGGTCGAGAACTCGCCCATCGAATCCCAGACCAGGAGACGCGGCTCGCGCGCGACGCGTTGCGCCGTCCAGTAGCTTTTGCCGGATCGACTCTGCCCGCTGACGAGCGCGAGCGTCCCGCTAAGAGCTCGCGGCGTCGACGTCGGCGGGCGCGGCTTGCGGGGCACTGGGTTTCTGGCGCTTCAGTTTGGCGGTCTCAGCGATGCGGGGACCGAACACCACGAAGGTAACGACGATCGCCGCGAGCTCGGGGCCGGAGCGAAAGTTCGGGAAATACTTCTCTAGCAGAGTCGCGTAAGCATCGGCGAGATCGGAGCGCTCCTGGTCCGCGAGCTTCCAGTGATCGCCGAGCCGCGGCGCCAGCGCCTCATTGAACGTCAGGCCAAGCATGCCGGACAGAAACGCGCGATTCTCGGCGGCCTCTTTGACCGGATCGACCGCGAGCGCGGGCGCCGCCGGAGCGCCGCCGACGTCGACGGGCTCGGCCGATGCGAGCGCGGCGCCCGCCTCGGCGACCAGGTCAGCATTCAGATCGACGTCACTCATAGAAACCGAACCCCTCGGCGGTGGCGGGCGCCGGCGAGCTCGCCGGCTGACGTTGGGGAGCCGGCGCCGGCGCCTTCGGAGCTCGCGCCGGCGGGCTGGCGGCCGGCGGATCTGCTGGTGAGCTCGAGCTCGGCGCCGGCGTCGACGTTTCCGGTGGCGCATCGGCCGCGGCCAGGCGATCGATCTTCGCGTTCGCGAGAATGTACTCCTGGGGATCGAGCCGGCCGTGATCGGCGCAGACGACGTAGAGCTTGCCGGCGTGACGGGCCCGGCCCGGACTCTCGTTCCGCTGGCGGTAGCGGTAGACCTTGGCATCGAGCTCGCAGCCCTTAGTGGGGCACGGGCACGTGCCGATCGGCGTGTTAGGTTCCCTCATCGTTCATCGCTCCTGGTGCGGGTTGTCGGGATTCGAGACGGGACAGCCGGCGCTCGAAATCGCGGAGCACACCCAGCGTCGCGGCCGCGACCGCTTCAGCGGGCGGCCCTTTCGCCAAGAGCGGTGCTGCACGCAGTTGCGCGAGCGCTTCATCGAGACGCTGCAGGTGGGGATTCACGGCGGCCGGCACTAATA
>Ga0315910_10004140_pt1 | contig 12183 bp, 9 predicted proteins | sample EdamamesoilMG_FD_204470 | JGI IMG/M metagenome (GOLD analysis project Ga0315910, IMG submission 204470) | Garden soil microbial communities collected in Santa Monica, California, United States - Edamame soil | ecosystem: Environmental > Terrestrial > Soil > Garden | place: USA: California... | reverse complement strand
GCGGTAGTCGCGGGCGATGTCGTAACCGCCGATGCGGACCTCCCCGGAGGTGGCCGTGACGATCCCGCACACGATGCTGATCAGCGTGGTCTTGCCGGCGCCGTTCGGGCCGAGCAGCGCGAAAATCTCGCCCTGCTCTATCTCCAGATCCACGCCGCGCAGGGCCTGGTGCCCCGAGGCGTACGTCTTCGTCAGCTGCTTGATGGAAATGATCGACATCTGAGTGCGGAGCGAAAGGAAGCGCGGTACGTGAGCGGGGCTCCCGCGCCGGGCCGCTCGCGCGGAGCCCCCAGGGCTGGGACCGCCCTCGTTTACCAGCCCCTTCGCGCCATGTCTGTGCCCTTTTCGAGGGTCGATGGGCTGGTGCAGCGCCCCGCTTTGGGCCTGTCTCGCCGTAAACGCGCCGCGCGCGCCTCGAAGCTCGCGCGCGTGCCGTGCGAGCGCTCCGCGAGTGTCACTCTGGAGGGTCATCACGGAGGCGATTCGCTGCTGCTCCTCGGCACTGAAAAGGGCGTGCACTCGCAACGGCGCACTGGGAAAGGGCTGGAAAAAGGCCCGCGCTCGGACAGGCCCGCGCTCGTAAAAGTGGAACGCCCCGCGCCGGAAAGGCCCGCGCTCGTAAAATCGAGCCGAAAAAACAGTAGCGCCACCCACCTGCCGCAGCGGTGCAGCAGGTGGTGCAGCAAAGGGTGCAGCAAAGGGTGCAGCAAAGGGTGCAGCAAAGGGTGCAGCAGTGGCGCCGCGAGGGCTCGGCTCGCCGCCCGAGCCGTCGCGAGCTGCCGATCTGCCACGCCTCGCGCGGGGCACGAGAGTTCCAGCTCCGCTTGTGGCATCATGGTCGTTGGCTCCTCGCACCAGGGAGGGTGGATGGGAAGTAGCGATTCGAGCTTGCTGGCGATCGCCTCGCAGGGACCTGTCGATGGCTACGACGAAACGCTCGCGCGCTTGCACGCGCTCGAGAACGAGCTCGATCCCAGCGACGGGCTCTTCTGGTTCAATCGGCTGTACATCGCGACCATGCGCACCGTGAGCGAGGCGACCCGCAAGCATCGCTTCGCGGATCCGCGCTTCGTCGAACGTCTCGATTGCCATGGCGCGGGGCTGTACTTCGTCGCGCTCGCCGCACACCTGAGCGACCCCGGCACGGGCCCCAGCGCCTGGGAGCCGCCGCTCCGCGCGCGCACGCGGGCTGACATCCGCCCGCTCCAGTTCGCCCTCGCGGGCCTCAACGCGCACGTCAACCGCGACCTGCCCGTGGCGCTCGTCACGACCTTCATCGAGTTCGACGGCGAGCCGCGTCGCGAGACGTCTGCACACTCCGACTACGGCCTCATGTGCGCCATCCAGGAGAGCACGCTGCTCGAGCCGAGGGCGTGGCTGCCGGCGTCGCTCGGCCCGGCCGAGCTCGAGCGGGCGCGCGCAGAGCTCGGTGCGCTGCTCGAGCTCTGGAGCTCGAGGCGCGCGCGCGAGGCGGCGTGGGTTGCGGCGGAGGTGCGCTGGGCGCTGCGAGGTAACCCCGTCGTGGCGCGACACCAGCTCGACACGCTCGACCGTTTGGTGCAGCTCGGCAGCCGCGGCCTGCTACTCTCTGGAGCGGCGGTCGAGCTCGGCTCGGGCCCCGCCTCGACCCGCTAGCTGTCGAGCCGTTAATTCGGAGCGCGCCCTGGTCGATACTCGTCTGAGGGGTCAGCGCCCCGGCCCGTCCTTCTCTCTGGCCTGGAGAGTACTGCGCGCGTGCAACGGTCACCTGAGCGCCTGGGGGCGCATACCCCCAGCATCGGCGTCCTGCTCGACTGCATGGGTGACCCCTATCCGGCGGCGGTGCTGCGCGGGCTCGAGGCGGCCGCCGCCCGAGGCGGCGCGCGCCTGCTGTGTTTCGTCGGTGGTCCGCTGCCCTCCGATCCGACGCACACGGCCGGACGCCATCGCGCCTACGAGCTGTGTGGCCCCCGCAACGTGGACGCGGTCGTCGTGCTCGGCAGCACGCTGATCCACGATGTGGGGCAACGTGCGCTGCACCGCTACTGCTCGCGCTACCGTGCGCTCCCGCTGTGCAGCATCGGTGTCGAGCTCGACGGCTGGCCCAGCGTCACCATCGACAACGAGGTCGGCATGGAGCGCGTGCTGGAGCACCTCATCCGGGAGCACGCCGCGCGCCGCATCGCGTTCGTGCGTGGCCCGCTCGCCAACGCCGAGGCGGACCAACGGCTCGCGGCGTACCAGAACACGCTCGCGCGCCACGGTCTGCCGTTCGACGAGCAGCTGGTCGTGGCGGGTAACTTCATGGCCGAGAGCGGGCTCGACGCCGTCGAGACGCTGTCGACGCTGCTCGGCTCGAAGCTGGAACAGCTCGACGCCATCGCGGCGTCGAACGACGCGATGGCCATGGGCGTGCTCGCTGGGCTGGACCGGCACGAGGTCGGCGTGCCCTCTCAGCTCGGGGTGATCGGCTTCGACGACGTCGAAGACGCGCGCCTCACGCAGCCGCCGCTCACGACCGTGCGGCAACCACTGGAGCGCCTCGGCCGCGAGGCGGTGCGCATCGCGCTCGAGTGGGTCCAGAGCGGCGCAGCGCCCCCGGGTTGCCAGCTCGGCACCGAGCCGGTGATCCGTCGCTCCTGCGGCTGCACGCAACCCTCCGGACGCGCCGGTCCCAGCTTGGGGCCCGAGCGCAGCCTCGGATTCGAAGCAGCGCTGCTCATGAAGCGCGATCGCATCCTCGCCGAGCTCACACGCGCAGCGGGGGCTGCGGTGGACGTGGCCGGCGTCGACTGGGCAGACCGCCTGCTGGGCGCGCTGATCGCCGATCTCCGCAACGCCGAGCCAGCGGCCTTCCTGGGTGCTTTCGACAGCTTGATCGAGCGTCTGCTGACCGGAGGCGCCGACGTGAACGCCTGCCACGACGTGCTCGGCGCGCTGCGCGCTCAGGTCGTCCCGATCCTGCGTAGCGATCGCGCCCGCAGCGAGCGAGCCGAGGATCTGTTCCACCTGTGCCGCGTCGCGACGAGCCGAGGCATGCAGCGGCGCCTGATGCGCGAGCGCCTGGCCCTCGGCCGCTTCAGCCGAACGCTGAACGCGACCTGCGCGACCCTCGCGTCCAGCGTCGAACCCTCCGAGCTCGAGGCGCGCGCGCTGGACCTGCTGCCCAAGCTCGGGATCGGCAGCTGCATGGTCGCGGTGTACGAGCGCGCCAGACCGGGCGAGGCGCGCCTCGCGTTTGGCTACGACGCGCGCGGCCCGGCGGCGTCACGCGGGGTCGGCTTCGAGGCGAGCCTGCTCGTACCGGGCGGCGTTGCAGCGTCGGGGCTGCCCGGCTCGCAGGTGGTCTTGCCGCTGGCCTTTCGCGAGCACAACCTCGGGCACATGCTGCTGGAGCTCGATCTGCAACACGCGGACGCCTACAGCGCGCTCGCGGACGCGATCGCAGTCGCCTTGCACGGCACCGCGGTCACGCCTCGAGGCGGCGTTTCGAGCCCATCCCACCCCGCCCCGGGCCCCGAGCCCTGAGACAGACCCACGCGCTGCGGCACCTGGGCGGGCTTCGACATTTCGGCCAAGCGGCTCGCTGGCGCCGCGGCTCGCGCGGAGTAGCGTGAGGGGCGTGTCCTGGCTCTCTACCTCCCTGACACGGCTGGTCTTCATCGCGGCCCTGGCGTGCTCGCTCTGCATCGGTTGCGTCAGCAGCCGTGCGTTCGTTCCCGGCGAGCACGTCACGGGGTTCAGCCCAGACGGCAAGCAGCTCGCCGCCGAGTATGCGCTGCTGGAAGGCGGCGAGACGCTCGGCGACGTGAAGGTCTGGTCGGACGGCGCCGAGCGCGATGGCTCGCGCACGACGGTGCGCGTGGCGTTCGAGGTCACGAGCCAGTCGCACGAGCCGCTGCGCTTCGACGCGCAGAGCTTGTTTCTCGAGGAGCTGCCCGAGAAAGGCAAGACGGCCAGCGGCCGCGAACGCGCCTCGGGACTCACCGGCGACACGCTCGTGCCGGCGGGACAGAGCCGGCAGCTCGCGGCCACGTTCACGCTGCCGAACGGAGTCTGGCCGAGCGACGTCCCGGGCTACCGGGTGGGCTGGACCGTGCTGGGCAGCAAGAGCCACTCGCGTCGGACACCGTTCATGTACGCGCGAGGCCCGCGCGAGCTGGATCCCTGGGGTCCCGCGTATGGGCCGTATTACGGCTATTATCCGGGATTCTATGGGTCGTGGTCCGTGGGCTACCCCTGGCCTCCGCCCTGGCGCCGGGGCCGCTATTACGGTCCCTACTACTACCCAACGTACTGGCGCTGATCGAACGAGGTGTCGGGGGCCCAGCGAACGCGCATGTCGGGCGCCCAGCGCGGGCACGTCGGGCGCCAATCGAACGGAGCGTGCGGGTCAGAAACGCGCTCGACACTCGCCAAACAGCACGCTCTGGCGAGCCTTCCCGCCACCTGGGATCTTTGTCAAAACGGAAGCATGCCAAGGCTCGAGCTGGTCGACGTCACGAAGCGCTATCCCGGGGTGACGGCGAACGACAGCGTCTCGATGAGCGTCGAGCCCGGCGAGATCCACGCCGTGCTGGGGGAGAACGGCGCCGGCAAGTCGACGCTGATGAAGATCATCTACGGCATGGTGCGGCCCGATGCGGGGCTGATCCGCCTGGATGGCGAGGCGCTCGCAGCGAACCAGCCGCGAGCCGCGCGGGCGCGCGGCGTCGCCATGGTGTTTCAGCATTTTTCGTTGTTCGAGAGCATGACGGTCGCGCAGAACGTGTGGCTCGGCCACGGCCGTGAGCGGTCGCTCCCGAGCCTCATCCGCGAGCTCCGCCGTGCCAGTGAAACGTACGGCATGCCGCTCGATCCCGAGCGAGCCGTGCACGATTTGTCTGTGGGCGAACGCCAGCGCGTCGAGCTGCTGCGCGCGCTGCTGGGACGGCCGCGCTTGCTGATCCTGGACGAGCCCACCAGCGTGCTCGCGCCCCAGGCCGTGAGCGGCTTGTTCGAGACGCTCCGCCAGCTGGCCCGCGAAGGTTGCTCGATCGTTTATGTGAGCCACAAGCTGGACGAGGTCCAGGCGCTGTGCGAGCGAGCCACGGTGCTGCGCGCTGGTCGCGTGGTAGCTCGGGTCGAGCCGCGCCGAGAGACGACGGCGTCCCTCGCGCGGGCCATGCTCGGCGCCGAGCCGCCGCGGCTCGAACGCGCGCCGGCGCGTGCGGGAGCCATGCGCCTGTGTGTCGATCGCTTGCGCGTCGACGTGGCCCGAGAGCTCGGCACGCCGCTCTCGGACGTCAGCTTCGAGCTGCATGCCGGCGAGATCCTGGGCGTCGCGGGCATCTCGGGCAATGGCCAGCGCGAGCTGCTGGCCGCTCTGGCGGGTGAAGGCGATCCGCCTGCCGCGGGTAGCATTCGATTGGCTGGCGAGGATGTGACGCGCACCGGGCCCTGCGAGCGGCGCGCTCGCGGCTTGCGGCTCATCCCCGAGGAGCGCCTCGGGCGCGCGGCGGTGGCCGCGCTTCCGCTCTGGAAGAACATGTTGCTCACGAGGCCGGAGCTGACCCGCCGCGGCTGGCTCCAGCCGTCGCGGCTGCGCCGGCTCACGGCGCGTCTGCTCGGGCAGCACGCGGTCAAGGCGCGCGACGCCGATGCGCTCGCCGGCAGCCTCTCGGGCGGCAACCTGCAGAAGTTCATCGTCGCGCGCGAGCTCGACACGGAGCCGTCGGTGGTCGTCGTGTCACAACCCACCTGGGGTGTGGACGTCGGCGCCGCCGCGCTGCTGCGTCAGCGCTTGGTCACCTTGCGCGACTCGGGCGCCGCGGTGCTGGTCGTCAGCGAGGATCTGGACGAGCTCCTGTCGTTGTGCGACGCGCTGCTCGTGATCTCGGGCGGCCGCCTCTCCCCGCGGCTCGGCGCGACAGAGATGAGCGCCGAACGCATCGGCGCGTGGATGAGCGGGTTGTGGGGCAGCGCCGCCGCGCCCGCCGCTGGAGCGACAGCATGCTCGAGCTGACCCCGCGCGCGACGCCCTCGCTGCGGATGGCGTACCTCTCCCCCGCCCTGGCGCTGGTGGTGACGGTGATGCTGTGTGCGGCGCTGTTCGCGCTGCTCGGTCAGAGCCCGGCGCGCGGGCTGGCGCTGTTCTTCGTCGAGCCATTCGCGGGCGCACGCGCGCTCGGCGAGCTCTCGCTCAAGGCCGCGCCCCTGCTCTTGATCGGCAGCGGGCTCGCGCTCAGCTTCCGCGCGAACGTCTGGAACGTGGGCGCCGAGGGACAATTCATCGCCGGGGCGCTGTGCGCGGCTCGCGTCGCATTGACGGCGACCGACAGCACGAGCCCCAGCATCGTGATCCCCATCCTGTGTGCGGGCGCGCTCGGGGGAATGGCCTGGGCGTCCGTGACCGCCGCGCTGAAAGACCGCTTCGGCGCCAGCGAGATCCTGGTCAGCTTGATGCTGGTGTACGTCGCCGAGCAGCTGCTCGGCTACCTGGTGTTCGGCCCCTGGCGCGATCCTGCCGGCCACAATTTTCCGCAGACGAGCCTGTTCGCCGATCCGACGCGCATCCCGCGGCTCGTCAGCGGCTCGCGCGCCAACGTGGGGCTCGTGCTCGCGCTCGGGCTGGCGGGCGCCGCCTGGTTGTTCTCGGAGCGCAGTCGGGCAGGCTTTGCGCTGCAGGTCGGCGGCGCGTCGCCGCCGGCGGCGCGTTACGCGGGCTACTCCGCGCGTCGCGCGCTCTGGCTCGCGTGCCTGATCTCCGGTGGCCTGGCGGGGCTCGCGGGCGCGCTCGAGGTGGCGGGGCCGCTCGGGCAGCTCACGCCACACGTCCCGGCGGGTTATGGCTTCACGGCGATCATCGTGGCGTTCGTCGGCCGCCTGTCGCCGCTCGGCGCAATCCTGTCGAGCTTCCTGCTGAGCCTCTTTCACATCGGTGGTGAGCTGGCGCAATCGCGCCTGGCGTTGCCGAAGTCGATCACGATGGTTTTTCAGGGGCTGCTCCTGTTTTCGCTGCTGGCGAGCGACACGTTGATCCATCGGCGGATACGCTGGAGGCGCTCGGTGCGGGCGGCTACCCCGAGCTCGGCGCTCGCGGCGGCATCGGCGCCGACCTCGTCCGACGAGCGACCCGAAGGGAGCCCTTGAGATGGCCGGGCTCGACTCGATCGCGTCGTTGTGTGGGGCCAGCATCGACGCCGGCACGGCCCTCGCGCTGGCCAGCCTGGGGCTCACCTGCAACGAACGCGCCGGCGTCATCAACCTGGGCGCCGAAGGCATGATGCTGCTCGGCGCGCTCGCTGGGTTCGCCACGACCGTGCACACGGGAGCGAGCTTGCTGGGCTTCGCCGCCGGTGCGCTGGCGGGCGCCACGCTCGCCGCCGTGTTCGGGGCGCTAGCCATCTGGCTCGACACGAATCAATACGCGACGGGCTTGGCTGCCAGCCTGCTCGGCGCCGGAGTGGCGGCGTTCGCCGGTGTCCCTTACACGCGCGAGGCGCTCGGCGAACGAGCCACGCCGGCGCTGGGTGGGCTCGCCGACGTGCCCGTGCTGGGCCCGGCGCTGTTTCGACACCATCCGCTGGTCTACGGGGTGGTGCTGCTGGCCGTCGCGCTGCACTACCTGCTCGAGACGCGTCCGGGGCTCATCGTGCGCGGCATCGGCGAATCGCCCGAGACGGCGCACGCGCTGGGTTATCCCGTGCGTCGCATCCGGTTCGCCTGCGTCGCGGCGGGAGGTGCGCTGTGTGGCCTCGCCGGAGCCTACCTGTCGCTGGTCTACACCCCGCTCTGGGTAGAGGGCATGACCGCCGGCAAGGGCTGGATCGCGCTCGCGCTCACCACCTTTGCCACCTGGCGGCCGCTCTTGGTGCTGCTCGGCGCCTACTCGTTCGGCGCGGTCACCATGTTGCAGCTGCACCTGCAGGGCGAGGGCGTCAGCGTGCCGTCGCAGCTGCTCAGCATGCTGCCCTACCTGGCGACCATCCTCGTGCTCGTGCTCATTTCACGTGGCCCGGCGCTGCGCCGGGCCACTCTGCCCGCGTCCCTCGGAAAGCCTTTCAACCCCGGAGCTTGAACTATGATGACCGCGCTGCACCCGATCCTTCGCCTGACGCGCCGCCTCGCGGGCTGCTTGCCCTGGCTCTTGCTCGCGAGCTGTAGCAAGGAGCCAGCTGCCGGCTCGGCACCACAGGCCAGCGCCGAGGCGCTCGCGCCCAGCACACCGTTGAAGGTCGCTTTCAGCTACGTGGGCCCGGTCGGTGACGCCGGCTGGACCTTCGCCCACGACGCGGGGCGCAAGGCCGTCGCAGCGAAGTTCGGCAGCAAGATCAGCACCAGCTTCGTCGAGAACGTGCCCGAGAGCGCCGACGCCGAGCGCGTCATCACGGATCTGGCGAGCCAAGGCAACCGCCTGATCTTCGGCACGACGTTCGGCTACATGGAGCCGATCCTGAAGGTGGCTCGTGAGTTCCCCGAGGTGCGCTTCGAGCACGCCACCGGCTACAAGACGAGCGCCAACGTGCGCACCTATGACTCGCGCACCTATGAGGGGGCCTACCTCGCCGGCGTGGTCGCGGGCGCGATGACGACGAGCAAGGTGCTCGGTGTGGTGGCATCGATCCCCATCCCCGAGGTGATCCGGAACATCGACAGCTTCACCCTCGGTGCCCAGACTCAGAAGCCCGACGTGACGACGAAGGTCGTGTGGATCAATCGCTGGTTCGACCCGCCCAAGGAAGGCGAAGCGGCGCAGGCCTTGATCAACCAGGGTGCAGACGTGCTCATGCAGAACACCGACTCGTCCGCGGTGCTGCAGACCGCCGAAAAGGCCGGCAAGCTCTCGTTCGGGTGGGACTCGGACATGAGCCACTTCGGGCCCAATGCGCACCTGGCGTCGGCCGTCGTCAACTGGGCACCCTACTACGAGAAAGCCGTCGGCGACGTGCTCGCGGGGACCTGGTCGACAGGACAGACTTGGTGGGGGGTCAAGGAACGCGCGATCGATCTCGTGTCGTTGTCCGACAAAGTGCCGCCCGCCGCTCGCGCCAAGGTCGAGGAGGTCAAGGCGGGGCTGCGCGCGGGCACCTACTCGATCTGGAAAGGACCCATCGTGGACCAGTCCGGCAAGACCGTTCTCGAGCCAGGCACTGTCGCCACCGACGCGTTCCTGCTGGCGATCAACTTCTACGTCAAGGGGGTCGAAGGCAGCTTGCCGGCCTCCAAGTGATGTCGGCGCACGGCCTCGATCGCCCAGTACACGCGCTCCGGCGTGGCAGGGCTGCCCAGCTCGACCAGCCGGGGGCCGCCCCGCCCGGGCGCGTCGCAGCCGAACGCGGCGATCGCCGCGCGCAAAGCCTCGCGCACCGACAACGCCAGCATCAGCGGCGGCTCGCCCACCGCCTTGCTGCCGCGCACGACTCCGGGCTCGTCGGCCCGCTCGAGCAGAGCCACGTTGAACACGGGCGGGCAGTCGCCGAGCGACGGTAGCTTGTAGGTGGACGCGCCGCGCGAGGTCAGCGCACCGTGTTCGTTCCAGGTCAGCTCCTCACTCGTGAGCCAGCCGACGCCCTGGATGAAGCCGCCCTCGACCTGGCCGCGATCGACCAACGGCGAGAGCGAGCGACCGACGTCGTGCAGAATGTCCACGCGGCGCAGCGTGTACATGCCGGTGAAGCCGTCGACCTCCACCTCGCTGACCGCCGCGCCGTACGCGAAGTAGTGGAACGGTTTGCCCGTACCGGTGGCCTTGTCGAAGCTCAGGTCCGGCGTGCGGTAGTAGCCCGACGCGAACAGCGGGATCGTCTGCTCGTAGGCCTTCTCGACGAGCGCGGCGAACGGCACGGCGACGCGCTGCTGACCGGCAGGGTAGACCAGCCCGGCTTCGAAGACGATCGACTCGGCGTCCACCTGAAAATGTCGGGCCGCGACACCAGCCAGGCGCGCTGTCAGCGTCTCGCACGCGGCCAGCACGGCCGCGCCGTTGAGATCGGAGCCGCTCGAGGCTGCCGTGGCGGAGGTGTTCGGGACCTTGTCTGTACGCGTCGGCATGACCCGGACGGCCTCGAGCGGCAACCCGAGCGCGTCTGCCGCGATCTGCCAGACCTTCGTGTGCAGCCCTTGCCCCATCTCGGTGCCGCCGTGGTTCACTTGCACGCTGCCGTCTCGATAGATCAGCACGAGCGCGCCAGCTTGATTGTAGTGAGAGGTCGTGAACGAGATGCCGAACTTGACCGGGGTGATGGCGAGACCCCGCTTGGACAGCCCGTTCTCCGCGTTGTAGCGCTCGATGTCCTGCCAGCGCGCGTCGAACTCGCTGCTCGCGCCGAGCTCGCTCCAGATGCGCTCGATGCGATCCGCATCGCGAATGGGCTGTCCGTAGTGCGAGCAGTCGCCGGCGCGATAGAAATTGCGGCGCCGCACCTCGTGCGGGGGCAAGCCCAGGTGGCGTGCGACACGATCGATGATGTCCTCGATCATGAACATGCCCTGCGGCCCACCAAAGCCGCGAAACGCGGTGTGAGAGACGTTATGCGTGCGGCACACGCTGCCGGTCACGAGCATGTCATCGATGCGATAGCAGTTGTCCGCGTGGAACATCGCGCGGAACAGCACGGGCGCGCTCAGGTCCAAGCTGTAACCGCCATCGCTGTACAGGTCCAGGACCAGCGCGAGCAGCTGCCCGGTTCGATCGAAGCCCACCTGGAAGCGCCCGAGGAAGGGGTGGCGCTTGCCGGTGAACGTCATGTCCTGGGCGCGGCTCAGCCGCACCCGCGCCGGGCGCCCGAGCTTGCGCGCGGCCAGCGCGGCCAGCGCCGCCCAGCTGCTCGCCTGCGTCTCTTTGCCGCCGAACCCCCCGCCCATTCGCGTACATTGCACGATCACCTCGTGGCGCGGCACGCCGAGCACCCGAGCGACGATCTCCTGCGTCTCGCTCGGATGCTGCGTCGAGGAGTGGATCATCATCAGCCCGGCTTCGTCCACCCAGGCGAGGGCGGCCTGCGTCTCCAGATAGAAGTGCTCCTGGCCACCGACGCCGATCTCTCCCGCCAGGCGCTCGGGACAGCGATCGAGCGCCGCCCGAGCATCGCCACGCGCGAGGTGCTCGGGGCCAAAGCAGAAGCTCTGGGCCGCGATCGCCTCCGGGATGGAGAGGATGGCCGGCAGCGGCTCGCACCGGGTTTCGACCAGCGCCGCCGCGCGCCGCGCCTGCTCTTCGGTCTCCGCCACGACCCAGGCCACGGGCTGACCGTGAAAGCTAACGGTCGACGGGAACAGCGGCTCGTCGCGCCGGACGGGCCCGACATCGTTGACCCCGCTCACGTCGGCGGCCGTCAGCACGCACGAGACGCCGGGAGCGGCCGACGCCGCCGCGGTGTCCAGCGCCACGAGCCGGGCGTGCGCGTGCGGCACGGTGACGGGCCACAGATGCACCGCCCGATGGGCGCGCATCCACAGGTCATCGACATATTTCGCCTCGCCCGTGACGTGACCGCGCGCGGACTCGTGCGGCTGCGCCGCCCCGACATGCTTCACGCGAGCGCCCCCACCGACGCCAGCTCGGCGCTCGTCTCGGCGAAGAAACGCGCGATCAACGAGCCGATCATCGCCCGCCGATAAGCCGCGCTCGCCCGGTGATCGGACAGCGGCGTACCGAGACGGCCCGCCGCCTCCCCCAGCTCGCGCAACGTCTCCGCGTCCCAGCGCCGTCCCCGCGCGAGGGTCTCCAGCGCGTGGGCGCGCAGCGGCACCGCGGCGACTCCGCCGAACGCAGCGCGCAAGCACTCGACCCGCCCCGCGGCGTCGAGCTCGAGCGCAAAGGCCGCGGACACGCTCGAGATATCATCCATCCGACGCTTGCTCACTTTGTAGAAACGCTGCAGGTGCGGCAGCGGCCGGGGCACGTGAACCGCCACGATCACCTCGCCGGGAGCCAGCGCCGTCTTCCGATAGTCGATGAAGAACTCCGACAGCGGCAGGCGGCGCGCGCCGCGCAGACTCGCGAGTGACAGCTCGGCGTCGAGCGCCAGCAGCACGGGCGAAGCGTCTCCGATCGGCGAGGCCGTAGCGAGGTTTCCTCCGAGCGTCGCCCGATTCCGGATGAGGCGTGACGAGAACAGCGGCAACAGCTCCGAGAGGAGCCGCGTGTCGCCCCCCCCCTCGGCCTCGATCGCGCGCTCCAGCGCCGACCCGGTCACCGCGGCCCCGAAGACCAGCTCCCCC
>Ga0315910_10004139_pt1 | contig 12186 bp, 10 predicted proteins | sample EdamamesoilMG_FD_204470 | JGI IMG/M metagenome (GOLD analysis project Ga0315910, IMG submission 204470) | Garden soil microbial communities collected in Santa Monica, California, United States - Edamame soil | ecosystem: Environmental > Terrestrial > Soil > Garden | place: USA: California... | reverse complement strand
CTCGCCACGTGGCAGGCATGGCGCGACGACCCCGCGCGCTGCGCAAGGCTGCACTTCGTATCCATCGAGATGCATCCTTTCGAAGCCGCGGGTCTCCAGGTTTTATTCGGGAAGTATCCAGAACTCGAAAAGCAATCCAGTCAACTGCTCAATACCTGGCCGATGCTCGTGCCCGGCATGCACCGGCTGGAATTCGAGGGCGGGAGCGTCGTCCTGACCCTCTATTTCGGCGACATCACCGATGGGCTGCCCCAGCTGCAGCTCGCGGCCGATGCGATTTACCTCGACGGCTTCGCGCCGGCGAAAAACCCGCGGATGTGGGAGCCGCGGCTGCTGCGCCACCTGGGCCGGCTTGCAGCGCCGGGCGCCACGGTCGCCACCTGGAGCGTCGCGGCATCGGTGCGCACGGCGCTGGAAGGGGCCGGATTCGCGGTCGAGAAAGTCAAAGGGTTCGGGACAAAGAGGGAAATGCTTGCCGGCCGCTTGATACGAAGAATCAAAGAAATTCAAAAATACGAAAACAAAAAAGCAATCGTCATCGGCGCGGGCATTGCCGGCGCGGCGGTATCGGAGCGCCTCGCGTCGCGCGGTTGGCAGGTCAGTCTGATCGAGCGCCATGCGCAGCCGGCGATGGAGGCCTCCGGCAACCACGCCGGCGTTTTCCATCCGATCGTCGCGCCCGACGACAGCCTGATCGCGCGCTGCACGCGCGCTTCGTTCCTCTACCTGCTGCAGCACTGGAAAAACCTGTCGGGCCTGGCATGGGCGCGCTGCGGCGTGCTGCAACTGGCGCGCGACGACCGGGAAAGGGCATCGCAGCGGCGCGCGCTTGCCACGCTAGGCTACCCGGCGCGCTATGCGCAGTTCGACGAGGCGAGGGGCGGCATCTGGTTCCCCGAGGCCGGCTGGGTGCGGCCCAGGACGCTCGTCGAGGGTTTGCTTGCGCGTTTTAAGGTTCGAAAGGTTTTCAATCAGGAAGTCTTTTCACTTGTTCGGGAAGAAAACATTTGGCAGGCAAAAGACGCAAACAATCGGGTCATTGCTGGCGCCCCAGTCGCCATCCTCGCCAACGCCGCCGACGCGCTGCGCCTCGCCCCGCAACCCGACGTGCGGCTGCGCAGCGTGCGCGGCCAGTTGACGCTGGCGCCCGCGATCGCGGACCTGGACCACGTGCTGCTGCGCGGCGGCATGGTGCTGCCCGGCATCGACGGCCTTTCGGTGGTGGGCGCGAGCTTCGACATCGACGACGCCGACCCGGCGCCGCGCGCCGACAGCCACGCCGGCAATCTCGCGCGCCTCGAGCAAATCCTGCCGGGCGCATCGCAGGGGCTCGATGCGGAAAATCTGGACGGCCGGGTCGCGTTCCGCGCCGTGGTGCGCGACCGGCTGCCGCTGGTTGGCCCGATGGGAGAAGGTCTGTTTGGAGCTTTTGCTTACGGATCGCGCGGTTTGCTGTGGGCAAGTCTCGCGGGAGAAATCATTGCCAGCATGCTGGAAGGCGAGCCCCTTCCGGTCGAGCGGAAACTGGCCGCGGCCATCGATCCGGAAAGATTTACCCTCAGGGCAAAAAGAAAAAGGCCTACCAGCGCTCCAGCTTGATGTCGTCGTAGGACGCGGGCTGCGAAATCGGCTCGATGTGCGTGAGCAGGATCGCGTTCGGCACCAGCTCGCGGATGCGCTCCTCGACCTCCTCGGACAATTCATGCGCGTGCGCCACCGTCCACGCGTCCGGCACCAGCAGGTGGAAGGAGATGAAGCGCCGGCTGCCGGCCTGGCGCGTGCGCAGCGCATGGAAGTCCACGCCATGGCGGCGCCGGTATTCGACGAAGATCTTTTCCACCATCTCCTGTTCCGGCACGGCGATCGCCGCGTCGAGCAGCCCGGAGAACGAGCGGCGCACCAGCAGCGCGCCGGTCCAGACGATGTGCAGGGCGACCGCGATGGCGATCAGCGGGTCGAGGATCAGCCAGCCGGTCACTGCGACCAGCGCCACGCCGGCGACCACGCCGGCCGAGGTCCAGACGTCCGTCATCAGGTGCCGGCCGTCGGCTTCCAGCGCGATGCTGTGCTCGCGCCTGCCGACCGAAATCAGCGTCAGCGCGCAAGCCAGGTTGATCGCGGTCGCCACCGCCGAGAGCGCGATGCCGAACAGCGGCGCCTCGATCGGCTGCGGCGCGGCGAGGCGCGGCAGCGCGCTCCAGACGATCGCCACCGCCGCGAACGCGATCAGCGCCCCTTCGATGCCGCTGGCGACATATTCGGCCTTGAAGCGTCCATAGGGATGCTTTTCGTCGGGCGGCGCCGCAGCGAGGCGCAGCATCGACACCGCGAGTAGCGCGGCCGCCAGGTTGATCAGCGATTCGAGCGCGTCCGACAGCAGGCCGACCGAGCCGGTCGCATGCCAGGCCCAGGTCTTCAGCGCGATGGTCGCCAGCGCCGCGGCGACCGACAGCCACGCATAGCGCTGCAACATCAGCCTTGCCGCAGTATCGCGGGGCTCGCGTCCTTCACGTCGCGCAGGCCGCACAGCGCCATCGACACGTCCAGCTCCTTGCGGATGATCTCGAGCGCGAGCGACACGCCTTGCTCGCCCATCGCGCCCAGCGCCCAGGCGAAGGCCTTGCCGATGAACACGCCGCGCGCGCCCAGCGCGAGCGCCTTCAGCACGTCCTGCCCGGAGCGCACACCGCCGTCGAAGTACACCTCGAGCTTGTCGCCCACCGCATCGCGCACCTCGGGCAGCGCGCGGATCGAGGACACCGTGCCGTCGAGCTGGCGGCCGCCGTGGTTGGAGACGACGACCGCGTCGGCGCCGGAGGAGGCCGCAATCTTCGCGTCCTCGGCGTCGAGGATGCCCTTGAGGATCAGCTTGCCGCCCCAGCGCTCCTTCACCCACGCGATGTCCTTCCAGCTGAGCGTCGGGTCGAACTGCCCGGCGATCCACTGCGACAGCGTGAGCAGGTTGTCGGCGCCCCTGATCTGGCCTTCGAGGTTGCCGAAGGACCGCCGCCTGCTCTGCATGACGTTGAACACCCACGCGGGCTTGCAAAGCATGTCGACGAAATTCGCCGCGGTCAGCCGCGGCGGCACCGTGAGGCCGTTCTTCAGGTCCATGTGGCGCTGGCCCTGGATCTGCAGGTCGAGCGTGAGCACCAGCGCCGAGCATTTCGCCGCCCTGGCGCGCTCGATCAGCGAGGCGGCGAAGCCGCGATCGCGGAACACGTAGAGCTGGAACCAGAACGGCCTGGCGACGGCGCCGGCGACATCCTCGATCGAGCAGATCGACATCGTCGACAGCGTGAACGGAATGCCGAATTTTTCCGCCGCGCGCGCGCCCAGGATCTCGCCGTTGGCCCAGTTGAGGCCGGTCAGGCCGACCGGCGCGATGCCGACCGGCATGGCCACGTCCTGCCCGACCAGCGTCGTGCGCGTCGAGCGCTTGTCGACGTCGATCGCGACGCGCTGGCGCAGCTTGAGCGCTTCCACGTCGTCGCGGTTGGCGCGCAGCGTCACTTCGTCGTAGGAACCGCGCGAGACGTAGTCGAATATCGCCTTCGCGACGCGCCGCTCGGCGATCTGGCGCAGGTCTTCGATGTTGGTGATTACCGGCATGCAGGCCGAGTGTTTCACATCGTGGGATACAATGCCACCCCCATGCCCGTCGCCAAAACCGCGCCGAAGAATCCGATCCAGGTGGTCGCGCGCATGATGAACCTGCTCGACGTGCTGGCCGCGCATCCGGAGCCGCTCGGGCTCAAGCAGGTCGCGCAGTACACCGGGCTGCACCCGTCCACCGCGCACCGCATCCTGTCCGCGCTGGCGGCCGACCGCCTCGTCGACCGCGTCGAGCCGGGGAGCTACCGGCTCGGCATGCGGCTGCTGGAACTGGGTAACCTGGTCAAGTCGCGCATCAACGTGCGCGAGATGGCGCTGCCGGTGATGCGCGAGCTGCACGCGCAGACGGGCGAGACCGTCAACCTCTCGGTGCGCCACGACGACGAGATCGTCTACGTCGAGCGCACCTCGTCGGGCCGTTCGGCGATGCGCGTGGTGCACGTGATCGGCGCGCGCGCCGCGCTGCACATCACCGCCGCCGGCAAGCTGTTCCTGCTGGAGGAAGGCTTCCCGAAACTGCGCGAATACGCCAGGCGCACCGGCCTCGCGGCGCATACGAAGAACAGCCTCTCCGCGCTGCCGCAGCTCGAGCGCGAACTCGAGCGCATCCAGCGCCAGGGCTGGGCCACCGACGCTGAAGAGGCCGAGCTCGGCGTGCGCTGCGTCGCCGCCGCTGTGCGCGACGATGCCGGCACGCTGGTCGCCGCGCTCTCGATCTCGTCGCCGGCCGACCGCATGAAGCCCACCTGGGGCCCGCTCGTGAAGGAATCGGCCGAGCGCATCGGCCACGCGATCGGCCACCGCCGGGACGGGGCGCGGATCGGCGTCGCCTAATCCGCAGCGAGGCCGTGCAGGGCGAAGCGCCCCTGCCGGTCCAGCCAGGCCCGTTCCGCGCTGAACCCGGCGCGCCGCGCGAGCGCGCGGAATTCGCCGAGCGAGTATTTGTACGAATTCTCGGTGTGGATGGATTCGCCGGCCTCGAATTCGAAGCGGTGGCTGCCGACGTTCGCCGCCTGCGCCGCCAGCGACACCAGGTGCATCTCGATGCGGCCCAGCGCGACGTTGTAGAACGCGTAGTGGCCGAAGCGGCGCAGGTCGAAATCGCCGCCCAGTTCGCGGTTGATGCGCGCAAGCAGGTTGAGGTTGAACGCCGCCGTGACGCCCTTCGCATCGTTGTAGGCGGCGTGCAGCACGCGGGCGTCCTTCTTCAGGTCGACGCCGACCAGCATGGCCCCGCGCGGCCCGACCTGGCCGCGCGTCATGCGCAGGAATGCGTGCGCCTCCGCCCGCGTCAGGTTGCCGATGGTCGAGCCCGGGAAATACACCACGCGGCGGCCGGAAAATGAGCGCGTCCCCGCGCCCACCGGGATCTTCAGCGGCTGCGAGAAATCGCCGTGCACGGCGCGGATGTCCAGCCACGGAAAGCGCCGCCGCAGCGAGGCCGTCGCGCCGCGCAGCGCCGCCTGCGAGATGTCCACCGGAACATACGCCGCCGGCCGCAGCGCTTCGATCAGCAGGCGCGACTTCAGGCCCTCGCCACTGCCGTATTCGATGAGCGTGCAGCCCCGTCCCGCGAAGCGGACTATCGCGGGCAGGTGCGCGCGCATGAGCGCGAGTTCACTGCGCGTCGGGTAATACTCCTTCAACCGGCAGATCTGCTCGAACAGCCGGCTGCCCCGGGCGTCGTAGAAATACTTGGGCGGCAGGGCTTTGCGCGGCAGCGACAGGCCGGCGATGACGTCTTCGCGGAAGCTGTCCGCGAGCGCCGCGGGAACCGGGAGGGAAATTCCGCCTAGCCGTTGGTGCAGGACGCGGCCTAGCCGCGTGGCCCGGCGGCGGCGCTCGTTTCGAGCCACTTCTTGATGCGGTTGGCATCGCCAACGCGCGACAACCGCCCCCAGGAATCGAGCAGCACGACGGTGACTTCGCGCGAAGCCATGCGCACGCGCATCACCAGGCAACGGCCTGCCTCGCTGATGTAGCCGGTCTTGGAGAGGCCGATTTCCCATTGCGCGCTGCGCACCAGTCCATTGGTGTTGCGGAAGGCGAGCGGCCGGCCGAACGCCTGCACGGTGGCGCTCTCGCGCGTCGAGTACTGGCGGATCAGCGGGTACCCATGCGCCGCGGCGACCATGCGCACCAGGTCGCGCGCGCTGGATACGTTGCCGGAGGACAGCCCGGTCGGGTCGACGAAGCGCGAGTCGGCCATGCCGAGCGCCTGCGCCTTGGCGTTCATCGCCGCAACGAACACCTCGGTGCCGCCCGGATAGGTGCGGCCCAGGGACGCAGCGGCGCGATTCTCGGAGGCCATCAGCGCGAGCAGCAGCAGCTCGTCTCGCGTCAGCATCGTGCCCGGACGCAGCCGGGAGCGCGTGCCCTTGACGAGGTCGTAGTCGTCGCCGCTGATCGCCACGCGCTGCTCGAGATTGAGCCCCGCGTCGAGGATCACCATCGCGGTCATCAGCTTGGTGATCGAGGCGATCGGCAGCACCGCGCCCTGGTTCTTGGCGATCAGCGTCTCGCCGCTGTTGGCGTCCTGCACCAAGGCGACCGCCGAGCGCAACATCACCTCGTCGGACCGCTGCGGAGGTTTCGGCGCGCGGCTGCCCGGATCGCGGGCCTGCGCGAAGCCGATGGTCAGCGCGAGCACTGCCGCCAGCGCGCCGAACGCGACAATCCTTTCCAGGTGATGCAGGCTGCGCTCGCTGTGGGTCATGGATTCGTTTTTTGCACGCGCCGAGAGTGTAGCCGAAAAAAACCCGGAATTCCAAGCAAAATTAACGGCCTAGGGAAGATACTTGAGACCGGGTCAAGACGCCTTGGCCTGCTCCAGCACCTGCTCCGCCCGGGCGGCCTCTTGCTGCAGTGCCCACATACGCGCGTATTCGCCGCCGGCGGCGAGCAGATCGCGGTGGCCGCCGCGCTCGACGATGCGGCCGTGATTGAGGACCAGGATCATGTCCGCATCCATAACGGTCGACAGGCGGTGCGCGATGACCAGCGTGGTGCGGCCGACCGAAATTCTTTCCAGTTCGGCCTGGATGGCCTTCTCCGCCTTGGAATCGAGCGCCGAGGTGGCCTCGTCGAAAATCAGGATGTGCGGGTCCTTGAGCAGCGCGCGCGCGATGGCGACGCGCTGCTTCTCGCCGCCCGAGAGCTTGAGGCCGCGCTCGCCGACCATGCTCTCGTACTTCAGCGGCAGCGTCTCGATGAAATCGTGGATGTGCGCCGCGCGCGCCGCGTCGATCACCTGGGCCTCGCTCGCGCCCGTGCGGCCGTAGTGGATGTTGTAGCGGATCGTGTCATTGAAGAGCACGGTGTCCTGCGGCACGATGCCGATCGCGGCGCGCAGGCCGGACTGCCGGACATCGCGGATGTCCGCGCCGTTGATCAGGATCCCGCCCCCTGAAACGTCGTAAAAACGGAACAGCAGGCGGGCCAGCGTCGACTTGCCCGAGCCCGAATGCCCGACCACGGCGACGCGGTGCCCGGCGGGTATCGTGAAGCTCACGTCGAACAGGATCTGCCGGGCCGCTTCATACGCGAAATTCACGTTCCTGAATTCGACGGTCGCCGGCCCCGGCGGCAGCTCGGGCGCGCCGGGCCGGTCGTCCACCTCGCGGTGTTCGCCGAGCAGCCGGAACATCCGGTCCATGTCGAGCAGCGACTGCTTGATCTCGCGGTACACCATGCCGAGGAAATTGAGCGGGATGTAGAGCTGGATCAGCAGCGCGTTGACCAGCACCAGGTCGCCCAGCGTAAGCGCGCCGGCGGCCACGCCATCGGCCGCGAGGAACATCAGCGCAGTGACCGCCGCGGCGATCACCAGGCTCTGGCCGATGTTGAGGAGCCCCAGCGAGGACTCGAAGCGCACCGCGGCGTCTTCGTACTTGCGCAGGCTGGCGTCGTAGCGCCGCGCCTCGAACTCCTCGTTGCCGAAATACTTCACCGTCTCGTAGTTGAGCAGGCTGTCGATCGCGCGCGTGTTGGCCTTCGAATCGAGCTCGTTGGCGCGGCGCCGGATGTCGATGCGCCACTCGGTCACCGCGATGGTGAAGGTGATGTACACCGCGACCGCGCCGAAGGTGACCGCGGCGAAGCGCCAGTCGAAGCGCGACAGCAGTACCGCCGCGACCAGGGCGAACTCGAGGATGACCGGAATGATCGAAAAGAGCAGGTAGGACATCAGCGTCGAGATGCCGCGCGTGCCGCGCTCGATGTCGCGCGTCATGCCGCCGGTCTGCCGGTCCAGGTGGAAGCGCAGCGACAGCGCGTGCAGGTGGCGGAAGACGTTGAGCGCCACCTGGCGGATCGCGTGCTGCGTGACGCGCACGAACACCACGTCGCGCAGCTCGCCGAACAGCGTGGTCGAGAAGCGCAGCAGGCCGTAGGCCGCGAGCAGCGCCACGGGCACCGCCACGACCGCGAGCTTGGGGTCCAGCCCGTCGACGATGCCCTTCATCGTCAGCGGCACGCTGACGTTGGCGAGCTTGGCCGACACCAGCAGCGCCAGCGCGAGCAGCACGCGGCCGCGGTATTCCAGCAGGTAGGGCAGCAGCACGCGCACCGAGCGCCACTCGTTGCCGCGGAGTTTGCTCTGTCCGGAGACCGCTCCGTTGTGGCCGTGCGCCGCCATGGGGAGGGCGATTCTAACGTCGCCGAACGTGCCGCCTGGCCGGCAGACCGGAATAAATTCCCGGTTCCAGGAGATCGTCGACCACCACGGCGCCCGCGCCCACGGTGATGTCGTCCTTGATTCGCCGGTTGTTGGCGATGGCGCTACGCGTATAGAAGCGGTTCCTGCTGCCAACCACGCAGTTGCCGGCGATGGTGCAGCCCGGGCCGACATGATTGAAGTCCAGGATTTTCGTATCGTGCCCGATGGCGGCGGCACGGTTGACGAAATTGAAATTTCCCAACTGGACATGGGTCGCCAGCACGACGCCCGCGCCGATCAGGTTTCCCCGTCCCATCGTCACGCTGCCCGACACATAGGAGAACCTGTGAATCACATTGGAAAACGGCAGCCGGAACTTTTTGAGACTGCGCAAAAGTGGTCCCTTGTCCGCATCGAGGAAGCCGGTGAAGTAATGGTCGGATGCCGGGCGGAAGCGGTCCAGGGTCACGACGCGGATTGAGCCCGGGATCTTGCGAAGGATCCGCGGCTCCAGTTCCATGTTCAGGACGACCGAATCGACGCGCTGACCCATCGATTCGATCGCGTCGATGATGTCGGCGATCAGCTCGCCCGCCCCGAATATCGTCCAGGTCTCAGGCCGCATGCCCGAAAAACCCGCGGATTGCCGCAACGATATGTCGTTGGTGCGCTCGCGTGAGGTTCTGATTGAACGGAATGTTCAGGGCCCGGCCATAGAAGCGGAAAGCGCCGGGCGTTCGCGACCGTTTGTCCAGGGGCTGGTATTTCACGGTCGAATAGACGTGGTGCGCGAGGAGGTGCTTGGCCAGTCTGTTCCTGGTCGATTCATCTTCCAGAGTCAACCAGAATAGATAGACGCAGTTCTCCGCATCGCCATATTCCTCGGGAAGCCGCAACACGCCTGCCGATTCCAATGGCCGCAGCGCCTTGCGGTAGTACCTTGCGACCCGCTCGCGCTTCCGGAGGATCGCATCGATCTTCGCGAGCTGGGACAGCCCCAGCGATGCTGCGATGTTATTCATGCCCAGCTTGAGGCCGGGTGCGACCGTCTCGGTTTCCCACCAGATGTCGCTGCTCCGACTCCTGGCGAAGCCCGTGGAAACTGTGCCACCAATGCCGTAGTGAGAAAGAGCCTTTACCCTGCCCAGGACATCTCCATGGTCGGAAAGGACCATGCCGCCCTCCCCGGTCACCAGCAGCTTGTTCATGTCGAACGAATATACGGCGTAGTCATAATCGCGCGCGCTGTATTTCCCATGGCGCTTGGTAAAGGGCGAATTCGCGGCATCCAGTATCAGCGCGATGTCGCTTCGCCCCTTTTGTGCAAGGTACTTCCTGATTCTGGGCGCATCTCGCACCGGGTAGCCGCCGTACTCCAGAAAGATGACCGCTTTTGTCCTGTCGGTGACGCGGTCCCGCATGGCCTCCAGGGTGATGTTTGGGACGGGCGCCCCCACGTCCACGATGCGGCATTTGATGCCGAGCAAGTCCAGGACGCCCTTGATGCCGAAAAAATGAACATTGGGAACGATGACTTCATCGCCTTTCTTGAAGCCAAGCGACCGCAGCAAAAGCCAGAACCCATTGGTGCATGACGAGGTGGCCGAAGCGTGCTTGAACCCGATTCGTTTCTTGAACCGATCTTCGAACTGCCGGGTGACCTCGCCGGCCCCAACCAGGTGGGAACGCAGGACCGTCGCGACACCCCTCAGATCGGACTTATCGAAGGAATTTCCAAAAACCGAAATGAGCCTTCGATTTCTGTCGGATCCCATTGGCCTCCGCCTCTTTCCTTGCCGCGTCTTCCAGAAAAAGCTCTGTCAACCGTTTGTAGGCGTTGTTCCCGTCCCTGATGGTCGAGACGAAATTCAGTATCGCCGTATTGCCTTCGTTGGAGATCATCGAAAAGAACCGGTAGTCGTTTGCCCATCCGGCATTCGGGTCAAAATCCGACGGATAGCGGTATTTCTTCGCGATGCCATTGGAGAACGTGAAGTTCGCGATATCGATATGTCCTTGCCGAACGGGGAAGATCGGGAGAATCGACTCTTTCGCCCCGTCATGGATTCGCGTCAGGGTGATCAGGATATCCCTATGGATCTCATGGTGCGCGCGATGCAGCGTCCGGAAGTAGTCCTCGTCGCATACCTTCACGTCGGCATCCAGGAATGCAAAACGCGCGGCGGCGTATTTCTTCAGGCAGTGATCGCGCCGCCTGCCCAGGTTCGCCAGAAGATCTTCCGGCCTTGGCGTCGGCTCGAGGGGCAGCTCGTCGTAAGTGAACCGGGAATCGGACCGATTGATGTCCAGCACGACCTCTCTTATGGCGGGCGAGGGGCCGTTGCTGACCATGACCTGCTGGAAGTCCCCGAAACTCTGGGATTGCAGATCTGCAATCAGCTTGCACAGGGAGTCACGCGCGGGGTCGAAGACCGGCGTAACGACACAGAGGAAAGGCGCCCTCGCCTCGCCTTCGTTCTGCTCTGGGTCCGCTCCGTTGTGGCCGCGCGCTGCCATGGGGAGGGCGATTCTAACTTCCGCGGGTCGGCCGAAGCCCTTGACTGGGCGGGGCCTCTTGCCTAGAATTCAAACGTTCGTTTTAATCCTGGGATTCGCAATGAACCTGCGTTCCATCAAGCCGCCCCACGAAACCCGCACCCGCATCCTCGACGCTGCCGAAGAGTTGTTCATGCTGCACGGCTTCGAAGCCACCTCGATGCGCCAGCTTACCGCCAAGGCCGGCGCCAACCTCGCCGCGGTCAACTACCACTTCGGCTCCAAGGACGCGCTCATCGAGGCGGTGTTCCGCCGGCGCCTGGACCTGATGAACGCGGCGCGCATCGCCGAACTCGACCGGATGGAGAAGGAGTCCGGCGGCCGCCCGCTCGCACCGCAGCAGATCATCGGCGCCTTCGTCGGCGCGAGCCTGCGCATGGTCGAGGACGCCTCCGGCGGCGGACGCAACTTCATCCGGCTGCTGGGCCGCAGCTATTCCGACCCGCAGAAGCACATCCGCTCGCTGATCGGCCAGCTCTACGCGCCGGTCATGGAGCGCTTCAAGTCCGCGTTCGAGCGTGCGCTGCCGCAGATGCCGCGCGACGAGCTGGTCTGGCGCATGCATTTCATGTTCGGCACGCTCGCCTACACGCTGGCGGCCACCGACACCGTGCAGCTGATCGCCGGCTGCAAGCCCGAAGACCGCTACGACTCGCGCCTGCTGGAAGCGCGCCTGACCGCATTCCTGCAGGCCGGGCTGCTGGCGCCGCTGCACGACGCCACCGACGTGAAAAAAGCTGCTTAGCGTTTGTTGGTCATTCTGAAAGCCTAGGGGGAGGTCCCGATGCTCGATATCGCCATGTTCGCCGCCGCCACGCTCACGGTCCTGCTGCTGCTCGCCTATTTCCAGGCGCCGATTCTGGTCTGGACAGTCGCGGCCGGCCTGATGACGGCCTTCTGGGCGGTCGCGCTGCAGCTCTCGGCGCAGACCAACGCGGTGCTGTTCTTCCTGTTCGTGCTGTTCGCGCCGGTGCTGGTGATTCCGTCGGTGCGCAGGCGGCTGGTGAGCGATCATGTGCTGGCGATCTTCCGCCGCATCCTGCCGGACATGACGCAGACCGAGAAGGACGCGATCGACGCCGGCACCGTGTGGTGGGACGCCGACCTGTTCTCGGGCAAGCCCGACTGGAACAAACTGCTGGCGATCCCGCAGCCCAGGCTCAGCGCCGAGGAGCAGGCCTTCGTCGACGGCCCCTGCGAAGAAATCTGCGCCATGACCAACGACTGGGAGGTCACGCACGAGCGCTACGACCTGCCGCCGCAGGTCTGGCAGTACGCGAAGGACAAGGGCTTCTTCGGCATGATCATCCCGAAGAAATACGGCGGCCTCGGCTTCTCGGCGCTGGCGCATTCGGCGG
>Ga0315910_10004138_pt1 | contig 12187 bp, 7 predicted proteins | sample EdamamesoilMG_FD_204470 | JGI IMG/M metagenome (GOLD analysis project Ga0315910, IMG submission 204470) | Garden soil microbial communities collected in Santa Monica, California, United States - Edamame soil | ecosystem: Environmental > Terrestrial > Soil > Garden | place: USA: California... | reverse complement strand
CATTAACAGTAAATAGCTTAGATGATAAACATGTACATATTGATCTTGAATTTATAAAACCATGGAAAGCCAAAGCAAAAGACAACTGGCACCTTGAACCCTGGGGTGATGGCGAAACAAAAGTAACATGGCAAAATAGTGGAGAACTGCCCTGGCCAATGGGCCGGTTAATGTACCCTGTAATTAATAAAAATCTTAATCGTCAGTTTGAAGAAGGGTTGAAAAATTTAAAAAAAGAATGTGAAGGATAAAAACTAATTTGTTGTTTCCTTCATTAACCAGTTTACATTTCTTTCTTTCAAATAATTTATTACGAAATCAAAACAAGTTTTGTGTTTGCCAACCAATTCCGGGGGAAACACTCCTTTTTCAGTAAACAATTCCTGTACTATTAAATTAACTGCTGCCGTGCACGTATAACCTGTTGTACGTGCCATTGAGGAAATTTTTGTTTCCTTATCAAAATAATCCAACAGGTTCCATTCAATTGATTTTCCTTCGCCATTAACAATCACTCTCATTACGGTCAATTCCTCTTCTTCAAGTCCTAGCTTCCATTCATTAAATAATATTTGAGAAGTTACTTTCAATGGCGATATCTTAATTCCGTTTACATCAATTTCCTTTTCACTAAAAAAATTACTCTCCTTCAATGAGATTATAATATCAACATGCCCAGGATAACGCATTGTTTTTTCCTTTTGATTTTTTATATGAGGCATTGTAAATAATAAAGAACGCAACCCGTCTGTATTAAATGCTTCCAGTGTTCCTACCTCATCAAAATGCAGCCACTCTACTTCACTCAATGCCGGTTTAGAAACTATAAACCCATTTTCCATTAAGCGTGCAGGCCGTATATATTCTTCAATTACATCAGCAGGTGAAAACGGCGCTTTGTATTGAAAAGGTTTCTTTCTCACTTTAGGTAAGCCACCAACATAAATTTCAATCGCATCAATTTTCATTTCTTCATTATGCCTGCCAATTATAAAATTGCTCATGCCCGGCGCTACTCCGCAATCAGTGATAACTGTTACTCCTCTTTCTTTAGCAAGTCTATCCAGTTGTAAAACATCCTCAGGGAAAAAAGAAATGTCAACCACATTTTTACTGCAGTTAATTGCAGCTTCCAATGTTTTATAACCCATAAAGCCGGGTACCGCTGTTACCACCAAGTCAAAATATTTAAGTAGTTGTGGATAGGTATCATAATTTTTTAAATCAGCTTTCTGTGTTTCTATTCGAGGATTTCTTTTATTGAGCAGGGCAAGATTATTCTCATTTACATCATACGCAGAAACATGATGACGTGAAGCTAAATCCAAAGCAATGACGCTGCCTACCATGCCGGCGCCGAGTACCGCAATCTTCATATGGCAAAATTTGTAGCTGTAAAGATGAGAAAATTAAATACGCTTTAATTCATCCCTTGTCAATTCATTCTTCACATTACCGGTATTCAGCGTAGTGGCTGGCTCAAACAACATTATCTCTACTTCTTCATTTGCAACCGGCTTGTGCTCGACGCCTCTCGGCATAATTATAAATTCACCGGCATTTACTGTAACCATTTTGTCACGGAGGTGCATGTCGAAGCTACCTTTCACTACATAAAACAGCTCATCTTCATTATCATGATGATGCCAGACAAATTCTCCTTTGAATTTTACAAGCTTAACTTGTTGACCATTTAATTCTCCGGCTATACGTGGATTGAAATAATCGCTGAATTGAGAAAGCTTCTCTGCAAGGTTTACTTTTTCCATTCTTTAAAATTACAGAATGGTTGACAAGGAAAACCACTTAGCAATGTGATGACTGTCATACCGAACGGCGATACAGGAAATACTCACACAGAATGAATGCAAGTGAGGTATCTCAAAGAGTAACTGTTTGAGATATCTCAACTACTTTTTCCTCAAATACTATCTGGCTTAAGTTATCCGTTTCGATATGACAAGACTCTGAACGTTGTAATAGTCTTAAAAATTCAAAATCCCCTGGAAATAATCCAACAACCTTGTACGGAAGATGTAATCATACTTTGCCTGGGTAAGATTGATTTTTGTTCTGTCCAGATTGTTTTTACTAATCAGGTACTCAGCAGAATTAATTACGCCATTTTCAAAACGAACTTCGGCAGCACGGAAAGATTCTTCAAAATCCTTCACCTGCTCCAACAATATTTTATACCGATCATATGATGCTGTCATATTCAAATGGGCCTGCTCAATATTTTGTTTTAACTGGAGCTTGGTGTTTGAAAAATCCAGCATAGAATTTTTCAAATCGAGTTTAGCCAGCTTAAGCCGGTTCCGTGATTGAAAATTATTGAATAATGGAACCTGCATGTTAAGACCGATAAATGTTCCGAGGTTATTATTCAATTGTGTGCCGTAACCGGTTTTAGTCGAAGAAAAATTTTGCTGTTGCCGCAATACAGGGTTTTGACTGCCATTAATAATTACATAGCTACCTGTTTGCGACTCCACAATAGTTGTTGGAGTTAGTGTCTGCGCAAGGCTGGAATAACTGCTAAACAAATTTGCGTTGAGCCCAATTATCGGATAAAATCCGGATTGTGCAACTTTTACAGCTCTTTCAAAACTTTTAATCCTGAACTCACCAGCTTTTACCAATGCCAATTGCTGTAATGATGTATTATATACATCCGAAGAGGCGGGACCGTACTTTGCTACTGTTAAGGCTGCTTCATTTCTTTCCAGTTCAAGATTGCTGTTATAATCCATATTCATCAATTGGAACAAGTTGAGTTTTGATTGTTGCAGTGCGTTGGAAGAATTAATGATTGAAATTTCTTCATTAGCTAATTGCCCTTTTAGATCTGCTAATTGATAATTTGCAGCCGCCCCTTCTTTTACCAACACACTCATTCTTTCTACTTGCTTTTTTGTTGTTTCTACCTGCGCTTTATTTACTACCAGGATATCTTCATTACTTAACACCTGCAGGTAAGCCAATATTACATTCAGCGCCAGGTTATCTTTCGATTGCTGTAAATCCATTTTTGCAGCATCATAAACAAGGCTATTTTGTTTAATAAGATTTTGCAAACGCATTCCATTAAATAAAATAACCCCGCTACTCAATCCAACATTGGATGAAGTGAGTTGCTGGTTGATATAACTATTGGTTAACGGGTCAACGTTTCGTCCCTGGTTAAAACCATAGCCAAAGCTTCCGTTGAGATCCGGCAACAGATTCGATTTTGCCTGCTTCAGGTTGATATCAGCTGCTTCTGCACGCAAGCCTGTTTGTTGTACTGTTATATTGTTGGTTATTGCTGTTTCTACACATTGCTTTAATGACATTTTACCTTGCTGGGCAAATGCCTGTACTGAAAACAAAATAGCAATAAGACATAATCTTGTAGTCCTCATATCCTGGTGTTTAATATTAATTTAAAATCCGGCCCGCTAAAACCCTTGCCGGAAGCAGATCTCAGGGGTTGTCAATTCTTCCGTCAAGCAGGTTAATGATGCGTGAGCCATAGCCTGCATTTTTTTCTGAATGGGTTACCTGTATAATTGTTACTCCTTCGTTATTTAATTGCCTGAACAATTCCATTATTTCTTCTCCTTGTTTTGAATTTAAGTTTCCTGTTGGTTCATCAGCCAATAATAATTTTGGCTTTGCAATTAATGCTCTTGCAATACCAACTAATTGTTGCTGCCCACCTGAAAGTTGTGTTGGGAATAAATCTTTTTTACCAACGATGTTAAAGCGATCAAGCATGTCAGCCACCATTGCTTTACGTTCAGAACCCTTTAAGTCCTGGTAAATAAGTGGTGTTTCAATGTTTTCATACACGGTTAATTCATCAATTAAATGATACTGCTGGAAAACAAAACCGATATACTGTTTATATAAATTTGCTCTTTGTTTTTCTTTCATTTTATGAACTGATTCGTGAAGGAAATGATATTCGCCTTCATCAAAACCATCCAGCATACCAATTACATTCAGCAATGTTGATTTACCCGAGCCCGATGGCCCCATGATAGAAATAAATTCTCCCTCCTTTACTTCAAGGTCAATGTCCTTTAACAGGAAAACTCTATTGCCTCCAACATTTACCCATTTAAAAATTCCTTTCAGGTTTAATAACATAGTTTAATGTTTATTTATTCAGTTCTTAATGATTTTACCGGGTTAGCTAATGCTGCTCCGATAGTACGGATACCTAATACGACAATAGCTATTGCCAACATGCTGATGCCACATGCAGCAAAAATCCACCAGCTAATATTGGTACGATAAGCAAAATCCTGCAACCAGTTATTCATTGCCAGCCAGGCTAATGGTGAGGCAATGATAAAAGCAATAAGCACCAGTGATACGAGATCCCTTGATAATAAAGAAACGATTTGTGTAACGGATGCTCCTAAAACTTTTCTTACACCAATTTCTTTAACTCTTGTATTGGTTGTATAAATGACAAGGCCTAACAAACCTAAACAACTTATAAAAATGCAAAGCCCGGCTGACCAGTTTAGTAATCGTTTTATGTCCTGTTCTTTTTTATAAAACGATGCGATAGTCTCATCAAAGAAATTGAATTCAAATTCATCCCCCTCTGTATACAATTTCTTATACTCAATCTCTATTTTACCTAATGCAGCTTTCCATACTCCCGGTTCCACTTGTGGTTTCATTGCAACATGTACAGTAAAACTGCTTTTTTGTGCACTTGCAAATGCAAGGGGTTTTATTGCTTCATGTGTTGATTTGACATGAAAGTCCTTTAGAACTCCTACAATGGGCAATTGCCTGTTACCTTTTATAATGAATTTTCCAATTATATCTTCCGGCTTTGTAAAACCAAATGCTTTTACAAAAGATTCGTTAACCGAATACTCTCTTACTGTATCGCTTTGCATAGGAAACCGGCCTGCTGCCAGCTTCAGTTTATAAATATTAAAGTAGTCAGCGTCGGCATTCATTGTTTCCGTCATCAGTTCTATCTCTTTGCTGCCGTTATTCATTTTCATTGTAGTGGAAGACCCCCCTCCATGTGCTGGCGAGTTGCTTGCAAGACTTACAGCTTCAATTTCGGGCATTGCTTTCATTTTCTCCATCAATTCAATTCTCCTGTTATCGGGTTTTTCCGAAAAGAAATTCCACCTTGTATAGAAAGAGCCTATTGCATCTTTTTTATATCCTAGTTCTTTGTTCAAAGAATAATTTACCTGTTTGCTTATTACCAATGTGGCAATAACAAGAAACTGTGCAATTACAAATTGAGTAACGGTTAATGTTTTTCGCAACCAAGCTTTGCGGGTTTGTGATGTTCCTGCATGCATTTGATTTTTAAGAACAGTTACAGGCTTGAACTTGGTAAGCATCAATGCCGGGTAAAAACCAGACAGCGCTGTCATAATCAAAATGAGCACTAAAAGGAAAATCCAAACATGCGGCTGGTTGATAGAATTAAATGTTACTTCTGGCGGAATAAAATCGCTGAATATTTTCAATAACCACGGAGTTATTACAATTGATAAAAATGTCGCTAATAAAGTGAGAAGAAATGTTTCACTCAGGAATTGAAAAACCAATTCACGTTTTCCGCTCCCTAATGTTTTTCGTATACCAATTTCTTTTGCACGTTGCGCTGATTGTGCTGTTGTAAGGTTTATAAAATTTATACAACCCAATAAAAATAAAAATGCAGCAACTGCAAGCAATCCATATAATGTTGGCTTATGGGCTTGCCTTGCGTTATCAAAAGAACCGTACTCCGCATTAAAATGTAAATCATTTAAAGATTGAAGATGATGTTTCGTATCATCTTTTTCCTGTGCTTTTTTATCCCTGTATTTTTCTCTCAATGCATGAAACTGTGCATCTACCTGTTCCGGCTTTGTTCCATTTTTCAGTTTTACAAATAATTGCGAAGAAGAATTAATACTTCCCCAATCATTACCGCCAACCTGGTTAATAAGACCTGTTGTCATCACTGTTGCCATTGAGATAAACTCTTTAAATGAGATATCAGTTGCCTTCTCATTTGGTGGTTTTACAACGCCGGTAACTGTAGTGGTGATACTATCATCATAAACCAATCGCTTCCCGATAATATCTTTTGCAGGCATGTTTCCGAAATAAGTTTTTGCTCTTTCTTCTGTCAATACAACCTGGTAAGGATCTTTTAATGCTGCCTGCTTTGAGCCAGCCAGCCATTCGTAGTTATCAAACAATGAAAAATAAAACTCATCGGCATAGATAACATTCAGTTGCTTTTTGAATTCTGCAGGTGATTGACTACCCGTCGAAGGAACAATAACCTTTACTTCATATGCTGTTGCAAAATGAGAAGCTGTTTCAATTCCTGTTAAATCGGTTCTTACAGCTTTTGGCATCGGCATTGGCACTCCAGAGTTTTTAAAAACCTGCTCTCCAGGAAAAGTCATATCCGTCACTACCCGATAAATTCTGCTATTGTCTGTTCTGAATTTTTCAAAACTGAATTCAAACTGAACAATAAGATAAATAACTACTGCAGCACTTATACCAACAGCCAGGCCGGAAACATTAATCAAAGAAAAGATTTTGTGCTTCCAGAAATTTCTTAATGCAATTGTGAAATAGTTTTTAAGCATAGTTTAAAAATTATTCTGTTCTCAAACTTTTTACCGGGTTGGCCACCCCTGCTTTTATTGCCTGTAAGCTAATTGTAACAAACGCAATAATAATAGCCAGCAAGCCAGCAACAATGAATATCCACCAACCGATTGAAATACGATAGGCAAAATCCTGTAGCCACTTGTTCATGAAATACCATGCAAATGGTGCAGCTATTACTAATGCAATTACCACCAACTTTAAAAAGTCTTTTGATAATAGTTTTACGATTCCGGGTAATGATGCGCCTAATACTTTTCTTATTCCTATTTCTTTTGTTCTGTTTATTGCAGATAATGCAGCAAGGCCAAATAAACCCAAACATGCTAAGAAAACAGATATGCCTCCAGCCCAACCAATAATGCTGCTCCATTTTCTTTCTGCTTTATAAAAATTGTCAAGACTATCATCAAGAAAAGAATACTTAAATGGCAGATCAACAACTGCACTGCTCCATGCATTTTGCATTGCAGCTAATGCTGGTGCAGGATTACCAGGTTTTACTTTTACAAAAAATTTATACGGTTCATAATCGGAAAACTGGTGAAACAGTTGAGGCATTACTTTTTCTTTCAGCGGCCGGTAATGAAAATCTTTTACTACACCGATAACAACCGGTGTTTTTGTTTCCATATATCCTTTTAGTTCCTGTCCAACCGCATTCTCCAATGTCCATCCAAAATCTTTCATCATAGCTTCATTCACAATTACAGATGTAACAGAATCTGCAGTAATCTTTGGATCAAAATTTCTTCCAGCTAATAATTTCATTCCAAGCACCTGCATATAATCCGGGTCAATGAAATACTCAAACACATCTTTATGTGCGCCTTTATATTCAAAGCCAGAACGGCTCCAGCCTGTTCCTTCCCCCAATCCCAATTCAGCGCTTGCCACACCTGCTATATCTGTTCTTGATGCAAGAGCTTGTTTAAATAAAGGATAGATCTCCTTTGTCTTTGTATCGCTTGCATCTACAACAACAATATTCTCTTTATTAAAACCAGGGTAGCTGCTGCTCATGTATTTTGTTTGCTGTAAAATGACCATCGTGCAGATGATAAGCCCGATTGATAAAGCAAACTGAACAGTGACCAATGTTTTTGTAAAAAAATTTGATCCGCTTACTTTGATTTTGCTCTTTAATGCCTCGATAGATTTGAATCCTGATAAGATTAAGGCAGGATAGCTTCCTGCCAATAATCCTACCAGTAGTGTCAATCCTGCAAGCATCCAGACCATTTCCGGGTATAATGAAAATGAAAATTCTAATTCTCTTCCTGAAAGTTCATTGAAGTAAGGCAACAATAATTTTGCAAGTAAGAATCCAAGTGCGGCGGAAAGAATGCTTAGCAAGACAGCTTCAGAAATGAATTGTAAAACCAATTGCCTTCTTTCTCCGCCAATTACTTTTCTTACACCTACTTCTTTTGCTCTTCTTGCTGAACGGCCAATTGCAAGTGTTGTAAAATTGATACAGGCAATTAATAATACCCCTGCAGCAATGCTTAATAATATCCAGATTGTTTTGGGATCTACCTGCGCAACTGAACCGCCAAATATTTTTGTATCGGTATGTCCAGCTTTCAACGGTTGCAATCCATATCTTACTGGTACTTTACCCCCTTCCCATTTATAACCTGCATCACGCAATGCTTTTTCTTCATCAGGATAATATTTGTGGCGAAACGTAGCAAGTTTTTGTCCATCATTGACCAAACCACTCCCATCATTCAGTTGTACATAAGTGATATAAGAGGAACGATTCCAGTTATTGACTCCTCTTTTAGCTGAACTGGTTGTTTCCATAAAATTGAAATTTCCAAGCAGGTCAAACTGTAGAGATGAATTGGCTGGAATATTCTCTGCAACTGCACTCACTGTAAAAGGAACGAACGCATCATCAACTTTTATTTCAATCGTGCGACCTACTACATTATCCGTTCCAAATAACTCTTTTGCTTTCTCTTTCGTGACAACAATATTTTGTAATTCTTTTAATGCACCTTCTGTTGTACCATACTTAAGCGGAAAGCTAAACACAGAAAATATAGCAGGGTCAGCATAGCATACTCCCATTCTTCTTACAGCCCCTTCTATTTTTATAAAATTTTGTCCCCAATTTTCACGAAAACGAACAAACTCTTTAACATCGGGCAAATCTGTTTTCATTGCAGGGCCCAACGGCGAAGGCATATAAACATCACCACCCGCTTCACGTCCTTCCATTGCTTCTGACCAGCGATAGACACGATAAATATTTTCGGCATTTTTATGAAATCGATCAAAGTTGAATTCATTTACAGAATACAAAAGAAATAACGAAAAACATGCGAGGCCAACGGATAAGCCTAATATGTTGATTAATGAAAGTAGCTTTTGTCTTTTTAACGTTCTTAATGCTATTTTAAAATAATGCTTTATCATAACTATACTTTTATTCTGTTCGTAAACTTTTTACCGGGTTTGCCAAAGCAGCTCTTATTGCCTGGAAGCTCACCGTCAACAATGCAATAGCCAATGCTGCAACTGCTGCTACAACAAATACCCACCATTGAATGGAAATGCGATAGGCAAAATCTTCCAGCCATTTATTTAATGCCCACCAAGCAATTGGAAAGGCAACTAATGCAGCAATAATTACCAACACAGCAAAATCTTTGGATAATAAACCAACCAGACCTTTTACATCTGCTCCTAATACTTTGCGAATTCCAATTTCCTTTGTTCTTCTTGCAACCATTAATGTAGCAAGACCGAATAATCCCATACATGCTATGAAAATAGAAACAGCAGAAGCGTAATTAACAACGGTACCAAAGCGAATTTCTTTCTCATACATCGCATTTAATGATTCATCTAAAAAACGAAATTCAAAATCCTGGTCGCTTGCTACTTTCTGCCAGTCTGTTTTTAATGTTGCAATTTGTTGTTGCAGGTCACCGGCTTTTAGCCGAACACTAATTCTTGGCTGTGGTGGCAAAGCAAAACTTACATCACTAGACCATCTAAACATAGAATCAGCTTTTATCACCATTGCCAATGGTTTTATTTTATTATGCAGTGATTCAAAATGAAAATCTTTTACAACACCAACAATCAACTGTTGGTAACGTCCCGGTAATTTTTTTCCGATTGGATCTGTCCATCCATATTCTTTTGCCAATGCTTCGTTCACAAGCATAGAGTTGGTGATATCCGCTGGATTATCTTTTAAAAAATTTCTACCTGAAACTATTTGCAGGTTCATTGCATCTACAAAATCAGGATCAATGCCATTCATTCTGAAATTGCGGTAAACTTTTTTATCATCTTCATAACCGAGATTTATCCAACCCGGTTGCGAAAAACTATATAAACTAATTGTACTGCTTACAACATTTGAATTTTTTTCCAGTTCTGTTTTAAATCGCTCTGCCAATGGAATTCCTTCAGCTCTTGATTTATTGGTAGCAACAACTACAACATGTTCTTTATCGTAGCCAAGATTTTTATTTCTTAAAAAACCAAGTTGCTGGCCAACAACCAGCGTGCCAATTATCATTATTATTGATGCAACAAACTGCCCTGCAATAAGGCCTTTACGGAAAAGGCCAATACCTGCACCGCTTTGAAGACTTCCTTTCAAAACTTTTACGGGAACAAATGCTGAAAGAATAATTGCAGGATAGATGCCCGCAATCAATCCAACAACAATTACGAGTCCTGCTAAAAATAAAATCGTGAAGCTGTCAAAAGACAAAACAAGATCCCTGACTACAATCGCATTAAATGGTTTTACCAGTAAAAACGATAAGCCAATTGCAATCACAACTGAAAAAAGGACAAGCAGTAATGCTTCACCCCAGAACTGGCGAATCAATTGCGGCCTTTCTGCTCCCATTACTTTTCTTACACCCACTTCCATTGCTCTTGTAGTGGAACGACCAATTGAGAGAGTAACAAAATTGATACAGGCAATTAATAAAATCAACAACCCAATTGTCCCAAGAATATAAGTGTACGATGGATCGCTTACAGGCTGGTTACCTGAAGGCAATTTTTTGTTTAAATGAATATCAATGATTGGTTGCAGGTGCAAATTGTATTGTCCTTCTACATAATTACTCCCTGCAATCTGTTTTACCATTGCTGGCAATTTGTTTTCTGCTTCAGCACCAGTTATCCCATCTTTTAATAAAACATACGTTTCGCCAAACACCTGTGTCCATCCTCTTGTTCTTGCAGCTTCACTGAATAAATATTTTTCGTTTGAATGAGGAATCAGCATGTCAAACTGTATGCTTGATTCCTGTGGTGCTTTTTCTGCAATTGCTGTTATAGTAAATAAAAATTTATCTGTGCCCAATTGCAATTCCATGTTCTTGCCAATACCATGTCCTTTTCCAAAATATTTTTTCTCAATTTCTTTCGAAATAATTAATGAATTGCTGTTAATAAAAGCTTTCTCCGGGCTTCCTTCAATGATTTTGAAATCAAACAACTGAAAAAAGTTTGAATCAACCATTGTTATGGACTCATTGAACTTATTACCATTGTACTGAACCAGCGTATTAAATGGATTTACACGACACATGGATTCAACTTCAGGAATGTTAGCCTTTAATGCAGCGCCGAGTGGCAACGGGGTAATCGTATTAGTAAAAGTTTGCCCTTCATATATTTCCTGCAACCAAACACGATGAATACGATCAGCCTTTGAATGAAATTTATCATAACTCCATTCGCTGCGAACAAATAACATGATAAGCACACAGGCAGTAATACCGATCGCCAACCCCAGCGTATTAATGGCAGTGTATCCTTTGTTTCGCAATAAATAGCGCAATGCGACTTTCAAATAATTTTTTATCATGGCTTTGGGTTTATTCTGTTCTCAATGATTTTACCGGGTTCCTTAATGCAGCTCTTATTGACTGATATAAAACTGTTATCAATGCTATCGCAATTATCAAAAGTAAAGGCAACAGAAAAAACCAGATATCAATTGAAATATGGAAAGCATATTTCTTCAACCAGTTCTTTAACAAGAAATAGCCAACCGGCAGTGCGATTGCCCCGGCAATTAATATCAGCTTTATATAGTCCTTTGTTATCAACCCGGTAATCTGTCCCATCGTAGCGCCCAATACTTTACGGATGCTGATTTCTTTCATACGTTTTGCAACAGTGTATAATGAAAGACCAAATAAACCAAGACAAGCAACGATGATTGCTATAATCGTAAACAGCCAAAGCACTGTTGCAAAAAGCTTATCATTTTTATATTGGTTATTGAACTGTTCATCCAAAAAGAAAAACTGGTAGGGGCTGTCTGGAAAATGGGCATTCCATTTTTCTTTTACAAAACTCATGAGCGATGGAAGATTTGTAGTATTTAGTTTCAATGAAAAAAACTGGAAGTTTCTTTCTTCTTCAGGGTAAAAGACAATTGGGTCAAAGCTGTATTGTAATGATTCCTGGTGATAATCTTTTACCACACCAACAACTTTACAATGAAAACCAGATCCATCTATTTCTCTGCCGATACTTTCGGTTGGCT
>Ga0315910_10004137_pt1 | contig 12190 bp, 11 predicted proteins | sample EdamamesoilMG_FD_204470 | JGI IMG/M metagenome (GOLD analysis project Ga0315910, IMG submission 204470) | Garden soil microbial communities collected in Santa Monica, California, United States - Edamame soil | ecosystem: Environmental > Terrestrial > Soil > Garden | place: USA: California... | reverse complement strand
TTGGTGACGGACCTGATCACATCCACGCAGCGGTTTTATCGGGTCGAGGCGCATTAAAGTTCAGTTGGTGTGTAGCCGTAAAGTTGCGCATGCTCGGAATTCAGCTAGTCTCCTGTCATGACTCCAAAGTCCGCCCCTTTCCGCAGAATCATTCCCTGGCTTTGCTTTGCGGCTTTGACCATCGCTTTTACGGGCTTTTCACAATCTCCTTCGCCGCATTACGAAACCCGCGCGGAGCATGATCCGAATGGCATCGGCAAATTCTACATGGGACGGGAGATTGCGCATGTCATGGGTCATCAGGCCGCGGACTGGCTGGAACGCCCCGAGCGCGGGAAAGAAGAACGTCCCGACTTGCTGTTCCCCGCGTTGAAACTCAAGCAAGGTGATGCCGTGGCGGACATTGGTTGCGGCAGCGGCTATCACACCCGGCGCCTTGCCCGGCTCGTTGGTACAAACGGCGTGGTCCATGCCGTGGACATTCAGCAGGAAATGCTTGATCTCCTCACAAACAAACTGGCCGCCGAAAAAATTTTCAACGTAAAGCCCGTGCTCGGCACGATCACCGATCCCAAGCTGCCGAAAGCGTCCGTGGATTTGATCCTGATGGTGGATGTGTATCACGAGTTCGATCACCCGTTCGAGATGGTTGAGGCCATGTGCCGCGCGTTGAAGCCTGGCGGACGGATCGTGTTCGTCGAGTTTCGCGGCGAAGATCCGGACGTGCCGATCAAACTGGCTCACAAAATGACCGAGGCGCAGGTTCGCAAGGAGATGAGCGTGCAGCCGCTCGAATGGGCTGAGACCATCGGCACGCTGCCACAGCAACACATCATCGTGTTCCGCCGGAAATCTTGACGCCGGATTACCAATCAGCGCGTGCCTTCGCCTGGACGGGGTTGTTCCGGCGTTGACCGCCACCTTCCCCCAGTCCTGGCCTCGTTGAAGCCAGGTGAGGCGGGCTCGATTCGGTGTGCGTCAATAAGTCGTAACAATTCTGCAAGGTTGTTGGTTTCGACCGGACCGCGAAAAGTCCAGAGCACCGCGCCGTTGGTCGCCACGGCAAAAATATTCACCACCTCCGGCGCACAGTTCAGCAGCTTTACCACCCGGCCCGACCAATCGAGCATTACGGGATGCTCAAACTTGTTTTTGAATTCGCGGCGCACCAGAGGACGCATGAAGACGGGCACGATTGAAAGGTCCGCCACGCCTTCGATCGGTAGTCCGTCCGGGAATCGTTCCTTCAGCGGGCGCACCCAGGAAGCGACCTGCTCCGAACCTTTCTGATCCGCCACCGTCAAGATCAGCAGGTTCGTGCGTGGAAAGGCGAAGCGATGGGTCTGCTGGTGTTGATCCTTTAACTCAAAGCTGCTCAACGTGATTTTGTTCGAGCGATTCAACGCATCCTCGACCGCCAATGCCCGGCTCACCACGAGCGCGGCGGCAATTAAGATGAACCAGCGCTTCACGCAACCCTCGCCGGTTGGGCTACGGCCTGTGGCGCGTAGCGACGTCCCTTCCATTCCGCAGGTCGTCCCGCCAGCGATCGTGCAAACGCAAACCACTGAATCAATAGCAATGCGGCGACGCCCAATGGATGCAAAAAAGTTGCACCCAATGGTTGACGGAATCTCCAAACGGAAATCAAACGAGGCAACCAAGCCAACGCGACCGCCGCACCAACCAGCCATAGCGTATTCGCCGAAAGCCACGGAGCCAGCGCGAACAGCGCAAACGGCAGCACTTGTCCGCCCAGCAACAACAGCGTCATCGGCACAATCGCACCGGGCGCGGCGAGTCCCTCCGTGGCGTTTTTCCCCAAGCCGCGCCACGTTTCGCCGTTTGTGTGATACATCCGGCAGATCGCGATGTCCGTTGCATCGAACAGATCCGTTTTGAAACCGGCCCGACGAAACAAACGCGGCAACTTTACCCCGTCGTGCAACGTCGCCCGTATAGCCGCGTGCCCTCCAATGGCGTGATAGGCATCGGCGCGGGCAATGAAAAGTTGTCCGCAACCCGCGGAGAATCCGGGCTGCCGCGTCCACCGCATCATGAACATGGGCAGATACCCAAGCAGCACGAAGTGAATCAGCGGTAGCAACAACCGTTCGGAGAAGGTGCCGAGTTCCTGACGCGGCACCCCGCTGGTGAGGGCGACTTTGCGTTGCGTAAGGAAGCCGATCATTCGCGCCAGTGCATCCGGTGCGAGCCGCACGTCCGCGTCCATGAAAGCCAGCCAGGGATGATTCGCTCGCTGCGCCAGCACATGACAGGCGTGTTGCTTGCCACACCATCCAGCCGGCAACGCTGGCGCGGATTCCAATCGCACCCGTGAATCCTTGGCCGCAAACGCACGGACGATCTCTGCCGTACGATCCGTTGAATGGTCGTCGAGTACGACGACTTCAAATTCGACTCCTCGATTGGCCAGCGCCGCACTCAATGTGGCCGGGAGGTTTTGTTCCTCGTTGCGCGCGGGAATCAGAACCGAGACGGCTTCCGGGCAAGGAAGCTCATTCCAGAGCAACTGCCTCGGCAACCGCCGGTAGAAGCCCAGATTCACCAGAAACAATCCGCACGGGATGGCTGCGAGAACCAATGAAATGAGTGCGATAATTTCCCAGGTCATAGTTTACCGTGCTCCGGTTGGAATTTTTCCCCACGCCACCGCGCCTTGAGCGTGCGCCAGCGATCGTACACGCGACCCACACCCGCCCTGCCCCGCAGCAGGCATCGGAACATCCCCGGATTACGCAGCTGGGCATCCGCCGCGAGCGCATCCTGCGTTTGCGCCAGTTGGCCGGTGAAGAATTCCGTCCACTCTTGCGGAGTCACTGAACCGTCGGCAGTGGACGCTTCATACGGCTGCCCAAAGCGCACGAGAATCTCCGGCAATCGCTCCTCCCAAAACACGTACTCGATGGCGACCGGGATGAAGCAAACTCCCTTAGCGATCCCGGGCAAGTGGCCAATGCCTTGCTTGAGGCGCACCGGACGTTCCCGCGCGTCCGCAAAGCGGGACTGCGGCGTGAGCCACAGAATGCTGTCTTCTTGTTCCAGAATTCTCTTGGCCGTTTGGAGAAACCGGGCGGCACCGCGCCGTGTTCCCTGCTCCACACCAAACGCTCCGAGACGTTTGAAGAATCCGTAACGTTCCAGGGCCACCGCATCCATCGGAGCAAAGAGCTTTTGGCGGGCCAGAAACTCTCGACGTAAAACCAGACCCACCATCGGATCCCACCACGACGCGTGATTGGAGTAAATAACGGTCGGGCGATTGTTACTCGCCGGCGGCAGACCCGTGAGCGAGACGCGAAGTGAATGGAAATGCCGTCGCAGGTAGCGGCGCGAATACCAGGTGAACAATTGAAGCAGCGGCTGGGAGATCGTCGGCATCAATTCCGCAGTCCGCACAACGCGGTATGCACCCGTGCTTTCGGAACGCGGCTGTGGTCGCAAACCCAGCCGCAGCACGTCCGAAACAACTGCGGCGCTGCGGCTGGCGCTACGCACACCGCCGCGCTCTGGATCGTTTGCAGTCATGACGGTTTTGACATTCATTCCTTTGGCAGAAAAGCTCCCGCGGCCAACTCAGCGGAATGTCGGACTTGTGAAGCAGGTTCGACCACGCCATCCCGGTCCAGAGTGTCGCCCGCAATCCAGCCGCTCATCATCACCATTGGCATCCCCGGTCCGGGATGCGCCGCGCCGCCCGCGAGATACAGTCCGCGCACATCGTTGCTGCGATTACCCGGTTTGAATGCGCCAAGGAATTTTCCATGGCTGGCCAGACCATAGATCGCGCCATTCAACACCCGGTAACGATCGTGAATATCTTGGGGGGTCAGCACACGTTCACACACAATGCGCCGTTCGATGTCCTCCATGCCCGCCGTGCGCTTGAGTTTCTCGATGATCGTGTGGCGATAGGCCGGCAGCATTTTCTTCCAGTCGTGATGCGGGCGCAGATACGGCGTATGCACGAGCACATAAAGCGCCTCTCCACCCTCCGGAGCCACGGCCGGTTCAGTTTGCGAAGGTGCGCACAGGTAGGCCGTCGGATCGGGCGCGGGTTCGCCCCGTTTGTAAATCGCCTCGAACTCCTCCTCGTGATCGCGCGAGAAAACAAAATTGTGATGCGCGATATGTTCGTAGCGTTCCTTGAGGCCGAGATACAACACCACACCCGAACAGGCCGGTTCGTATTCGCGTCGCGCGTTGAAACGCCGCCCCACTTCGCCGCCGATCAACTCACGATGCGTGCGCGCGGCGTCCATGTTTGAAATCACCGCGCTCAATTCAATCCGCTCGCCGGAGTCGGTTTCAACTCCTGTGACTCGTCCGGCTTCCACAACGATGCGTTTGATCTGCGTGTTGAGCCGGAACTGCACGCCGAGTTCTTCCGCCAGTTTTGCCAGCGCCAGCGGCACGGCGCGCGTGCCGCCAATCGGATACCACACACCTTCATCTGTCTGCATGTGCGCAATGCCGCACAGCACCGCCGGCGCATTCAACGGCGACGACCCGACGTACTGCGTGAAATGATCAAGCATCTGGGACACGCGCTCCTCCGGCACATGCGACCGAATCGTGCCGGCCACGCTCCGCCCCATCCGCATCGCGAGCACGTCCGCCAGCGTCTCGGCGTTGAACGTGTTCTTCGCTTGGAACATGTCGCGCAAGCCACCGATGGGTTTGTAGAAATAAAATCGTTGGGATATTTTGTTCAACCGCTCGGCCAGCTTCAGAAACTTCCGATAACCCGCGCTCACGTCGCCACCGGGAGCCAACCGGTCGAGATTCTGAGACATGGCGGTTTCGTCCGAAACCAGATCCAATGTCGTGCCGTCCTCGAAGAACGAGCGCCATTGCGGCTCGAGTTTCACGAGTTCGAGGTAATCGCTCATGCGCCGGTCGGCCTCGGCAAAAATGCGGCGCAGCACGGACGGCAGCGTCAGGATCGTCGGCCCCATGTCGAAGCGGAATCCCTGGTCGCGATGTTCCGCGGCTTTGCCGCCGAGCCAGGCGTTGGCTTCAAACACGATGACTTCGTGCCCGCGCGCGGCGAGCGTGCAAGCGCTGGCCAAGCCGCCGAGGCCGCTGCCGATCACGCCGATGGGTTTGGTTGGTTTCATAGTTTTGTTTGCTCTGTAGAGATTCAGGAGGTCTTCGAGTCGCGCGTTGTTCCGGGAACGTGTTGCGTGTTGCGTGATGCTTGAACCTCCAACGACGGTGTTGGTACTTTCGAGTTTCGAGCTGACATCGCGGAACGCACCAACTGATATAGGGCTGAGAGCCGGCCGACCAACCCGCCACCGTGGATCAGGCGGATAAAGGCGGGAAAGAACCGCGCGTGCCAGCTTTGGGGCGGATCAAAATGCGGACGACGGTTGCCGCGATTCAACACGACCACCTTCTGCGTCGTCATTTCGAGCAAACCTTCGCGCCCACGCGTGGCGCCAAAGCCGCTGAGCTTGCGACCGCCGAATGGAAGCCGCGCATCGGCTGTTGGTGCAATCATGTCGTTGATGACCAGGCACCCGGCAGCAAGGCGATTGGCCAGGGCACGGGCCGTAATCATGTCACGGGAAAAGATCGTCGCGCCGAGGCCGTAGGGAGATTCGTTAGCCAGATGCACGGCTTCGTCATCGTCCGCAACCGTCATTACGGCCATCACCGATCCGAAAATGTCCTCGCACAACAAAGCGGCGTTCGGCGCGACACCCGCGAGCACCAAAGGCCCAACCAGTTTCGAGTTGGGTCTCACTTCGCCAGCAATCAAGTGCGCGCCGTCGGAAAGAGCTTCGAGGAACGGCCGGGCGAGCCGGAGCTGTTGCGCGGGAGACAGGTCGGCGGTCGCGCAGCCAGCCAACGCCCGCGTCAGCCGTCCCTCTAATTCCGTGGCCACCGTGCGCGCGACGAGCACGCGGCGCGGGGCAATGCACGTCCGGCCGGAATTGAGCCGCAGCCCGAACACCAATGCGCGGACGGTCAAATCCAGATCGGCGTCAGCGCGCACGATGACGGCGTCGCAGCCGGAAAGTTCCATCACCGAGGGCACGGCGCGCGGCGCCAGTTGCGCCAGCACTTGAGTTCCAACATGAGCTGACCCCGTGAAGAAAACCTTGTCCACGCCGGATTCAATGACGGACTTTGCGGCTTCGGCCGCTTCAGGAAGTACGCGGAGAAGGTTTTCCGGAAGACCGGCGTCTTGCAGCAAACGAGCAAGTTCCAACGCGGCGCGCGAACCGCCGATACCCGGCTTCAGCAATACCGCATTGCCCGCGACCAATGCCTGCAAGACTTGCACGCCGGGCAGAAAGATCGGGTAGTTTGACGGGGCGATGATCAAGACCAACCCGTATGGCTCACGGCGAATTTCCGATTTCATTCCCGAAAGCCAAAGCGCCCGACCGCGGTTGCCAAGCCGACGTGGAGCCAGGATGGATTTCGCCTCGCGCTCGAGAAACTTGCAGGCATCGGCCAGCGGCAGAATTTCTGAGGCGAGGATTTCTGAAACCGGTCGGCTCTGGCTTGGGTTGGCAGCGGCTGCGACTGACTCCGCCTGCTCCGCGAGGAGATGACGGAAGCGGCGCACCATTTGCAGTGGACCAGCCATCGGCGTCGCGGCCCAACTGGGTTGAGTGGCGCGAAGGCTTTCGATCAAAACGGAAACCCTGTGTTGACCTTCGCTTGAATTGGCAGTCTTCACGGACATGACAGGTTTATTGGGCAATGGGTTGATAGGTCCGCGCCGCATTGAGCAGTTCATCCGACCTAGAGGGAACAGCGGTCGGCATCCCGAAATCTTCCAGCACGAGCTTCGACGAAATACGGGCCGATTCAAAAATCACCGGCAAACCACTGCCGGGATGTGTCCCCCCGCCCACGAGATAAACGCCGTCCAAGTCCTCGAAGCGGTTGTGCGGACGCAGATGCAGCATTTGATCCAGCGTGTGGGCGAGGTTGAACGTCGCACCGCGATAAATCTCGTAGCGCGTGTCCCACTCGGCGGGCGTGATGACGCGCTCGTAACGGATGCGGCGTTCGATGTCGGTGTAACCTATCTTCGTCATCTGGTTGATCAGGTGCGCGCGAAAGCGATCGCGTTGCTGGCTCCAGTCCACATTCGGATGTTGATGCGTCACCGGTGCGAGCACGTAGAGTGCGCTGTGCCCCTTGGGCGCGAGCGTCGGATCGGTTACGCAGGCGTTCTGCACATAGAAACTCGAGTCCTCGCTGAGAACGTGCTGGTTCTCGATGTCGTCCAGATTCTTTGCGTAATTCTCAGCGATGTGAATGGTGTGATGCGGCAGGTTGAATTCGCCTTCCACTCCGAGATACATCATGAACGTGGAACAGGAATACTTCTTCTTCGCTAGCTTGGCATTGGTCCAACGGCGGCGGAGTTGATCCGGCACGAGCCGTTCCATCGCGCGGGCGAAGTCGGCGTTCACCACCACGGCATCCGCGTGATGTGTGCCGCTGGCAGTGCGCAAACCCACAGCACGACGGCCCGCAAACAGAATTTCCTCGACGGGCTCGTTGAGGCGAATCTCCACACCCAATTGCTCCGCCACGCGCGCCATCGCCTTCGTCACCGCGCCGCAACCGCCAATCGGGTGCCACACGCCGTGTTCGTATTCGAGAAACGAAAGGATCGAAAACAAACTGGGACAGCGAAACGGCGACATGCCGAGGTATTTCGACTGAAAACAGAACGCCAGACGCACCCGCTCGTCCTTGAAGAAGCGCTTCAGGTAATCGTCCACGGATTGATGCGGGCGCAGCCACGGCAACAACTCGAGCAATCGGCGATTGAAAACATCCTTCCAGCCGTGGAACGGCGTTTCCAGGCATGGCTCCATCAGCGCGAGCTTGGTGCGGTTCTCATCGAGGAACTTCTTGAAGTTCGGCGCATCCGCTGGAGCGAGCGTGGCGATCTGCTTTTCCATCTCCAAGATATTTGGGGTGCAATCCAGCCGCCCACCCGCACCGAAAGCGATGCGATATTGCGGATCCAGCCGCACCATCTCGACTTCGCGCTCCAAGGTTGTGCCGGCACTTTTGAAAATCTCGCCCAGCACTCGCGGATACAGAAAAAAGGTCGGTCCAAGATCGAATTTGTATCCGTCGGCTTCAATGGTCGAAGTGCGCCCGCCGATGATGGGCAGCCGTTCCAGGATTTTTACGCGCACGCCGGAGGCTGCGAGTTGGATGGCAGTGGCCAGCCCGCCCGGGCCAGCACCTATAATGATGACTTCTTTGCTCATGGGAGTAATCAGAAAGCGAAACTACGCGGCGAGCGGCATGGCGCTGGGTTCCTCCAACATCCGGCGCAGCTTCGCCAGGGCGACGTTCTGCAACTGCCGGATGCGTTCGCGGGTCAATTTGAATTTGCGCCCGACGTCTTCGAGCGTGCGTTCGTGGCCGCCGTCCAGACCGAATCGAAAGCGGATGATGTTTGCCTCGCGTTCGGGTAAATGTTCAACCAGTCGCCCGATCAATCCCGTCTCAGACTTGCCAAGCAGGTGCTCGAAGGGCGTGGACGCATTCTCATCTGCCACGACTTCAGCGACTGTGCTGCTATTCTCATCACCCAGCGGCGCGTCCAACGAAGCCGGACGCATCGCTGCGCGGCGCAGTCGGGAGATTTTCTTCACCTTGACGCCCAGCTCATGCGCCAACTCCTCGTCCGTAGCGTCGCGACCGAAAACATGCCGCAACCGCGCTTCCGCCTGGTTGAGCTGATAAATCTTGTCCGCAATATGCACGGGCAGCCGAATGGTTTTGCCTTGGCTCGCCAGCGCGCGGCGAATCTGTTGTTTGATCCAGAGCGATGAGTAGGTGGACAGCTTGCCGCCCTTGGCCGGATCAAATCTTTCCACCGCTTTCATCAATCCGATGTTGCCCTCATTGATGAGATCGAGCAGCGGCATGCCGAGGTTTTCGTACTCGCGGGCGATCTTGATGACGAAACGAAGATTGGCGCGGATCATTTGTTCGCGCGCCGCTTGGTCGCCGCGCTTGATCCGGGCGGCCAACTCCACTTCCTCCGTCGGCTTCAGGAGATCCACCTGTCCGACCTCGCGCATGTAGAGTGAGAGAATCGAGTCGGTCGAGACATCGCCGCCGGAACGCACCTCACCCATTTTCAAGGAAACACGATCCGACTTCATCGTGGGTACAAACTCACGTTCCAAAACCGCAGAAATCGTGATTTGTTTCGGGCGGACGGGCCTGGCCGAAATTTCCGGTTGCGAACGCGATGCCTTGGAACGACCGGCACGGAAAGTTGAAGCGACGTTTGACGCCGGCTTTTGTCGCGCTCGGTTCGCGCAGGTTTCCCGGCTGCTGGAGCAATAGTTGCCATTGAACATGTCTACACTTTGTCTAGCTTTCATGTCGCTGTCAAATGTTTGTTTATTTTTTACAGCATTCGCTCCTTTATGGCATTTGTGCCATATTCAATGGGATTTATTGGTCCTTAGTGATTATAGATTTGCAACATGTCCACTTTTTGTCTATGTTGTCGGCATGACCGAAGTGCAGCATTCGATCAAAATCGCCGCCCGCCGTTGTGGCCTCACCACCCATGTGATTCGCGTTTGGGAAAAGCGATATGATGCCGTCTCGCCGGATCGCACGGACACCAATCGGCGGCTTTACTCGGAGGAAGAAATCGAACGTCTCACGCTATTGCGCGTTGCCACCCAGGCGGGCCACAGCATTGGGAACGTAGCGCGGCTACCCACTAAGAAGCTGCGCGAACTGGTCGCTCAGTCCATCCATCTGCCAGCCACGCCTCTGCCGAAAGCGGACTCGTCCGCGACCGAAACGGTAGGTGCCGCACTCGGTGCGATCCGGGAATTGAATACCCGGCAATTGGAGGAGACTTTCGAGCGTGCCGCCGTGGCATACGGCCAACATGGGCTGCTGGAGCAAGTCATCTCGCCACTGGCAGTGAAAGTCGGTGACCTCTGGCAAGACGGCACCATGACCGCAGCGCACGAACATTTTGCCAGCGCCGTCATCCGGAATTTTCTCGTCCGGAATTCCAAGCCCTATGCACCCAATGGCAGTGCGCCAACGATTGTCGTCGCCACACCTGCGGGGCAGCTTCACGAAATCGGCGCGGTAATGGTGGCCGCGGCGGCGAGCGACATGGGCTGGCGCGTGATTTACCTGGGCACGAGCCTGCCAGCAGCAGAAATTGTCGGCGCCGTGGCGCAAAACCACGCGCGGGCGCTGGCGTTGAGCATTGTGTTTCCCGGTGACGATCCCCTGCTGCCGGGTGAACTGGAAAACTTGCGCAAGCAACTGCCGACCGGAGTCAGGATTATTGCCGGGGGTCGCGCTGCGGGATCATACCGGGCCGCATTGCAGCAACTTGGCGCGGAAGTAGTCGGTGAATTGCGCGAACTCTATCCCATCCTTGAGCGGATGCGCGTGCCGACGACGTGAAGGGAATTGGTTAGCTTCCACGACAGCATCATTCCTCGACCGAGCCGGGCGATTACAATCTCGTCTTGATGCCGCAGGCACGCATCACACACCAACCACGCATGGCTTCGAACAACATGAAGCCACCGGACAAAATGAGAATCACGCCCAGCCAGGTGTTGGATTGGCAAGCGATGACACCACCGATGACGAACAACCCACCGCCAAGGCCGCGGACAAGTCGGCCACGGCTGTCCAAGTTGCGCGAGAAAAAGCTTTTCACGTCCAAGCTTTAGCACAATTTCGCGCCGGAACAAATTCCCGATTAACCTGACGCATGAAGATTTTCAAATTCAACTGTGAACTCTGGCTGTCCCGACCGGTGGCCGAGGTTTTTGCGTTCTTTTCCGACGCCGGCAACTTGCAGACGATCACGCCGCCCTGGGTGAATTTCGACATCCTCTCCCCCCGGCCCATCACGTTGCAGCCCGGCGCGTTGATTGACTACCGGCTGCGCATCCACAGCCTGCCGATCCGCTGGCAGACCGAGATCACAGCCTGGGAGCCACCGCACCGCTTCGTAGATGAACAAAAGCGCGGCCCGTATCGACAGTGGATTCACGAGCACCGCTTCACCGCGCACAACGGCGGCACGCAGTGCAGCGATGCCGTCCGCTACGCGGTGCTGGGCGGCGAACTGATCAACCGTCTGTTCGTTCGTCGTGACGTGGAAAAGATTTTCGCCTTCCGCCGCCAGAAGCTGGAGGAGATTTTTGGCCGTTGCTGAGACTCCGGAAAGCCGCGAAGCTCCCGGCGCATGCACAACTGCAACCCATCAATTCGCCGGAACAATTGTGAACTTTGAATCCAGCTTTCTCTTCGCGTCGCTTTTCTGGGGATCAGTCGGCGTCGGTTACTGGGTTTACGGCAAACGCCAGGGCGCGATGTCGCCCATGCTTGGCGGCGTGGCGATGATCGGGATTTCCTATCTTGTCCGCGGTTGGCTGCTGATGTCGCTCCTCTGCATCGCCATCGGCGTGGGCGTCTATGCGATGCTGAAACGGGGAGATTGAAGACTCCAAAACGCATGAGGCGATGGCCAAGTCCCGCTTGACCATTGCCGGATGCCCGACATCATCAGCCCGCGCCGCGCCACCAGGAAAATGGAAAACGCAACGGACATCCCACCGGTTATTCCCCCGGCACAACCCGGTGCTTTGACGCCGGTCGCGGCGGAGGAACGGATCGAAACGCTCGATGTGCTGCGCGGATTCGCGCTGTTCGGCATTCTCACGGTCAACATGGCGGGATTCAGTTGGCCAATGGATCAGGTGATGATGGGAAGAGACCTTTGGGAATCGAGCGTGGACCTCGTCGCCGATGGCATCATCGGGTTTCTGGCGGAAGGGAAATTTTACCCGCTGTTTTCGTTTTTATTCGGACTGGGGGCAGCCCTTCAGATGGAACGGGCGGAAGCGCGCGGAGCCGAGTTTGCGGGCCGCTTCTGCCGGCGATTGTTCATGCTGCTGGGAATCGGACTGGCACACGCGATCCTGGTGTGGGAAGGAGACATTCTGGTCTGGTATGCGCTGTGCGGATTTCTACTGCTGGCCTTCCGGAAGCGGAAGCCAAGGACGTTGCTGATCTGGGCGGCGGTCTGCCTGTTGATTCCCGCGCTGCTCATCCTGCTGCTTTGGGCGCTGCTGGCCGGGGCTTCGTTGGCGCCGGAAATCGCCCAGAT
>Ga0315910_10004136_pt1 | contig 12192 bp, 4 predicted proteins | sample EdamamesoilMG_FD_204470 | JGI IMG/M metagenome (GOLD analysis project Ga0315910, IMG submission 204470) | Garden soil microbial communities collected in Santa Monica, California, United States - Edamame soil | ecosystem: Environmental > Terrestrial > Soil > Garden | place: USA: California... | reverse complement strand
GACCGTCACGAATTCAACCCGCCGCCTGCCCAGCCTTTCAACGGCGAGAAGAGCTACTCGGATTATTTCCTGACCTACGTTTACGATTTCAACGGCGACAAGTGGGATGACATTCTCGTCTTCTCCTGGCCTGGCAAGGAGGCCGCCTGGTACGAGAATCCCCAAGGTCGCAGCGGTCACTGGACCAAGCACAGTGTGGTGTCGGAAGCAGACGGCGAATCGCCGGCGCTGGCCGATATGAACGGCGATAAAAAACCGGAGTTGCTCTGCTACACGGGCGGCCGGTTCGGTTTCTACGAGGCTGACTGGGCGCAGCCTGCGCAGTCGTGGCGGTTCATTGCCATTTCACCGGAAGACAAAAAGGCCATCTTCCGTTACACGCATGGTTACGGTGCGGGCGACATCAACGGCGATGGCCGGTCGGACATTCTCGAAAAGAACGGCTGGTGGGAACAGCCCAGGGACTATCGCACTGCCGGCGAATGGAAGTTTCACAAAGCGTCCTTCACCGGCACGTCCAGCCAGGGTGGCGCGCAGATGCTGGTTTATGATGTCAACGGCGACCGGCTGGCGGACGTCATCACCAGTTGGGAAGCGCACGGCTACGGGATTGCCTGGTATGAACAGGTGCGCAACGGCGACGAGATTTCCTTCACGGAACACGTCCTCGTGAACCGCAAACCCGAGGACAGCAAACAAGGCGTTCAGTTCACCCAGCCGCACGCCTTTACTCTGGCCGACATCAACGGAGACGGCTTGATGGATTTCGTCACCGGCAAACGCTTTTGGGCGCACGGCCCGACCGGCGACCCCGAATCCGGCGCGCCGGCCGTGCTCTACTGGTTCGAGTTGAAACGCACCGGCAAGACCGCCGAATTCATCCCGCACCTCGTGGACAACGACTCCGGCGTCGGCACGCAAATCACCGCCGGCGACCTCAACGCCGACGGCAAGCTCGATATCATTTCCTCGAACAAGAAAGGCTTGAGCATTCTCATCCAAAAGCGCTGAATGAGTTGCCGCTTCGGCGGCGTGTTCGCGATTGCACTTAATCGCAAGTCCGATACGTGGTATGCCCGTTTTATGAAAACTACTGCTGTCTCCGCTCTGATTGGTGTTCTCACGACGTTCACCGCTGCCGCCCAGGAACTCAAACCCACCGCACCCCCCGAACCGGCCGACATGAAGCTACTGTTCAACGGCACGGACTTGAAAGGTTGGGACGGCGACAAACGGCTTTGGGCCGCGAAGGACGGCGCCATTCGCGGCGAAACCACCAAGGAGAATCCCACTTACGGCAACACGTTTCTGCTTTATGTCGGCGAGCAGGGTGCGCCGGTGAACTTCAAAGATTTCGAGCTGCGCCTTTCCTTCCGCATCGAAGGCGGCAATGCCGGCGTGCAATACCGCTCCGCGCTCAAGCCGTTTAAAGACACCGACAAGAACCGGTGGGTGGTCGCCGGCTATCAGGCCGAGGTCGAAAACACGCCCGGCAAGGTGGGCTTCCTCTATCACGAATCTGGTCGCGGCTGGCTGGTCAATGTTGGCGACAAGGCCGAGATCGGCGAAGACGGCAAACCTCAGGTCGTCGGCTCGCTCGGCGACAAGGAAGCCATCGCCAAAACCTACAAGAAATCCGACTGGAATGACTACGTCATCCGCTGTGAAGGCAACCGGGTGCGGCACTGGCTCAACGGCATCCCGACCATAGACTTGATTGACAATGACGCGGAGCCCGCGACGGACGCGGCCGGAAAACCCAAACCCTATTCCAGTCGCTGCATGGAGGGAATCCTCGCGCTCCAGATTCACGCCGGACCACCGATGTGGGTGGAGTATAAAAACATTCGGATCAAGGAACTGAACCGCTGACGCGCGGCAATGCCGCCGGTTACAGTGACGCGGGTTTTGATGTCACGTTCGACGATGATGCCTTCGACGACATCCACCGCTACCGCACAGTCACCATTCCCCCGACGGAAGGGCGCTTACTGTCAGATCGCCGCTTGGAATCGGGCATGATGTCTCGAGCCGTTCATTTGTTCTGCGTGGCCGGACTGGCGTTTCTGTGTGGAATTTCCAGTGTCCGGGCACAAATCATCAGCGAATTCCTTGCCAGCAACCAATCGGTACTGGCGGACGAGGACGGCGAGTTTTCCGACTGGATCGAACTCCATAATCCCAGCGGCAGCCCGGTCAATCTCGACGGTTGGTATATCACGGATGAAGACGACGATCTGACCAAGTGGCGGCTGCCCAACACCAACATTGCCGCGAACGGATACCTGATTGTGTTCGCGTCCAACAAGGACCGCACCGTTCCCGGAAGTCCGCTGCACACGAGATTCGCCCTGGGCGCGGGCGGGGAATACTTGGGACTCGTCAGGCCCGATGGACTAACCGTCGCGTCGCATTTTGCCCCCATGTTCCCCGAGCAGTATCAGAATATTTCCTACGGCGTGCTTGGCGGCACGGAGCATTTCTTTGCCACACCCACACCGGGCGCTCCGAACAGCACAAACTTTTTCGCCAAGGTTGCGGACACCAAGTTCAGCCATGACCGCGGGTTTTATACGGCACCGTTCAGTCTGGTGATCACCACGGCGACCGCGGGCGCAACCATTCGGTTTACTACGAACGGGACGCTGCCGGCGTTGACGAATGGGCTGGTTTATTCGGCGTCGATTCCCATCAGCCGTACCACCGTCATTCGCGCCGCTGGTTTCAAAACGGGTTTCGAACCGGCGAATGTGGACACGCACACCTATATTTTCCTTGATGACGTTGTCCACCAATCCACCAACGGCGTGGCCCCGGCCGGATGGCCAACAAGTTGGGGAGCCAACCGCGTGGATTACGGCATGGATCTGAAGGTGATCAACGACCCGCGCTACAACGGCACGATCAAGAATGACCTCAAGGCGATCCCGACCGTGTCGCTGGTGATGAAACTCGGGGATTTGTTTGATGCCACGACCGGGATTTATGCGAATTCGACACAGTCCGGCACGAACTGGGAACGGCCTGCATCGTTGGAATTGATTTATCCGGATGGCACGGATGGTTTTCAAGTCAACGCCGGCATCCGAATTCGTGGCAACTTCAGCGCCAGCAGTACGTACCCGAAACATTCGCTCCGCTGCTTCTTCCGAAGTGAATACGGCGATGCTTCACTCAATTATCCCCTCTTCGGTGACAACGGCACGGACACGTTCCCGGGCGGTTTTGACCTGGCTACGTTCCAGAATCACGCCTGGGCCAACTGGGGCAATCCCGGTGGCACGAACGCGCTGTTCATTCGTGATCATTTCGGACGTGACACGCAACTGGCGATGGGCCATCAAGGCGAGCGCGGAATTTACGCGCATCTCTACATTAACGGACAATACTGGGGTATCTACAGTCCTTCCGAACGCCCGGAAGCATCCTTCGCCGCCACCTACTACGGCGGTGAAGAAGAGGATTATGACGTGGTGAAAGCCACGGGCAACAACGCGAGTTACGTGATCGAAGCCACGGACGGGGACCTGCAGGCGTGGGCCCGGCTGTGGCAATACGCGACCAACGAGTTTGCGTCCGACGCCGCTTACCAACGCGTGCAGGGCAACAACCCGGACGGCTCGCGCAATACCGCCTACGACATTCTCGTGGATGTGGACAACTTGATTGATTACCAACTGGCCGTCGCCTACACGGGCAGCCGCGATGCGCCCGTCAACGCGTCCGGCACCAATCCGAACAACTGGTACGGCATCCGGCGCCGCGATGGCACGATGGGTTTTCGTTTCGTGGTGCATGATTTCGAGCATTCATTGCTCAGCGTGAATGAAAACCGTATTGGTCCGTACCCCGCCGGCACCCCCGGCACCGGCGGTGGTTTGCCCAAGAGCAGTCCGCAATACATCTGGCAGCAGCTTCAACAAAACGCCGAGTTCCGATTGTGCGTGGCGGATCGCGTCCACCGGCATTTTTTCAACGGCGGTGCGTTGACGGTGGACGCCTGCCTCGCCCGTTTCCAGGAACGCACCAATCAACTCGACCGCGCGGTCGTGGGCGAATCCGCCCGCTGGGGCGACGCCGACCCGAATCACAACATCGCGTACACGCGGGACGATCACTGGATTCCGCTCGTGAACCGGATGCTGAACGATTATTTCCCGCAACGCTCCGGTATCGTGCTCAACCAGCTCAAGGCGAAGAATCTTTACCCAAACGTGGTCGCGCCGAGTTTCAACCAGCACGGCGGCAACGTGACCAACGGTTTTCCCGTCAGCATGACCGCACCGGCGGGAACGATTTACTTCACGCTAGACCGCAGCGACCCGCGCCTGCCTGCCGGGAATGTGGCGCCGGCGGCACAGGTTTATGCAGGCCCGATAGCACTGTTTGAAAACGCGCCGGTCAAGGCGCGCGTGCTCAGCGCCGGAACGTGGAGCGCGCTGAACGAGGCAGACTTTGTCATTATTCGCGATTTCACGGAACTGCTGATCTCGGAGATCATGTATCATCCGTCGGACGAAGGCTTGGTGGCGGGCGACGAATTCGAGTTCATCGAACTGAAAAACGTCGCCGCTGTGACGCTCGACTTGAGCGGGGTGCGGTTCACCAACGGGATTCAATTCACGTTCCCGAACGGGACACTGCTTGGCGCGAGTGAATTCATCGTGCTTGCGAGCAATCCCACCGCGTTCGCGGGCAAGAATCCTGGCGTTGCGATTGGTGGGGTTTATTCCGGAAAACTTTCCAACAGCGGCGAGCAAATCACACTCGTTCACGCGGCAGGAGCCCCGTTGGTTTCGCTCAATTATTCCGACAACGCGCCGTGGCCGGTGGTGGCGGATGGACAGGGTTTTTCCATCGTGCCACAGAATCCGAATTTGAATTTGGACGCGGCCAACCCGATCAACTGGCGCGCAAGTGCGAATCCGGGTGGCTCTCCCGGCACTGACGATCCGTCGCCGAATCTTCCGCCAGTGGTGATCAACGAAATACTGACACACACCGATCCGCCATTGGTGGATTCCATCGAGTTGCACAATCCCGGCTCGGCGAATGCAGATGTCAGTCGCTGGTATCTCACCGACAGCCGCACTTCGCCGTTCAGGTTCCGCCTGCCGTCGCCGACGATCATCCCGGCGGGCGGCTATGTCGTTTTCACCGCTACACAGTTCAATGCAAATCCCGGCAGCGCCACTAATTTCCTGCTCAGTTCGACCGGCGAAGAGGTTTATCTCTTTTCGGCGGACGCGGCGGGCAATCTCACGGGCTACAGCGATGGGTTCAGTTTTGGCGCGGCGGCCAACGGTGTTTCCTTTGGGCGCTTCATCACCAGCACTGGGGAGACGAAATACCCTGCGCAAATCACGAGGACTATTGGCGCAACGAATGCCGGCCCGTTGATTGGTCCGATCGTCATCAATGAAATCCGTTATCAGCCGCTGGCGGGTGATATGGAGTTTATCGAGTTGAAGAATGTTTCTATTAGCACGGTGAAGTTATTTGATGCCGCATTTCCAACCAACACCTGGACGTTGAGCGGTGTGGGTTTCGATTTTCCGATGGGACATGAAATTCTCGCGGGCGGTTTGCTGGTGCTGACGGCCGGCGACCCCGTTGCTTTTCGCGCGCAGCATGGCATTCCTCTGCAAGTGCCCGTGTTCGGGCCGTGGACCGGCACGTTGCAGGACAATGGTGAGTTGCTGCAACTTCAGCGGCCCGACGCTCCCAACGTGACGAATGGAGTCGTTACCGTTCCTTACATCACCGTGGATGACGTCCGCTACCGCAACACTGCCCCCTGGCCGTTGGCCGCCTCGGAGTCTGGCTCATCACTAGAGCGGATTGACGCGGCTGCCTACGGCAATGATCCAATCAATTGGAAGGCGCGCTTTCACGGTGCGACGCCGGGGCGTGAAAATGACCTGAGCCTCGCGCCGATTGTCAGCGCCGGGGATGATTTGTTGTTCACCCCGGACAGTTATCCATTGAACGTACCGTTGCTCGGCTCGGTCGTGGATGATGGCCCGCCGGCGTCGCTGGTTATTTCGTGGAGTCAGTTGAGCGGTCCAGCCACCGTGAGTTTCTCGACAACGAACCTTGCTGAGACTACGATGGCGTTTCCAAAATCTGGCGTTTATGTCGTGCGTCTCTCCGCACACGATGGCGAGTGGCAAGTCAGCGACGAGGTGACCATTACCATTGGCCGCACGAACTATCCCGTGACCTTGGTGTCCTCGAATTCCTCCTGGAAGTATCTCGCCAATGGCAGCAATCAAGGCACGGCCTGGCGGCAGCCCGGTTTCAACGATTCCTCCTGGGCGACGGGCAATGCACAGTTTGGCTACGGCGACAACGACGAAGCGACGACCATCAGCTACGGCCCGGTGAGCACCAACAAATACATCACGTCATACTATCGCAAAACGTTTCAAGTCGCCGAGGCAGGATCTTTTATCGCACTAACGGTCCGGTTATTGCGCGATGACGGCGCCGTGGTTTATCTGAACGGCATGGAAGTTTTCCGCAGCAACATGACGAACAGCGCAATCAATTACACCACCGTGGCGTCAAGCGTGGTCGGCGGGTCGGATGAAAACACGTTCTACGCAACCAACGTGAATCCCGCGTTGCTGGTCAATGGAACAAACTTGATTGCCGTGGAACTGCACCAGGCCAACGCCACCGGTTCGGATGCGGGCTTCGATCTGGAATTCACCGGCCTGACGCTGGGCACGAATCAGCCGCCGACGGTATTCGTCGGCGATGACTTCACCGTCACGTTGCCGCAGGACGCGGCACTGCAAGGGCAGCCTGCGGATGACGGACTGCCGCTGATTCTCGGAGAACTGCAACTCGCTTGGAGCAAGTTCACTGGCCCGGGGAACGTGCTTTTCGCGAACTCGAACGCCGCCACCACCACCGCGAGTTTTGACGTTCCCGGTGCTTATGGTTTGCGATTGACCGCGTCGGACGGCGAACTCAGCGCTGCGGGATTCGTGAATGTTTACGTTCTGGCCGAAACCTTCACTTCCTGGGCTGCCACATTTTATACATCCGTGGAACTCAACGATCCCAACATCGGCGGATCGCAGGCGGATCCGGATGGAGACGGTTTCACCAACGAACAGGAGTTCACCGCCGGCACGAATCCGCGCGACGGGCAAAGTTGCCTGCGCATTGAAAGCATCGAATACGCGAACGGAACGAACAGCATCCGGCTCCGTTTCAAGGCGGCCGCGCGCCGCGCCTATTCGATTCAATACCGTGATCTCTCAAGCGCGGGCAGTTGGGCCACGCTGGGCAACGTGCCTTTTGAGACGGTCGTGCGTCAAGCGGAGGTGCTCGATTTCGCGCCGACAAATTCGACCCGCTACTATCGCATTGTCACGCCGGCGCAGCCTTAGCTGCTGACCAGAAGCAGCGGACTCACCGATTTCGCACGAACATTTTCCCCGGCAGTTGTTTGACCACGCGCTTCATTTCCAGGCTTAGCAGCGCCACACTCACGGCAGAACTGGGCAGACCGCTTTTGCGGATCGCTTCGTCAATGCTCGTCTCGTCTTCACTACGCAACGTGTCGAAACACTTTTGCTCGTTCTCCGAGAGTTCTAGCGCGGGCAGCACGCCGGTTTCTCCCGGCGAAGGCGGACGGTTGCTGGACGGAAACAAGTACTCAAACTCGCTCAGGATGTCCTCCGCACCTTCACACAGCTTCGCGCCTTTCTTGATGAGATCGTGACAGCCCTTGCTGCGGGGCGAGTCAATCCGCCCCGGCACGGCAAAAACCTGCCGGCCATACTCGGTCGCGAAATTCGCGGTGATGAGCGCGCCGCTGGTAAGGTTCGCTTCCACGACCACCGTGCCCAGCGTCATGCCGGCAACGATGCGATTGCGGATGGCAAAGGACTGGCGGTCACCGTTGCGGTTGAACGGAAATTGTGTGATCACCGCGCCGTGCTCCACGATACGATCGAATAACTCCTTGTTCTCCGGAGGAAAGATTACATTTGGACCGGTGCCGAGCACGCAAATCGTCCGTCCCCGCGCGCTCATGGCGCCCTGATGCGCCGCCGTGTCAATGCCCCGCGCGCCACCGCTTACCACGGTTACGCCGACATAGGCGAGTTGATACCCCAGCTTGCGCGCAGTCTCGACGCCGTAGTGCGTGGTCTGTCGCGACCCCACCATCGCCACCGCGTTCTTGTCCTTTGCCGTAAGCGCGCCCTTTACGTAGAGGACGATGGGCGGATCATAGATCTCGCGCAGTGAAGCGGGATATTCCTCGTCCGATTGGATGACGATGCGACAGTCGAAATCGGCGATGCGCTTCAGTTCGCCGGCAAGGTCAACAGATTGCTCCCATTTGGAGATGGCCTCCGCCGTGTCTTCGCAAATGCCGCGCACTTGCAGGAGTTGAGCTTTGGAAGCTGAAAGAATGGCCGGCGCTTCCCCAAAATGCTCCAGGAGTTGCCGCACGCGCACCGGCCCGACGCCTTCTATGAGGTTGAGCGCCACATGCGCTTCGCGGGAGTCCATGCGCTGGAGAGTAACGGGCGGTTGAAATGAGCGCCAGTCCGGAGGTGGCCATGGGGAATGATTATGAGGAAAATGGCTGTCAAACAACCAATCGGACAATGATTTAACCCGCGGTCGTTTTCCGAAGCCCTGGCCGACTTCAACGAGGCGCTCAAGCTCAATCCCGGCTACGGCGGAATTCATCTCGGACGCGGCAATTTCAAAACACTATCTGCGCGACAAGGCCGGCGCGTGCGAGGATTGGCGGGTGGAGAGGGTTCCGGTTGCTTAATAATAGTGTTACCCGGCATCAGCCTTTGAATTGGATGGAACCTGGCGGCAAACCAAGCACTTATTGGCAGAGGCCGAACTTGGAAGGATTTTTCCGGCCTCGCTACATGGTAGGATAATCCAATAAAAAGCTGCAATTTTTGCCTTGAGTTTATCCTTTGAGGATAGAAGTATAAGTTTAGCAAGGGCCATCACCCGAAACCCGTTGTAAGCAGTATGCATCGCTATCGCCATCGTCAGGCTGGATCGTCAAGTGTCCGGGCGGGGGACAATTTCGGTCAGCCTGATGAGTAATTAAAGCTTCACCATGAATAGTTCTAGTCTCACCCAGCGTCCGCGTGGCGCTTTCACACTCATCGAACTGCTTGTTGTCATCGCCATCATTGCGATTCTCGCCGCCATGCTGCTGCCTGCCCTGGCCAAGTCCAAAACGAAGGCGCAAGGCATTATGTGCATGAACAACACCAAGCAGCTTACGCTGGCTTGGCGGCTTTATGGGGACGATGACAATGATCGCCTGCTCTCGGCCCAGAATGCCGGACCGGGCGTAGGCCGGGTGATCTGGATCGGCGGCGGATTGAATTTTGCGGCGAATCCGGCCAATTACGACATCACTGTTGATATCGCGCGCAGCCCCATGTGGCCCTATACCGGAAAATCGGGGGCGATTTTCAAGTGCCCGGCGGACCAGTCAGGTGTCCTTGTCAATGGAGTCAAAAGACCGCGGGTGCGCAGCAATTCCATGAGCCAGGTTTTTGGCAGCGGGGAGTGGCTGGATGGGGGGCCTAACCAAGGCCAGACTGCTTACCATGTCTATTGGAAAGGTTCCCAGATCATTCGGCCTGCCAAGACGTTCGTGTTTGTGGACGAGCATCCGGATAGCATCAACGACGCTGCGTTTGCGAACCAATGCCGGGGGGCCCAGCCCACAGATGCCCGGGGTGGCGAACAGATCATTGATTTTCCCGCCAGTTTTCATAACGGCGCCTGTGGCTTCTCATTTGCCGACGGCCACTCCGAGATTCACAGATGGAAAGGCAATCGTATCCGCCCTCCGGCGGTTTACACCGGCACCATGGCGCTCAACGTTTCTGCCAATCCCGATTCCGGGGTTGATGTGCGCTGGATGGCCGAGAATGCCACGATCAAGAAGTAAGCAATCCCAGTTGTAGTACCGAAAACCAACCCCCTTTCTTCCGACGAGCAATACGAGCAGAATCGTCTCCGTGATTTTCCCCAATTAACCCCCTAAACCCCAAAAAAACCTATGCGAAGAACTCGACCCATAAAATCAACACTGGTCGCCCTAAGTCTGTCGTTGACTCTCGTGAACGCGGCTCAGGCAGCGTTCATTCCCATACCCATCACCAGCGGCAGCTATAATGCGGACGTCGTGGTTGAAAAGACTGCGACCCCCGCCCTCAAGGTCGTGACCACCGCCTCGGTGGATCAAGGCACGAACAATGGCGCGAACACATGGATGGAAGCCGGTTTTGACCTGGTCAATCCCGGCTCTGGTCTGCCCGCTCCGGGCACGGTCATCGTTGCCCTTTCCAACGCCAATTATTCCTTTCAAATGCCGTCGGACTACACGCAGCCAAATGGCATCCTGATTAACGCGACGCAGGTAACCAACGGCCACCTTCGGCTCTCCACGCCGGCGACCTACACCTTGCTGTCATTCCTGGGCAGCGGTGGCAATGGCGGTGACGTTGTCGGGGTCAAGATCAGTCATTTGGATGGCACCGTTCAGACCGGCCCTGCTTTCCCTTGTCCTGATTGGTTCAACGGCACCTCCAACGTGGCGTTCATTGCGCAAGGACGCCTCGCCAGCACAGTGAACTTCACCAGTGGAAATATTAACAGCGGCAATCCACGCCTCTACTACCGTGATGTGCCCGTCAATAACACCGCCAGCGTGATCACGAACATTGAGCTTTACTACGTCAGCGGCCCGGCTGGATCTCATAACGACATTCTGGCTGTCAGCGGTGCCACTACCCCGGGTGGGCCGGTCAACCCGGTTGCCGTAACGGGCTGGACGTATGATTTCATCGCGGAAAAAGAGGCCGCCAAGCGGGACCGCGTCATCAGCGGCGCAGTTTTGGACGGTACAAACGTCTGGGCGACGAGCCACTCCTTGGACGGCATCGCCAACACTGGCAATTCCTGGTACGAAATGGGCTATAACGTGAACAACCCCGACGGCGGCGGTGTTCCGATCCCGGATGTGCGGGTTGCCACCAATTCAGGCATCCCAACCGCTGGCTCGGTGGTTACCGATTCGGTTGGGGAACACGTTTATCAGATGCCTCCGAGCTACACGGTGAACAATGCCATCTGGATTGCGACTCCGGATTCGTTGACGACCAACGCGCTGATCACCTTGCAGACTCCCACCGCCGCTTCGGTTCTGTCGTTCCTGGGTTCCGCTGGCGGTGGGGCTGTGCGTGTTGATGTCATCACCACCCACGCGGACGCCACCACCGAGACGAATTCCGTGGTGATCCCCGACTGGTTTAACGGGGCCAATCCCGTGATCAACGCCAATGGTCGTGTTGACGTCACGACCGCGCAGCTTAACAACGTCCGGGGCAATCCCCAAAACCCCCGGCTCTACGCGGCTGACTTTATTCTCAACAACACCGTCAGTCCGGTAACGACGGTTGAAATCATCAACACGAACGAGACAGGCGGACGTTTCGCAATCTTTGCCCTGAGCGGCACATTAGGTCCGGTCTTGCCGTCCTTTGTCGCCAATCCGGCATCGGTCACGGTGAACGTGGGTGCGAATGTTCAGTTCAATTCCTCGGCGATCGCCAACGTCGCCATCACTTACCGGTGGCAAAAAGGCACCAATGGTGTCTTTGTTGATCTGACCGACGGGGGCAACATCTCCGGCACCACCACCACCACATTATCCGTCAATAACGTCGGTGATGCCGATGACGCCGAGTACCGATTGGTCGCAACGGACTCGGCGGGTTCCGCCAACAGCGGTGTGGCGTTCCTGACTGTGATCTCGGCCCTGACGGATGTGACCGTTCCAACCGATGCGGTCGTGGTTTACCAGCCGAACGGCGGGAGTTTCCCTGCAGGTGAACCGCCTCCAAATGCCATCAATGACAACACCACCAAATACCTGAACAACGGCAGTGGAAACAACCCGATGAATGTGCCTGTGGGATTCACCGTGACACCGGTCGCGGGACGCACCATTGTGACGGCCTTGCGGTTTTACACTGCGAATGACACGGAGGCTCGTGATCCAGCCAATTCCATCCTCGAAGGCTCGAAGAACGGTGGCGCGACCTGGACGCTTATCTCGTCCAATGTCCTCACGCTGCCGGCGGGTCGCAACGCAGCCGCCCTCGGCTTGGTTCCGCT
>Ga0315910_10004135_pt1 | contig 12194 bp, 8 predicted proteins | sample EdamamesoilMG_FD_204470 | JGI IMG/M metagenome (GOLD analysis project Ga0315910, IMG submission 204470) | Garden soil microbial communities collected in Santa Monica, California, United States - Edamame soil | ecosystem: Environmental > Terrestrial > Soil > Garden | place: USA: California... | reverse complement strand
TCTCGCTCAGCGCCGTACCGAGCGTAAAATCGAAGCGCAGCCGCTCTGGACCGACGAGCGAGCCTTTCTGTTGAGCCTGGGGGCCTACCACCTTGCGCAGCGCGTAGTGCAGCAGGTGCGTCGCCGAGTGGTTGCGGCGGGTCGCGTTGCGGCGGGTCGCGTCCACCTGCAGCGAGACCGCGGCGCCCAGCGCGATGTTGCCGCGCTGGACCACGCCCCGATGCACCACCAGCCCGTCGAGCGGCTTCTGCGTGTCTTCCACGACGAACACGCCGTCGCCGAAGCGCAGCACGCCCTGATCGCCCTGTTGCCCGCCAGCCTCGCCGTAAAACGGCGTGCGCAGCGTGACGACCTCGCCGCGAGCGCCCTCACCGAGGCGCTCGACCAGCGCCCCGTCGCCGATCAGCGCCACCACCTCCGAGCTGTCCTCGTCACGCTCGTAACCCGTGAACTCCACGCGGCCGCCCGCGACGCGCTCGAGCGCCCCGCGGTACACGCCCTCCACCGCCTGCTCCGCACCCTTGAACTCGGAGCGCTTGCGCGCCTCTTCCAGGGCGCGCTCATAACCCTCGGTGTCGACGCCGTAACCACGCTCGGCGCAGATCACCTCTGTCAGATCGAGCGGGAAGCCGTAGGTGTCGTACAACCGGAACGCATCGTCGCCAGGTAGCACCCGATCTCCGCGTGTCGCCAGGCCCTCGAAGGCTTGCTCGAGCAGGCCGAGGCCGCGTACGATCGTCTCGCGGAAGCGCACCTCTTCCTGCTCTGCCACGCTGGCGATGAGCTCGCGGCGCTCCTGGAGCTCCGTGTAATGGTCGCCGAGCAGCCGCACCACCTCCAGCGCCACCAGATGCAGAAACGGCTTCTCGATTCCCAGGCGGTGCCCATGCCGGATCGCTCGGCGCATCACCCGCCGCAGCACGTAGGCGCGGCCTGCTCGATCGGGCAGCACGCCGTCGGCGATCAGAAACGCGGTCGCTCGCGCGTGGTCGGCGATGACGCGCATGCTGACGTCGTCCGGCGCCATCGTGCCGCCGTAGGGCTTTCCCGACAGCTCCGAGACCTTGTCGACGAGCGGGCGCAGCAGGTCGGTCTCGTAGGTCGAGGTCTGGCCTTGCTGGATGCATGTCACGCGCTCCAGGCCCATGCCCGTGTCCACGCTGGGCGCAGGCAGCGGCGTCAGCTTGCCGTCCGCGCTGCGCTCGAACTGCATGAACACCAGGTTCCAGATCTCGACCCAGCCGCTGCCGTCCGGCGCCGGGTCTTGCCCGAACCGGCCCACATCCGGCGTGCCCTGGCCCTTCCAGTAGAAGATCTCACTCGAGGGGCCGCAGGGGCCGTGATCGCCCATGCGCCAGAAGTTATCCTCCGGCCCGCAGCCGATGATGCGATCGTCGGGCAGGTTCGCGATGCGCTTCCACAGCTCGCGCGCTTCGGTGTCCGCTGGCAGCTGGTCGTCGCCGCGCAGGTAGGTGGTCGCCAGCCGCTCGGGCGGCAGCCCCAGCACCTGCGTCACGAACTCCCAGCCGTACGTGATCGCGTTCTCTTTGAAGTAATCCCCAAAGCTGAAGTTGCCGAGCATCTCGAACAACGTGTGATGGCTCGGCGACGGCCCCACGTTCTCGAGGTCGTTGTGCTTGCCGCTCACGCGCATGCATTTCTGGCTGCTCGCCGCGCGGCGATAGGGTCGCTGCTCACGCCCCGTGAACAAGTCCTTGAACTGCACCATGCCCGAGTTGGCGAAGTACAAGCTCGGATCGTTGGGCGGAACGAGCGGGCCGCTCGGCACGATCTCGTGCCCGCGAGCACGAAAGAACTCGAGGAAGGCGCTGCGAATCTCGGACGAGCGGACGGGACGTTCAGCCATGGCCGCGCTCCTGTAGCACAATGCGGGCAGGCCTGGAGAAGCCTCTCGAGCGCCGGGCGGCACAATTTGGCCCCACCACCAAATGTTGTCTAAGCGATGAGCATGTTTGGCCAATACGTGCGTGATGGGCGCCTTTGCGGCGCGGCGTGCGCGCGGCTGGCGCCGGCGCTCGGCGGCGCTCTGCTGCTCGCCGCCTGCAACGCCGAGCCCGGGCGAGGGCGCGCCTTGGGAGCAGACCTCGGCACCTTTGGCGTGGAGGCGTCGCAATCCGAGAACGACTGCGGCCCGGGCGCGCTCGGCGCCATGCGTCGGCTGTCGTTCGACGTGGAGCTGGAGCGCGCCGACACCGAGCTGTTCTGGGACGGACGCGTCGGCGGGCGCATCGGCGCCGACCTCGCCTTCGATGTCGTCGCCGCGGCCCGCTTCGAGCTGCGCCCCGCCCAGGGCGAGGACCCCGGCTGCGCCGTCGAGCGGCTGGATTCGATCTCGGGGGTGCTGGTCGCAGACGGCACGGGCGCGATCACCACCTTCACCGCCGAGATGCTCTTCGAGTTCACGACACAGGCCGACGCCGCATGCACCGCCCGCGAGCTGGGCGAGGCAGATCTGCCGAACCTGCCGTGCAGCATGCTGTATGCGCTCGATGGGCGGCGGACGCGAGCGCCAGAGCCTTGACGCTGGCCGAATGCCGGCGGCGAACGACGGTCGTCGCGCGACGCTGGCCTGGCGAGGGAACACCTGCCGCAAAACGAGGGCCGAACGCTGGCTCATGACGCCAAACGCGCTCCAAACGTCGCGCCCCCGCACCCGAACGCCGGGCCCCGCCGGACCGCTTCCCGCCCTGCCAGTGAACAAAAATCGCCCGCCCCGAGCGCTGTCCCCATGCGCAGCGGCGCGATCCGTGCCAGACTGAGCTCATCGTGCAAGCCGGAGCCAACTCCCGAAACGATTCGGCGGGGGAGCACCCTCGCACTTGCACCCGTTGTTGGGTTTCCGAAAGGGCCCACCCTTGAGAAACGCCGCGCCCGCGTGCCATCCGCCGGCGCCATCGCGATCGGTAGAGCCGTGCGCGCGTTCTCGCGGTTGTCCGGGATACCCGGAGGAGGCGGTAGAAACGATGAGTAAACACTGGACCTTGGGCTCGGAGGAAATTCGAGCATGAGGCGCCCGTTCGCTCCCGAGGCTCATCTGCAGGCTCGGTCGAACGGCACCGCCCAACACCGCGTGCGTTAATCAGGCATGGTAGGGCGCGCCGCTGCCTTCTGGCGGTGGCCCCCCGAGCGAAACGGCGCTCGGGGGTCGGCGGCATCCGCGAGTGACGCACCCCAGGGTGATCAACCGAGAGGCTGATGAACCCCAGGGGTGATGAGCCCGAGGATGACCCTCGAGAACTCGAAAGAGAGCTCGAGGGGGAAACGCGAGAAAAGAGCGACCTCACATCCCGGGCCGGGAGCGACGAACGTCGCACCCGGCCCGTTTCTATTTTGTTCTTCGAAGCGCTGGGCATTAGCCTGCCCGTGCCATCATGAGCGTTTCGGTGACATCCCTCTCGTCGTCCGTCGTGGCCCTGGCCAGCGGCGCCTACCCGCACTGGCTGGACACGATTTTTTTCCAGCGCTGGCCCGGTGCATGGCTGCAACGTGACTCGTTCGAGACGTTCACGGTCGCGCTGTCGATCGGCTTGTCACTCGTGGCCGCCGGCCTGTTGCTCCTGGAACAGCGCACGCGGCGGCTGGGCCAGCCCTATCCCGAAAAGAAGGCCCGTCGCATCGGCATCGCGCTGACGGTGGTGGCGTTCCTTCTCTACTTCGACTTCTTCAATCCGAACACGCGCTACGCCAACTACTACCATCGGCACGAGCTCTACCATTACTACCTCGGGTCGAAGTACTTCACCGAGGTCGGCTACGATCGCCTCTACACGTGCACGGCGATCGCCGAGGTCGAGCTCGGACGGGGCGCGCAGATCCGCAAGCGAGAGATCCGGGATCTCGGGGCCAAGAACCTGATCATGCCCACGACGGAGACGTACATCTTCGACGATCCCGGGCAGTGTAAGAATCATTTCGCGCCAGAGCGCTGGGAAGCTTTCAAGCAGGACGTGACCTGGTTCGAGCAGTCCTCCCGCGGTGAGTACTGGGAGAACATGCAGAAGGACCACGGCTACAATCCGCCGCCGGTCTGGACCATGACGGGCAAAGCCATCGCCAGCTTGGCTCCCGCGGGTGACGGCTTCTTCAAGCTGCTCGCGCTGATCGACGTTTCGCTGCAGCTCGGCACGGTCTTGCTCATCAACTGGGCCTTCGGCTGGCGTGCGATGGCGCTGGCCACCATCTTCTGGGGCAGCAACGCGCCGGCGAACTTCTACTGGACCGGCGGCGCGTTCCTGCGCCAGGACTGGATCTTCTTCGCCATTGCCGCACTCTGCCTGCTGCGCAAGCGCTACTTCGTGCTGGCCGGAGTGGCGCTGACGTGGTCGACGCTGTTGCGCATATTTCCGGTCGCGCTGTTCGGTGGCATCGGCATCATCGCGCTGTTCCACCTCTTGCGCCACCGGCGCCCTCACCCCGATCACCTGCGCTTCTTCGGGGGCGCCGCGCTCGCGGTGGCCATCCTCGTTCCGGCCAGCATGGCGGTGACCGGCAAGGACTCGTACCGCGCCTTTGCGGATCACATCGCGCTGCACAAAGACACACCGCTCACCAACCACATGGGGCTGGAGACGATGCTCGTGCACGATTGGCAGGGCCGCATGGTGTTCAGCCGGGACGATCGCCTCGACGATCCGTTCGAGGCCTGGAAAGCCGGTCGCACGGAGCGCAAACATGCCCTGCGCCCGGTGTTTCTAGCCATCAACGCCCTGCTCTTGGGCTGGTTGGCGTGGGCATTGCACCGCACCAAGCTGCTCTGGATCGGGATGGCCATGAGCGTGCCGATCATCATCTCGCTCACAAATCTCACCTGCTACTACTTCTCGGTGTTCCTGGCGGTGGCGGCGCTCGTCCGGCCGCGACCGGCACTCGGCCCGGCGTATCTCGCGCTGGCCGGCGCGAGCCAGGTGTTGCTCGGACGTTTCTATTGGATCGACGACAAATACACCGCCGAGAGCTACCTGTTCTTCGTGTTCGGGCTCGCGATGTTCTTCGCCTACAGCCGGCCATTCAAGCTCGCAGACCTCATCGCCAGCGTGCGGCCTCGAACGAAACCGGCTATGCTGCGGCCGTGATGGACGGCGTGATGCGAGCACTCGAGCGAAGAATGAGGCAAGGCCGCTTGGGCAGACGTGCGCTGGCGCTCGGCAGCCTGGTGCTCCTCGGGGCCGGTTGCGAAAGCGGCGCAACGACCTCGCCGGGCGCCGCGACCTCGCCGGGCGGCACTCTGAGCAACGCCCCCGGCTCGGCCTCGGCCTCGTCCGCAGGAGTGCCTGCACCCGCCGCGCCAACCGGCGCCGTGCAGCGTTATGGCGGCGTCATCGAGCCGGCCTCGAGCGTGCCGCTGGCGACGTTGCTCGCCAACCCGAAGGCGTACACGGCTCAGACCGTGACCACCGAAGGCAAGGTCCAGCGGGCATGCAGCCGCAAGGGCTGCTGGATGGAGATCGGCGAAGGCAGCGACGCTTGTCGCATCACCTTCAAAGATTACGCGTTCTTCGTGCCGACGGATTCGGCCGGGGCCCACGCCAAGATCCAGGGCAAGCTCGACACGCGCCAGGTCGAGGCCGCCGCGGTCGCCCACCTCGAGTCCGAAGGTGCGCGCTTCAATCACAAGAACGCCGACGGCTCGGCCGTCGAGGTGCGAATGATCGCCAGCGCGGTGGAGCTGGTGCGCTGAAGCCCCCGCGCGGTCAGGCCGGTTGACGATGATGGTGACTCTCGAGCTCCTCGTCAGCAACGGACCGCCCCCCGCGAGCCTCCGCCTCCGCCCGTCCTGGAGCAGGCCGTGAGCGAATCGACGAGCGATCCCGAGGCCCGAGACTCCGCGAACCCGCCGAGCGACCCGCCGCCGCCGATGCGCCCGACGCTGTCTCCCACGCTGGAGACCGAGCCCGGGCTGAGCGCGGCCGAGCTGCGCGACGTGTGGATGATCCTGACCCCGGACGAGCGCTTCGACGGCTTCCGGCTACTGCCGCGCGGCGACGCCGAGGAGTTTTTTCTCGAGCTCGGCGCTCGCGACCACGCCGAGCTGATCCTCGGTCTCCCGCAGCAGGAGCGGCGCGTCTGGATGCGGTTGCTCGCACCAGACGACGCGGCCGACGTGCTGCAAGCGGCGCCTGCCGAGCACCGCGAGCAGCTGCTCGGTTTGCTGGATGAGCGCACCCGCAAAGAGGTGAGCGCGCTGCTCGCCTACGCCGAGGACGAGGCTGGCGGCTTGATGAACCCGCGCTTCGCGCGCGTGCGTCCGGACGCGACGGTCGACGAAGCGATCGGCTACCTGCGCCGGCAAGCGCGCGGGCGCCTGGAGACCATCTACTACGTGTACGTGCTCGACGAGCAGCAGAGGCTGCTCGGCGTGGTGTCATTTCGCGAGCTGTTTTCGATGGATCCGTCGCAGCGGATCCGCGACTTCATGCACACCGACATCATCACGGTGCAGGACGATCAGCACCAGGAGGCGGTGAGCCGGGTGTTTTCGCAGCACGGGCTCGCCGCCGTCCCCGTCGTCGACCACGACAGGCGCATGAAGGGTATCGTCACCCTCGACGACATCGTCGACGTGGTGCAGGAGGAAGCCACCGAGGACATCCAGAAGGTCGGCGGCATGGAAGCCCTCGGCGCGCCCTACCTGAATGTCGCGTTCGGGAGCATGCTGAAGAAACGCGCGGGCTGGCTCTCGGCGTTGCTGCTGGGGGAAATGCTGACGGCGACGGCGATGACGTTTTTCGAGGACGAGATCGCGCGCGCGGTGGTTCTGGCGTTGTTCGTGCCGCTCATCATCTCGAGCGGCGGCAACTCGGGCTCACAAGCGTCCACCTTGGTCATCCGGGCGATGGCGCTCGAGGAGGTGCGGCTGCGCGATCTGTGGCGCGTCGCCCGGCGCGAGCTCGGCGCTGGGCTCGCCCTGGGGACGATCCTCGGGGCTCTCGGTTTCCTGCGCATCGTGGTGTGGCAGGTGCTGATGCCCAACACCTACGGGGAACACGCTCTGCTGCTGGCGATCACCGTGTTCGCGAGCCTGCTCGGAGTGGTGACGTTCGGCACGTTGACGGGGTCCCTCCTACCCTTCGCGCTCCGGCGCATGGGCTTCGACCCTGCCAGCGCCTCGGCTCCGTTCGTGGCCACGCTCGTCGACGTGACCGGCCTGGTGATCTACTTCAGCGTCGCGAGCGCCGTCCTGCACGGCACCTTGCTGTGAGCCAGCGCTCGGGAGCGCTCCGGCGCGGCGCGGCGGTGAAGCCGATGCGACACTAGCCACGTGTGGCCCCGGCGAGCAGCGGGTCACGGCGACTCACTTCGTGTCCGGGGCTACCCTTGCCCCGATCCGGCTGGCCTTTTTGAGGCAACCCCCGGAGCAATGCAGCTCAGCAATTCCCCGATGATGCCGTTCTGCCAGGGAGCTGCCGGACACGAGAAGCGGGGAGAGAGAGCGCCAAGCCACCACATGGTTACCCCCCGAGTGAGTCAAGGCACCAAGGGCCGACATGGTCGCCCCCCAGGCGCATCCACCCACCGCGCCCCCGCAACCAGTGAGCAGGTGGTGTCGGCTGCTGCGGGCCGCATCGCCCTGGAGGCGCTGAAGAGCGACGTCACGATCGAGTCGCTGGCGAAGCTCGCGCACGCAGACGCCGCGTTCGCGATGAAGCTCCTGGCGCTGGTCAACAGCCCAGCGTTCGCCCGTTCGCGGACGGTGTCAGACATCAATCAGGCGGCCTCCCTGCTCGGCATCCGCGGCCTGCGCACGGTCGCGCTCAGCCTGGTCGTCTCGAGCCTCTGCCCGGAGCACGAGTCCTGTCGCCTGCTGATGGCGAACTCGCTGCGGCGCGCCGTCGCTTGCCGACTGGTCGCCACCGAGGTCGCCTGCAAGGATCTCGACACGGCGTTCGCGACGGGCCTGTTCCTGGACAGCGGCCTGCTCTCGCACGCCCAGGATCACCTGGAGCTGGCCGTCTCGATCGGCGCTGGCCCCGCACACCATCGGGTGCTGCGCGAGCAGGCGGAGGGGCTGATCCCGCACCCTGCGCTCGGCGGTGACCTCGCCGAAAAGTACGCGCTGCCGGCCGAGGTCGTGGCGGCCATCCGGCAGCACCACGCGCCCGAACCCCCCGACGGGATGCTGCAGCAGATCGCCTGGCTCGGGGAGAGCATCGCCGCCGTCTTCGAGAGCCCGGACGTGGAGCGGGCCCGGCTGGCGGCCGTGGCACGAGCCCGCAAGGTCAACGTGGGAGCGGCGCAGATCGCTGCAATCCTCGACGCTTTGCCCGCGCAGGTGGTGAGCGTCGCCGAAGCGCTCGACAGCAGGCTCGGCGAGCTGCCGGACCTGGACGCCATCCGCAATGACGCGGGCCGGCTGCTCTCCGAGATCAACCAGCAGTACGAGGGCGTGATCCGCAAGCTAGGGGAGCTGCTCGCCGAGAAAGAGCGGCTGACCGAGGAGCTGCGCAAAGCCAACGAGCAGCTCGCCTCGATGGCGCGCACCGACGCGCTGACGGCCTTGCCCAACCGCCGAGCGCTGGAGGACGAGCTCGCGCGCTCAGCCGCACGCGGAGCGCGCGATGGCACGTGGCTGAGCCTGCTGGCGCTGGACGTCGACTACTTCAAATCCTTCAACGACAAGCACGGGCACGCCGCTGGCGACGCCGTGCTCGCCGCCGTCGGCCGCATCCTCACCGAGCAGTGTCGCAAAGGCGACATGCCAGCGCGCTACGGCGGGGAGGAGTTCACCGTGATCCTGCCCAACACGAACCCGCTCGGCGCGAGCGTGGTGGCCGAGCGCATCCGGCGGGCGTTCGAAGCGAGCGCCATTCCGTTCGAGGGCAAGACACTCAAGATCACGATGAGCGTGGGCGTGGCCTCGGCCCAAGGCCGCGCCATCGAGCCCGTCAGCGTGCTGGCAGCGCGCGCGGACGACGCGCTGTACGCGGCCAAGCGCGCCGGGCGCAACCGCGTCGCGAACGCCGGCACACCGCAGGGCACGCCGCACGAGGACGACGACGAGGACACCGAGATCACTCGGGCGAGCGCGCTACCCGGCGCGCGTTAGCGCGAGCCCACCGGGCCGCGCTGCTCGCTGCCGTACCGCCGCACCGCGTCCTGCTGGTCGAGCTGCGCCCCGGCTCGAGGGCGGCCGCGCCGAGCCCGCTCTTTTGAGCTGAAACCGCCCCGGCGAGCCACTAGGCTCGCGTGCGCCGTGCAAGAGACACGTTTCCTGGTGATAGGCGCGGGCGTCACGGGTCTGGCCTTCGCGGGTCGCTCCAGCGACCCGAATTACCTGATCTGCGAAGCCGAGGGGGAGATCGGCGGCTATTGCCGCACGGTGGTCCAGGATGGTTTCGTCTGGGACTACTCGGGGCATTTCTTCCACTTCCGGCACCCCGACATCGAACGCGAGCTGGTGACGCGCATCGGCGCCGAGCGCGTGCGCAGCATCGTCAAGCGCTCCAGCATCTACTATGCCGGGCAGCTCATCGACTACCCGTTCCAGCGCAACATCCACCAGCTGCCGCACGCCGAATTTCTCGAGTGCCTGCGCGACCTGTTTCAGCGCCCGGCGGCTGCGCCGCAGAGCTTTCGAGACATGTTGCACGCCAAGTTTGGACGCGGCATCACCGAGAAATTCTTGCGCCCGTACAACGAGAAGCTCTACGCCACAGACCTCGGCCGCCTCGACGTGGACGCGATGGGTCGCTTTTTTCCGCATGCCGACGCCGAGGACATCGTGCGCGGCCTCGGCGCTCAGGTCGACGCGAGCTACAACGCGACGTTCACTTACCCCGAGGGCGGGGCCATCGAATACATCAGGGCTCTGGCACGCGACGTCGATCCGACGCGCATCCTGCTGAATGAGCCCGTGCTGGAGATCGACCTGCGCAACAAAGTCGCGCGCACCAGCAAACGCAGCGTGCGCTTCGAGTACCTGCTGAGCAGCACGCCCTTCCCTCGCCTGCTCCAGCTCTGCGGTATCCCGTTCGATCGCACGGCGTATTCGCACAACAAGGTGCTCGTCTTCAACCTCGGCTTCGACGCCAAGGGCCCAGACGACCTGCACTGGATCTACTACCCGGACCCGAGCCTGAGCTTCTATCGAGTGGGGTTCTACGACAACATCTTCGGGACGGCGCGCATGAGCCTGTATGTCGAGCTCGGCTATCCGAGCAGCGCCGTGCTCGACGCGGCGGCGATCGAGAGCGCCAAGCAGCGCGTGCTCGCAGATCTGGCGAAAGTCGGCGTGGTCAGGGGCCAGCGCCTGGTGGCCGAGCACAGCGTCGTGCTCGACCCTGCCTACGTGCACATCACGCGCGAGTCGATGGCCGAGGTCTCGCGGCACAAGCAGCTGCTGGCCACCCGCGGCGTTTACAGCGCCGGACGCTACGGCTCCTGGACGTACTGTTCCATCGAGGACAACATCGTCGAGGCTCGCGAGCTCGCGGCTCGCTTCAACACGTTGCGCGAGCAGGGCCTCGCGTGACCTCCAGGGCGCGGGTCCTCCTGGCGCCCTGCTCGGCCGTCGCCGCGCTGCTGGGCTGTCTGGGTGGAGCAGCCCCGCCCGCCGCGGCTCCCGACGTCGTCTCAGCCCACGCCGGCGGACCCGGCCACTATTCGAACCCGATCGTGCCGGGCTTCTATCCGGATCCGAGCATCTGCCGTGTCGGCGGCGACTATTACCTGGTCACGAGCTCGTTCGAGTACTTTCCCGGGATCCCGATCTTCCACAGCCGTGATCTGGTGTCCTGGCGCCAGCTCGGCCACGTCCTCACGCGGCCGAGTCAGCTCGCTCTGGACGGCGTCGAGAGCTCCCAAGGCATCTTTGCGCCGACGATCCGCGAGCACGCGGGCACATTCTACGTCGTCAGCACGAACGTCTCGGCGGGCGGCAGCTTCCTCGTCACGGCGCGCGATCCGGCCGGGCCATGGTCAGAGCCCATCTGGATACGTGAAGCCGAGTTCACGATGGATCCGTCGCTCTCGTTCGGCCGCGACGGGCGCGTGCTCTATCTGCGCCACAGCGGCGGTGAGCGCGGCGGCGCCTACCAAGCCGAGCTCGACCCGGCGACGGGGAGGCTGCTCGGCGCGCCGCGACTGCTCTGGGGAGGTACCGGCGGCGTGTGGCCGGAGGGGCCGCACCTGTACGAGGTCGATGGTCGCTACTTCTTGATGCTGGCCGAGGGCGGCACGAGCACCAATCACCGCGTCACCATCGCACGCTCGGCGTCGCCGTTCGGTCCGTTCGAGCCCAACCCGGACAACCCCATTTTGACCCACGCGGATCGTCCCGAGGAGCCCATCCAGGCAACCGGGCACGCGGACCTCGTACAGACCGAGGCGGGCGACTGGTGGATGGTGTTGCTCGGCATCCGTCGCTGGGACGGGCAGCACCACCACCTCGGGCGCGAGACATTCCTCGCGCCCGTGCGCTGGACGGACGCGGGGTGGCCCGCGCTCGACGGGTCGATCTCGCTGGCCATGACGGCAGAGCGCCTGCCCGCACCCCATCCGTGGCCGGCGCCCGCCACGCGCGACGACTTCAGCGCGGCGACGCTCGGCTTCGACTGGAACTTCGTGCGCAACCCGCGCCCGGGCTCCTGGTCGCTCAGCGAGCGGCCCGGCCACCTGCGCTTATCGGGATCGCAGGTGTCGCTCGACGACGTCGGATCGCCCGCCTTCGTCGGGCGGCGCCAACGGCACTTCCGCGTCCGCTGGCGTACCGCGCTCGATTTCAAGCCGACGAGCAGCGCCCAGCGAGCGGGGCTGGCGCTGCGGGCGAACGAACGAAACCACTACGACCTGGCGCTCTCGGGAGCGGCCGGTGCTCGCCAGGTCGAGCTCTGGACGCGCGTCGCGGGGAGCACTACGCGCGTCGCGGCGCGGGCCGTGGGGGACGGGCCTGTGGAGCTCGCGATCGAAGCCTTTCCCGATCGCTACGAGATGTCGATCGGCGTCGGCGAAGCGCTCGAGCGGCTCGGCAGCGCGCCGACGGCAGCGCTCTCGACGGAAGCTGCCGGCGGCTTCACCGGGGTCTACGTGGGGATGTTTGCTTCGACTTCGGCGGGCGCTGCCACGCCGCCGGCGGATTTCGACTGGCTCGACGACGAGCCCGTCGGCGCCACGCCCGAGCCGTGACGATCGACACTGGCGGAACGGACGAGCGCCGGGCCGAGCCTCAATTTCGCACC
>Ga0315910_10004133_pt1 | contig 12203 bp, 8 predicted proteins | sample EdamamesoilMG_FD_204470 | JGI IMG/M metagenome (GOLD analysis project Ga0315910, IMG submission 204470) | Garden soil microbial communities collected in Santa Monica, California, United States - Edamame soil | ecosystem: Environmental > Terrestrial > Soil > Garden | place: USA: California... | reverse complement strand
TCGCGTGGTTCGGCCGTAAGCACAATGGATTCGGTGGCGGTCACTCGATGTTTGAGCGCCTTCGGGTTTGCTTCCAGGTGCTTCTTGAGCCAGTCCCAGTCCACCCAATCCAGTTTGAGATCGGGTTCGATACTGCGCACGCGCAAGATGAGGTGTCCCGGAATCAGTGCAGCACCGACCAGATCAACCTGATCCTCCCGCAATTCAAGCTCGGTCGGCGTGACGTCAAGAAAGGTGTGGCCTCTGAGTTTGAACAGGTGTGCGGCGAATTCGCCGCGCTTACCTTTTTCCTCGGAGACAATCAGCCGGTAGGTCTTGTTGGTGGCGACTTCAAACCGCCAGCTTTCATCGGCATCATCAGGGTCTCCCCACGAACCGATCAGACGCGGATCAAACACCACGTCTTTCTCCGTGTAGAATGGATTCACGGAGGGAATGCAGGCGGTCAGCAGGACGGCAACGCCTGCAATAGCAATCAAGGTTTGGGTTTTCATGTCGGGTGTTGCTGTTTTTGCCGATCACAACCGGACGCAGCTCTCGTCAGGCAGCCAGCAGCTTGGGAACGGACTTTGCAAGGCGTCCAAAATTTGGCGACGTCCGCAGCATGCGTTTGAACCGCCGGCGGCGGGTCTGAGTCTCCTCCGTCGAGTAAAGTTGTTTGACGAGCCCGAGAAAGCCGGTTTGCAATTCGCTTACGCTCATGTTCCGCGGGGTGAAGTTGATATCGAACAGCGTGCAAAGCTCCCAGGCGCGATCGCGGATGATGCGACCCTCCGCCTTGAGTCTCGCATAAAGCGGCGTGCCCGGGAACGCGGTCATGAACGTCACCTGCACTTCGTAAAGGCTGGAGTCACGCACGAATGCCAGCACGTCATCAAAGATTTCCGGCGTGTCGGCGTCGAGGCCGAGCACGAAACAGCCATTCACGGTGATGCCGTAGCTCTGAATCTTCTCAATCGCGCTCCGATAGTAATGCTGCTGGCGAGCCTTCCAGTCGCGTTTGAGTTCAATCCCTTCGAGATTCGCACGGCGCGGGCTTTCCAGCCCGATCAACACCTGCTGGCAACCGGAATCGCGCATCAGTCCGAGCACCTCGTCGTCCTCAGCCACCCGCACATCGCTCTCGGTGAACCAGCGCAACTTCTCGGGAACCAGCCGGCGAAGCAATTGCCTGGCGTGATCGCGGTCCACAAAGCTGTTGTCGTCGGCGAACTCGATGAACGGACGTGGCCAGATTTTTTTGATTTCATGCAACTCGGCGATGATCTTCTCAACCGGCTTTACCTTGTAACGATTCGTTAGCAGGATAGAACTCGCACAGAACTCGCAACGATGTGGGCAACCGCGGCTGGTTTGCACCGTGATGCGGTTGTATTTGTCAGGATCAAGCAGATCGAAGCGCGGCATCGGCGCGTCACGCAGATCAAACTGGCCCGGAGGTGTCTGTGCGTAAAGCGGCTTGAGAGAGCCGTTCTCCAGATCGCGCAGCACCTCCGGCCAGAGCGGTTCCCCTTCGCCGAGCACGACACTCGTGCAGTGTTCCCTGGCTTGCTCGGGCAAACTCGACGCCGTGATCCCGCCCATCACGATGGGCACACCCTGTTTGCGGTAATAATCTGCCACAGCGCACGCTTCGTAGAATTGCGCGGTGAACGTGCTGATGGCCACCAAGTCAAAATCTGTCGGCAATTCGGGCAGCTCCCGCAGATCTGCGATCTCGTGATACTCGACGTGAAAGCGGTCGCGCGGCGTCATGCCGGCCAGCGTGAGCAGGCCGAGACTCGGCAAAGACGCAATCTGTTTGTTGCGTTCAACAAAGCCCGGCAACGTGAGGCCAAGCTGGGTCAGCTGCTCGTTGTGAGCGCGCACGCCGCTCATGGCGATGAATCCGATGCGTTTCATCGGGAGTTGAGGGTTGAAAGTTGTTGGAGAATGTCAGTTGCGCCGGCAGCGCCGAAGAGTGAAATCAAGGTAAGTACGCCGGCAGCAATGAGGCTGACGACCGGCACGGCGAACGAGAAATGCAGCTTCGGCCAGTGCGCCATCAGTACGCAGCACAGCGGCATCGTTGCCGCGCCCAGCACAAACAACCCCGAGGCCCATACCCAGTTGGTGCCCGACGCCGGAAGATTCTTCACCGTCAGCCAGAAGAACAGGTTCACCGCGCCCAGACCGAAGAACGAGATGTGCCCGAGCCGATACATACGCCGCTTATGGCTGGCGTAACCACCGAGCCACTTCTCATCGTGAAAGAACATCCCCAGCATCATGCCGCTCAAGAAGCCGAGCAGAATTCCCAGCCACGCGGCGAGCAGATTGATGTTGGGAGCGGCAAAGGTCATTGGACGATCTGCAACTGCGGTTCATCGTTTCGTTGCAGCCGGTCGCAGATCACCAGCAGCACGACGGGCGTAATGGTGAGCCCGACAAACGTAAGCGCTTTGACACCGGCCACCGGCAGAAAGAACGCGCAAGCCGCCAACGTCACCCAGGTCAATCCTGCCCGTGGCCAGCGCAGACTTGCCAGCAAGCCTGTCAACAACAACAGGTGGAGCGCCTGGAACACGCAAACCTTCCACGGCGGCAGTTGCGGAAAGGGTTTGATGAACCACTCGGTGGTGTGAGCAACGAAGAACACACTCCAAAATAGAAATGCACCCAACACCAGCACGCGAGTGATCCAAAGGGCGAGGTGGACCGCGAAAATTCTTGAGTTCTGATTCATAACGAGGCGCAGACTATCACCGCCTGATCACCGGTCGTTAATCGATAAAACACCGCCAGCTATCGGCCAAAGCAATCGCAGCACAGATCATTTCCGGCACCGCGTGATCGCCAACAGACGCACCGCACTCGATCCGGCCACCAACCCAACCACCGCATAGGGCCCACGAAACGCCCACATGACTTTCGCGTCGCCGGGTTCAAAGGTTGCCAGAAATCCCAAGGCACAACCGAGCGCGACAATCAGAAGCATGATTATGAGTACAAACCGCGGGCCCGTTGCCCGCTTGCGATCGTTCCTGTTTTCTTGCATGGGCCGCACCCTACCTAGTCTTGCCGTTGATGCGTGAATCGTTAAAACTGGCTTCGCCTTCAGCTAAATCAATTCTATGAACATTCATCACCTCGAGTTGTTCTACTATGTCGCCCGCCATGGAGGCATCAGCGAAGCCGTACGTAACATGCCTTACGGCATCCAACAACCGGCCATCAGCGGGCAGGTGATTCAACTGGAGGAATTCCTCGGCATCACCTTGTTTCAGCGCCGCCCGTTTGCGCTGACACCGGCGGGCAAGGAGCTTTACGATTTCATCAAGCCGTTCTTCGACAACCTCACGCCCATGGCGGAGAAACTCCGTGGCGGCATCTCCCAACATCTGCGCATCGCGGCATCGGAAACCGTCCTGCGCGCGCATCTGCCGCAGATCTTGCAGGCGTTGCAGAAGCATTTCCCAAAACTCAAGGTGACGTTGCGCGAAGCATATCACCCGCAGGTCATCACCTGGTTGCAAAACCAGGAGATCGACGCATCCATCGGGTTGATCGGCAGCAAACCGCCCACCGGCATCAGCACCGTGCCGATGTTCAAGATGCCGCTGGTGTTGCTGGTGCCGAAAAGCAGCAAGCTCAAGAACGCCGCCGAACTCTGGGCGCGCGATCGCATCGAGGAAACGCTCATCACCGTCCCCAGCAATGAAGCCATCAGCCGCTCGTTTCAAGAGGGACTGGCGAAGCTCAAGGTGGATTGGTTTGGCGGGATCGAGCTGAGTTCGGTCGAACTCGTGCAGACCTATGTGGAAAACGGCTACGGCCTGGGCGTCACCGTCGAGATTCCCAAGATGAAATATCATTCCAACATCCGCGTGCTGCCTTTGGAGGGATTTGAACCCGTGACCTTCGGCCTGCTGTGGCAAGGCCGGCGCACACCCTTGCTTGATGCACTCATCAAGACGGTCGAAGCGGCGGCGAAGGAGCTGGCCAACGCCCAATCACCCGGCGCATGGATTCAAAAATAGTCAGGCTTGGTCTCGGACTTCGCGCCCGGCCAGGCAAACTCCTTGAAAGAATCCCTGCGATTCATGCTTACTTCACGTTAGATGGAAATGCCGGCCGAACCCGCCACTGATTCATTGTTGCCCACACGCCAAAGTCTCCTCACCCGCCTGCGTGACTGGCAGGACCAGGAGGGATGGCGTGAGTTCTTCGATACCTACTGGCGGCTCATCTACAATGTCGCCCGCAAATCCGGCCTTATGGACGCCGAAGCGCAGGATGTCGTGCAAAACACGTTCATCTATCTCTCACGGCGCATGCCCAACTTCCACTACGACCGCGCGCGCGGGTCGTTCAAATCATGGCTGCGGGTTGTCACCCGCTCGCGCATCAGCGCGTTCCGACGACGGGAAAAATCCGCCAGTGGAATGATCCGGGAGTCGCCGCCGAATGTTGAAGGCGAGGCGAAGGACCTGATCGAGGAGATCGCCGATCCCACTGCGGAGGCCTTGGACGAGGTGTGGCAGCGGGAGTGGCAGGCCAATCTGCTGGATACCGCTTTCCGGCGCGTGCGGGCAAAGGTCAGCTCGCAACAACTGCTGATTTTCCGCATGGCGTCCGGCGAGAAGCTGGCCTTGGGGCAAGTGGCGAAAAAACTGGGCGTGAGTCTGGCGCGCGTCTATCTGGCCCGACACCGCGTTGGCCGGCTGTTGAAGGCGGAGATCGAGCAATTACGTCGCGAAACTGAATGATGCATCGACGGGTTGGGTAAGTTAGAATCGCCATCACAGCCACGGAACTCATGCAGCCCGATCATCAAACGCACCGGGACAAGGCAAATCCCCCTGCTATTCCCGACCATACGCTGCTCCGACCAATCGGGCGGGGTGCGTATGGTGAAGTGTGGCTGGCGCGAAATGTCATGAGCACGTTGCGCGCGGTGAAAATCATCTGGCGGCGGCAGTTTGAAAGCGATCGGCCTTACGAACGCGAGTTCACGGGTATCCAACGCTATGAACCGGTTTCGCACAGTTCCGGCGGACTGGTTCACGTGCTGCACGTGGGACGCAACGAGGCCGAGGGTTATTTCTACTACGTCATGGAGCTGGCGGACGCGGCGAACGCAAGTGCGGAGCAAACAGCGGAAACTTGGGACGAATACTCACCCCGCACGCTTCGCTCCGACCTGAAACGCCTTGGCCGTCTCCCCACCGCTGATTGCCTGCGCCTGGCTTTGGACGTCGTCAGCGGTCTGGCACAACTCCATCGCCGTGGGCTCGTTCATCGGGACGTAAAGCCGGGCAACATTATTTACGTCCACGGGCGTGCCAAGCTGGCCGATATCGGGCTGGTTTCCACGGGCGGAGAGGGCCGGACATATGTCGGCACGGAAGGCTATATTCCGCCGGAAGGGCCTGGCGCCGCCGCTGCGGATCTTTATGCCCTAGGCATCGTGCTTTACGAGGCGACCACGGGGAATGCGCCGGAAAAATTTCCGGATGCGCCGGCCGACTGGTTTGCCGACGATGCCGACGAAGAGGCGCTGGAGCTGTATGAAGTCATTTTGCGCGCCTGCGAAGTCCAGCGTGAGCGGCGCTACGAAAGCGCGGAAGCCATGCAGGCGGATCTCGCGCTACTGCAAAGCGGGCAAAGCGTCCGGCACGCGCGCGCGCTGGAACGTCGCTATGCCCGGCTGCGTTGGAGTGGAATCATCGGCACGATTTTATTGGCGTGTACGCTTGTCGTTGCGGTCTTCGCCAACTATCGCGCAAAAGTTGCGGCTGAAACCAGCGCGAAGGAGGCGAAACTACGCGAAGCGGCTCAGGCATCATTGGCGCGGGCGGAAAATGCGGAAGAGGAATCCCGCCAGCAATTGTACGCCGCCTTGCTGGAGCAGGGCCGCGCCAATGTGCGCAGCGGTGAGCTTGGCCAGCGGGTGAAGGCGCTCGACGCCGTGCGTCGCGCGAGCGCGATTTCCAACTCAGCGGCGCTTCGCGGAGTGGCCCTGGCGGCTCACGCATTACCGGATCTTCGTTTCAAGCGGGAGCTGCCGCACGGCGCCGATTACACGATGCGGCAACCGGATTTCGCCTTTGAGCGCATCGCCCTCTGTCGCAGCCGCGGGCCGGTGGAGATTCGTTCCTTCGACGATCAACGATTGTTGGCGACACTCCCCGCCAGTACCAACCTCCCCGCTTACGTCGCGGAATGGAGCCCGGATGGACGATTCCTGGCGGTCAAGCGCGACCATCCTCCCAGCGGCTTTCGGTCCGACCGCGAAATCTGGTCCGTGAAGGAGGCGCAGCGGAGGCTGCTGCTGCGCGACGTGCCGTTCGACGTGTGCGTGTTTCACCCGCGACTGGCCCGGCTGCTGGTCGCGCGGACGGAAGGACTGGCGGTTTTGGATTTGGAAACCGGCGACGAGATCAGCCGGCTGCCCTTGAACCAGGAATTCCGGTGGCTGCGGTTCGCCCCGGATGGCGAAAAATTCGCCGCAAATTACCTCATGGGGCAAACCTGGGTGATTTCCATTCATCAGGTCTCCACAGGTGAGTTGATTGTGTCAAACGCCTTTGACAAGTACGTGAGCACTTTCAACTGGCATCCTTCCGGGGATTGGATCGCCGTGGCCGACCACGGGGGCAACGTTCACCGGATGGACGCCCGGACCGGTGAGATACGCACCTTGGGCCGGCACAAAGCGCAGGCGGTGTGGGTGGACTTTTCCCCGGCTGGCGACTACCTCATGAGCGGCGGCTGGGAACGCGAACTCATCTGTTGGGATGCGCGGACCTTGCAGCGCTCTTTCACTGCCTTTCTGGATGGCGGGTACGTTGGGTGGTTCAGCCTGGATGGAAAGACGTACGCATTGGCGACGAAGGCTGGCTTCCAACTGCACTCCTTTGAGGGTGCCGGTGGACATCGCGAGTTCGCGGAAGACCTCGGACCGCTATTGCGCTACGCCGCGTTTTCGGCGGATGGTCGGTGGCTCGCCGCGGCCGGATCGGAGCGCATCGGCGTCTGGGATTTGCCGAGCGGAGGTCCCGGTGCGCTTGTGACCAACCTTTTGGAAACCCGCGTCGCCTTTGCGGCGAATGGCGAACTGTTCGCCGACCACCTTGGCGGTGCGAACCGCTGGAAAGTTTCGCCTGGAGCGAATTCCTCGGGGCCGCCGGAGTTGAGCCCGCTCAAACTCGCGTTGCCCGAGCGCTTCGCCTCGCTCAGCGTGATCTCCAACGGGGCGGTGTTGACCGGCGCGCGCGGTTCGGCCGCGGTAAAATCCGACGACCTGCCAACCGGCACGCCCGATGGGTCGCCGACCGTCTGGGGTTACAACGGCGTCTCCGGTGACGGCAACTGGCTGGCGGTATCTCAACTCAACACGCCGCAGCTTCATGTTTATCGGATGCCGGGACTGGAGCCGGTCGCGATCCTGACCAATGGCTCGCGGATTAGGGCATTTCAGTTCTCGCCGGCGGGCGGGGAACTCGCGGTGTCGTGCCGCGACGGCGTGGAATTCTGGAGCACGGCGACGTGGCAGCGGACGCGAGCCCGGGGCGATTTCACCAGCCAGCGTTACTCGCCGGATGGCCGGACGATGTGGCTGACTCAAGAAATCCGCGCCGGCGGGCTTTACGATGCGCACACACTGGAACTCCTCATGCCGCTGCCAATGGGCACTTACCCATTGGCGGTCAGTCCGGATGGCCGTCGCCTTGCCGTGAGCGTGGATTGGCGCCGGTTGCAGGTCTGGGATTTGGCCGAAGTCCGGCAGCAGCTCGCCAAATTGGGACTGGATTGGCGCGAGTAGCGCTGGCGTCCGCCGCCCCGATTCATTTTGTTGAAAGAACCTTTCTGTCCTCGGCTTACCAAGGGAGTGAAAGCAATCCGCCTAGGGTGCCCAGCTCACACGATATTCAGGAAGGGCTGCAACCCGTTGCTCCCGGAATCAATCAAAAACAAATCGAACCTTGAGGAACAGTGCATGAAAACCAAGATTAGAAGTTCATCCAGCCATCGCTTTGGTCGGCCGTTCGCCGCACTGTTGCTGGCGCTGGTCGGTTCAATGGCCACCGGTGTCCAAGCCGACACGATCTTCGTCACCAGCACCGAAAGCACCGGGGCGGGCACGCTGCGGGAAGCTTTGGCCAGCGCTGCGGACGGCGACATCATTGACGCCACGGGCATCAGCGGAACGATTACCTTGCTGCCTGACTTCCTGACCTCCAGCCAACTCGGCGTCACCGCGAGCGTGACCATTCTCGGCCCCGGCCCGGCTAATCTGACGGTGGACGGCAACGGAACCAGCCGCGTGTTTCGTATCTTTCCCGGCCGTACGGTTACCATTGAAGGCCTCACGATCGCCAACGGTCGCGCCTCGGGTGCGCCCCCTGGTTCTTTCCCTCCCAGCAGCGGGGGCGGAATCTATAACGACCATTCGGCGCTGACCGTGAACAACTGTGTCCTCAGCGGCAACTCGGCTGACGAGGATGGCGGCGGCATCAACAACGACGGCTCAATCTCAGGCAGTGCGACTCTGACGGTCAGCAACTGCACCTTCAGCGGTAACTCGGCCGACCGCGGCGGCGGCATCAACAACGACGGCTCAACCTCCGGCAATGCGACGCTGACGGTGATCGCCAGCACTTTCAGTGGCAACTCGGCCGACGGCGGCGGCGGCGGCATTTACAGCGACGCGTTGGGGGGCAGCGCGGCCCTGACCGTAGCCAACAGCATTCTCAACGACAATTCGTCCGGGCAGGGTGGCGCTATCTTGAACGCCAGGTCGACGCTGGAGGTGAGCACCTGCACCTTCAGCGGCAACTCGGCCGTCCTCCGCGGCGGCGGCATGCTTACGGCCAGTGGGTCACAGAGTATGAGGGTGACCCATAGCACCTTCAGCGGCAACTCGGCCAACGGCGCCGTCGCCGGCTTCGGCAGTGAGGGCGGCGGCATTTGCAACGCCGGCTCGACGTTGGAGGTCAGCACCAGCACCATCAGCGGTAACTCAGCCTCCCGTGGCGGTGGCATCTTCAACGGTGGCGACGGCGGGACTTTGCTGGTGGCCAACACCACTCTCAGTGGGAACTCCGCCTCCCTCGGCGGCGGCATCTTAAATTTTACTGAGACTGGCTCCACTCCAATAGTCCACATCGGGAACTCCATCCTGAAGACCGGTTCTTTGGGCGCGAGTATTGATGCCAACGGTCCTGGCGGTGTGATTTCACGCGGCTTCAACCTCAGCAGCGATGATGGCGGCGGCTTTTTGACGGCGACGGGCGACCAGATCAACACCGATCCGAAGCTCGGCCCGTTGGCGGACAACGGCGGCCTGACTCGCACGCACTTGTTGTTGGCGGGCAGCCCAGCTCTTGATGGCGGCTTGGCGGACACCATCCCGGCCTTGGCGACCGGCACCGACCAGCGCGGGTTCGCGCGGACGGTGGACGATTTCAACATTGCCAACGCCTTTCTCGGCGACGGCACGGACATCGGTGCGGTGGAACTGGCGGCACCCAACAATGCTCCGGTGGCCAAATGCAAAAACGTGACCGTGTTAGCCGGTCCTGATGGCATGGCCAATGCCTCGATTGACGACGGTTCATCCGATTCCGACAGCGGTGGTGCGATCACCCTCGTTCAAAATCCGCCGGGACCGTATCCGACCGGCACAACTTCGGTCACGTTGACCGTTACGGACAGCGCCGGGGCGTCGAGCAGTTGCACGGCGACCGTCACCGTCCAAGGTGTGGCTGACCTGGCGATCAGCAAAGCCGTCGTCAGCGGGCAGGCCAAACCCGGCCAGTTGCTCATTTACACCATCATCGTGACAAACCTCGGTCCGAATCCAGCGACCGTTGTGGTGATCAATGACGCGGTGCCGCAGGGAACCACATTTGTGAGCGCGTCGCCTTCTCCTGCCAGCGCGCCACCTGTGGGCGCGGGCGGCACGGTGGTATGGAATGCGGGAACTCTGGCCAGTGGCGCCAGCGCCACATTCACGTTGAAGGTCAAAGTCAGCGTCAAGGGGAACAACCTGATCGTGAACACGGCCAACCTGACGTCCTCCAGTTCCGACCCGAACCTGGCCAACAACACCGCGACCGTTACGTCCAGGCGCCAGACCAAGTAGCGGTCTGGAAGGCAGTGACCGGCTTCAATCGGAGCGTTGTGTTCGTGATTGTGGTGGCTGGAAGAAGCAGAGGAGTGGAAAGCCACTCCTCTGCGCTGTTTCCGGAAACCCATCGCATTTTGTTGAAAGGACCTATCTTCTCCCCATCTGCCCGGCTGGAAATAGTTGAAAGAAGCCCGGGCCGGGTGGCTTACCAATGGCGTGAAATCCTGTGTGTTACCCCATTCCTTCCCTTCCATTGTTGGAAAATTCCTCTGCACACTGCTACTGGCCATGCTCCCGGTCGGGGTCCAAGCCCAGCTCGTCGCCGACGGCGCGACGAACACGCTCGCCAGCGTCACCACCAACATCACCGGCACGCTCGTCGTTGGCACGAATGGCTCATTCACGTTGCTCGTGCTGTCCAACAACGCGATCGTGACGAATTCGACCTCCGGCACGATCGGGCGCAACAGCACGGCTAATTCCAACGAAGTTCAATTGGTCAGCGCCACTGCCCAATGGCAGATGGGCGGCAGGTTGTTCGTCGGCAGCAACGGCGCATCGAGCCGCCTCGTGGTCAGTGGCGGTGCTCTCGTACACAACGACGACGGCTACGTGGGCAACTCCGCTTCGAGCAGTAACAATGTAGCGTTCGTGACCGGCAGCGGCTCGCTCTGGACGAATCGCGGCAACCTCAACGTGGGTTACTTTGGGCGTGGCAATCAACTGGTCGTCAGCAACGGCGCGCAGGTTGCCAGCGAGCACGCCTACGCCGGCGTCTTTACCAGCGGCAGTAACAATTTAATGCTGGTGACGGGCGCAGGTTCGCACTGGTTGATAGACACGAATCTCTTTGTCGGTTTCAACGCCGCGGGCAATCAATTGATCGTGGAGAACGGCGGACGGGTGAGCGACGACACGGGCACGGTGGGTTTTACATCCACATCCACGAACAACGAGGCGCTCATCACCGGCGCGGGATCGGTGTGGAGCAACCGGCTGGATTTGTTCGTGGGGCAGGCCGGCATCGGGAATCGTCTTGTGGTAAGCAACGGCGCGAGCGTGGTGGCGAAGAGCAACGTCGTGGCCGGGCTTAGTTCCGTCGCCGCTTCAAACACGATCATCCTCACCGGGCCGGGAACGAGTTTGCAGACGGGTGTTGTGCTCAACCGCCTGATCATCGGCAGCAACGGACCGTTCAACCGGCTCGTCATCAGCAACGGCGCGATGGCGACTGCGTTCTTCAGCGAAATCGGCTCCTCCGCCATCAGCGGCACGAACGAGGCCGTAGTCACGGGAACAGGTTCGGTCTGGCGCACCACCGTAGATATGGGCGTAGGCAAGAACGGCCCGGGCAACCGGCTGACGATCAGTGACGGCGCCTTGGTGACCGATCCCGATGGTTTTGTGGGAGTGCTTCCCGGCGGCTCGAACAACGTCGCCATCGTGACCGGGCCGGGTTCGATGTGGAGCAACCAGTTCAATTTCTACGCCGGATACCAGGGAGCCAATAACCAGGTCATCATCAGCAATGGCGCTGCGGTGGTGAGCGGTAGCACCATCCTTGGCAACGATCCTTCGAGCAAAGGCAATGCGCTGCTGGTGACGGGCGCGGGTTCGATCCTGGACAACAGTACGGTTCTCTTCGTGGGAGGCTCGAGCGCGGTCAATCAACTCACGGCCAGCGGCGGCGCGCTGGTTCGCAATCCGCGGGCCGTCCTCGGGGTGTCGAGCTCGAGCAGCAGCAACACCGTTCTGGTCACGGGCGCGGGAACTTCCTGGACGACAGTGGACGATTTGACGGTGGGGAATTCCGGCTCAGGCAACCGGCTGGTCATCAGCAACGGCGCAACGGTGTTGAGCAGCAATCTGTTCATTGGTCTCAATGCGTCCTCCACCAGCAACTGCGTCGTGATGGACGGGGGCGCGTTGTTTGTCACCAACTCGGCGGGCGACAGCGTGCTGGAGATTCGCCGGGGCACGAATGTGCTCAACGGGGGTCTCATCGAAGCGGACAACTTGCGGATGACCAACGGCGTATCGAGCGTACTGGACTTCAATAGCGGCACGCTCGCCATCAAGAGCAGCCGCG
>Ga0315910_10004132_pt1 | contig 12206 bp, 10 predicted proteins | sample EdamamesoilMG_FD_204470 | JGI IMG/M metagenome (GOLD analysis project Ga0315910, IMG submission 204470) | Garden soil microbial communities collected in Santa Monica, California, United States - Edamame soil | ecosystem: Environmental > Terrestrial > Soil > Garden | place: USA: California... | reverse complement strand
GTCCGACGTGATCCGCGACGTCAACAAGTTCAGCATCAACGTCATGGCGCGCCAGATCTACCTGACCCTCGGCGCGCGCGATGGCGCGCCGGCCACCCTGGAAAAGTCCGATCGCGTGCTGCGCGAATGGCTCGGCCGGCGCGGCATGGTTTTCCCGGAGCTCAGGCTGGAGAACGGCGCCGGCCTGTCCCGCTCGGATCGCATCAGCCCGCGCCACCTTGGCGCGCTCCTCCAGACGGCCTGGCGCAGCCCCCTCATGCCCGAGTTCATCGCCTCCCTGCCGCTGACGGCCGTCGACGGCACCATGCGCAAGCGCTTCGCCAATTCGACCGTGGCCGGCCAGGCCCACATCAAGACCGGCTACCTCGACAGCGTGCGGGCGATCGCCGGCTACGCGCTGGACGCGCGGGGCCGGATGATGGCGCTGGTGCTGGTGATCAACCACGGCTCGGCCCGCGGCGCGCAGGCCGCCCAGGACGCCTTCATCGAGTGGGTGCAGTCGGGCCAGCCGTAGCGGCTCGGACCCGCGCCGGATACGGCTTCGCCCGGAGCGCTATGCGATAATCCCGCGGTGAAGCAGACCCTTGTCCCGTGAAGAAAGCCCCGCTCAACGTCGTCGTGCTGGCGGCCGGCAAAGGCACCCGGATGCGCTCCGCCGTTCCCAAGGTGCTGCATCGGCTTGGCGGCCGCACCCTGCTCGAGCATGTGCTGTCGAAGGCAATGCAGCTGGGAGCGGACCGCAGCATCGTCATCTACGGCCACGGCGGCGAATCCGTCCGCGACGCTTTCGCCGGGTCTCCTGCTGTCTTTGTCCTGCAGGAGCCGCAGCTCGGAACCGGGCACGCAATGCAGCAGGCCTTGCCCCACCTCCTGCCCGGCGGCAGGACCCTCGTGCTGTACGGCGACGTGCCGCTGACCCGCGTCGAGACCCTGCGGCAGCTGCTGGAAAACGGCGGCGATCTCGCGCTGCTGACGGCGGCGCTCGACGACCCGGCCGGCTACGGGCGGATCGTCAGGAACAAGTCCAAGGCGGTGGCGCGCATCGTCGAGGAAAAGGATGCCAGCGCCGCGCAAAAGCGCATTCGCGAGGTCAATACCGGGATCCTCAGCGCGTCGACCGCGCTGCTCACCCGCCTGCTGCCCAGGCTGTCCAATCGCAATGCGCAGAAGGAGTACTACCTCACCGACATCGTCGAACTGGCCTTGAAAGCGGGTTCGAAGGCGACGACGGCGCAGGCCGGCCATGAATGGGAAATTCTGGGCGTGAACAGCCGGGAGCAGCTCGCCCGCCTGGAGCGCATTCACCAGTTCGAGAACGCGCGCCTGTTGATGCAGCAGGGCGTGTCCCTTGCGGATCCCTGGCGGTTCGACCAGCGCGGCGAGCTGACTTGCGGCGAGGATGTCTTCGTCGACGTGAATTGCATATTCGAGGGCAAGGTCGCGCTGGCGTCCGGCGCATCGGTCGGCGCCGGCTGCGTGCTGCGCGACGTGTCGGTCGGCGCCGGGTCGCAGATCGCGCCGTACTCGCACCTCGACGGCGCGACGATCGGCAAGCGCTGCAAGGTCGGACCCTACGCGCGGCTGCGCCCGGGCACGCAGCTCGCGGATGACGTCCACGTCGGCAACTTCGTCGAGGTCAAGGCGACCAGGCTGGGCGCCGGATCGAAAGCCAATCACCTCACCTACCTCGGCGACACGCTGGTCGGGCGCAACGTCAACATCGGCGCGGGCACCATTACCTGCAACTACGACGGCGCCAACAAGCACCAGACCGTCATCGAGGATGACGCATTCATCGGTTCCGACAGCCAGCTCGTCGCCCCGGTCACCGTCGGCCGCGGCGCCACCATCGGTGCCGGCAGCACCGTGACCCGGGATGCGCCGGCCGGCGAATTGACGATCTCGCGGGCCCGCCAGGTCGCGGTGCCCGGCTGGCAGCGCCCCACGAAGAAAAAGAAGTAACGCCCCGCCCATGTGTGGAATCGTCGGCGCCGCCTCGGCGCGCAACATCGTCCCGGTCCTCGTCGAAGGCCTCAAGCGCCTGGAGTACCGCGGTTACGATTCGTGCGGCGTGGCGGTGATCGCAGGCACGGAGCTGCGGCGCGCCCGCAGCGTCCAGCGGGTGGCCGACCTTTCCGGGCAGGTTGCCAATGACCGGATCGAGGCGGTAACGGGCATCGCCCACACCCGCTGGGCCACGCACGGGGCGCCCGTGACGGACAACGCCCACCCGCATTTCTCGCGCGGGGAGATCGCGGTCGTGCACAACGGCATCATCGAGAACTACGAGGAAATCCGCGCGGAACTGCAACGGGCGGGCTATGCATTCGAGAGCGCGACCGATACCGAAGTCATCGCGCACCTGGTGCACAGCCTGTATCGCGGCGACCTGCTCGAGGCCGTCCGCAAGGCGGTCGCCCGCTTTCGTGGCGCATACGCCATCGGCGTGATGTCGAAGGCGGAACCCGGCCGCGTCGTCGGCGCGCGGCTCGGCTCGCCGCTCGTGATCGGGCTGGGCAACGGCGAGAATTTCCTGGCGAGCGACGCCATGGCGCTTGCCGGGACCACCGATCGCATCGTGTATCTGCAGGAGGGCGACATCGCGGACGTCCGCGTCGACGGGGTCACGATCTTCGAACGCGACGGCGGCGCAGTGGAACGGCCGGCGCGGACGGTGAAGGTGGCGCTGGGCACGGTCGACCTCGGGCCCTACCGCCATTACATGCAGAAGGAGATTTTCGAGCAACCGCGCGCGATCGCGGACACGCTCGAACAGGTGGCCGGGTTGGCGCCCTCGCTGTTCGGCGAAGCGGCCTCCGCGATCTTCAAACGCGCCGACCGGGTGCTGATCCTCGCCTGCGGCACCAGCTACTATGCAGGATGCGTCGCCCGTTACTGGATCGAATCGATCGCGCGGATTCCGGTGTCGGTCGAGATCGCGAGCGAGTACCGTTACCGCACTTCCGTGCCCAGTCCGTCCACGCTGGTGGTCGTGATTTCGCAGTCCGGGGAAACCGCCGATACCCTCGCCGCCCTGAAGCATGCGCAATCGCTGGGGATGCGCGATACCCTGGCCATCTGCAATGTCGCCACCAGCGCGATGGTCCGTGAAACCGCGCTGCAGTTCCTGACCCGGGCCGGCGTCGAGATCGGCGTTGCCTCGACCAAGGCGTTCACCACGCAACTCGTGGCGCTCTACCTGCTGGCCAATTCCCTGGCGGCCGCCAAAGGCGCGCTGGCCGCCGGTGCCGAGGCTGCCGCGCTCAAGGGGCTGCGCCACCTGCCGGCAGCCGTCCAGAGCGTACTGGCGCTGGAGCCGCACCTTATCGCCTGGAGCGAAGCCTTCGCCGGCAAGGAGAACGCGCTGTTCCTCGGGCGCGGCCTTCACTATCCTGTTGCCATGGAAGGCGCCCTCAAGCTGAAGGAGATCAGCTACATCCACGCCGAAGCCTATCCCGCGGGCGAGTTGAAGCACGGGCCGCTCGCGCTGGTCACGGAAGCCATGCCGGTGATCACGGTGGCGCCGAACGACGCGCTGCTGGAAAAACTCAAGAGCAACATGATGGAAGTGCGGGCTCGCGGCGGCCAGCTTTACGTCTGCGCCGACGGCGACACCCACATCAGCGGCGGCGACGGCGTGCATGTCATCCGCCTGCCGGAGCATTACGGCGACCTCTCCCCCATCCTGCACGTTGTGCCCCTGCAACTGCTCGCGTACCACACCGCACTCGCGCGCGGCACCGATGTAGACAAGCCGCGCAATCTTGCGAAGTCCGTCACGGTTGAATAGCAAAGGAGGCAAGCATGAACATGCTCCGCAAACAGATCGGTCTGGCCCTCGCCACGGCGCTCGCCCTCGCAGTCGCCGCGCCTGCCTGGCCGAACATGGGCGAGGAAGAGTCCGACAGCAACGATCCGAACTTCACCAACGGCCGCAAGGCGGTGGAGTCGCAGGACTGGAACAAGGCGGTCGACCTGCTCACCACGGCCGTGCAGGCCGATCCGAAGAATGCCGACGCGCATAACCTGCTGGGCTATGCCTATCGCAAGAAGGGCGCGTTCGCGGCGGCCTTCGAGCATTACGACGCGGCGCTCAAGCTCAATCCGAAACACAAGCACGCCCACGAGTACGTCGGCGAAGCCTACCTGCTGACCGACGACCTGCCCAAAGCCGAGCTGCACCTCGCGGCACTGCAGAAAATCTGCTCGCCGATTCCCTGCGAGGAGTACAAGGAACTGAAGCGGGCCGTCGACGAGTACAAGAAGAAAAAGAAATAGGCGGCATGGCGAATCCGGCCATCCGCGCCGTGCTGTGGGACTTCGGCGGCGTGATCACGGAAAGTCCCTTCCTGGCGTTCGCCCGCTTCGAGCGCGAGCGCGGCCTGCCGCGGGATTTCCTGCGCTCCATCAACGCCCGCAATCCGCTCGAGAACGCGTGGGCGCGCTTTGAGCGCTCGGAACTGGCGCCGGCGGAATTCGACGAGGCCTTCGCGGCGGAGGCAAGGGCGGCCGGCCATGAAGTCCGCGGCCTGGACGTGATCGACCTCATCTATGGCGATGTGCGCCCGCAGATGGTGGCGGCGCTCAGGGCAACGGGCCGCCATTACACCAATGCCTGCGTCACCAACAATGTCGATGCCGGAAAGGATCGCGGATTCGAGCGCGATCGCGGGCGGGCGGGACAGTGGCGGGACGTGATGGACCTGTTCGATGAAGTCATCGAGTCCTCCAAGGTGGGCGTGCGCAAGCCGGAACCGCGATTTTTCGAGCTTGCCTGCGAGCGCCTGGCGATCGCGCCGGCGCAGGCCGTCTACCTCGACGACCTCGGAGGCAACCTGAAACCGGCGCGGGCGATGGGCATGCAGACGATCAAGGTGGAAGACCCGGACAAGGCCATTGCCGAGCTCGAGGCGATCCTGGCGATTCCCTTGCGCTGACGGCCTAGCCCGGCCGCCGGGGCTTATGCGGCGCGCGCGCGAATGCCAGGTCGTACAGGGGCCGGGGCAGGCAGCGCAGGATTCTTCCCACCATGGCCATCTGCCAGGGCAATACGAAAAAGCGCCGCCTGGCGGCAATCGCATCCGCAATATCCCTGGCCGCCTTCCAGGGCTCCATCAGGAAGGGCATCGGATACGGATTCTTCGCGGTCATCTCCGTGGCCACGTATCCAGGGCAGACGGTGACGACGGAAACCCCGCTGCCGCGCAATTCCACGCGCAAGCTCTCCAGGTAGGAAATCGCCGCCGCCTTGGAAGCGGAATAGGCCGCGGCGCCCGGCAAGCCGCGAAAGCCGGCGACGCTCGCGATTCCCGCCAGGGTGCCGCTTCCCCGCTCGCGCATGGCTTCGAGGAAGGGCTGGAAGGTCAGCATCATCCCGGTCACGTTGGTCGCCAGGATTTCCTCGAACACCTGGTTGTCCTCCGACAACGCAGTGAGCGTGCCGGCACTGACTCCCGCGTTTGCAATGACGATGTCGGGACAGCCGGCACGGCCGCAAAAATCGAGCGCCGCCGCCGACAAGGCCTTTGCGTCGCGCACGTCGGCCGCATACGTAAGCGTTCGCGCAGGGAGCGAAGCGGCAAGCTGTTCGATTCTTGCGGCGCGCCTTGCCACCAGGCCCAGCACGGCGCCGCGCCGCGCGTATTCGATTGCAAGGGCCTCGCCGATACCGCTCGATGCCCCGGTGATGAACACCGCGAGCGCCGTCATTGACGGCCGCGCGCCGCCCGCGCCTTGCCGATCAGATCGTCGACCAGCGGCAGCAGCGCATTGATGTCTCCGAGCATGGCGGCATTGGTAAGGTAGCGCCCGTCGACCGCGATGCTGGGCGTGGAACGCACGCCGTATGCCGCAGTCTGGTCGCGGGCGCGCTGCACCTGCGCCGTGGTTTCGTCCGAATCCAGTATGTCGGCGAGCCGCTTCTCGTCGATGCCGTTGCGGGCGGCCCAGGGAAGCAACTCGCTCGAGTTGGAAAGGTTGAGGCCCTGCTCGTGGATGGCGCGATAGGCCTGGCCGTGCAGGCGGTCCAGTTCCCCCAGCGCTTCCAGCGAAAAATAAAGCCGGGTAAGGGGAATCCAGTCCTGCCGCCGCAGGGCGGGCACGCGGCGAAACGACACATCCGCGGGAAGCTTGCGCAGCCACTCGACCAGCAGGGGCTCCAGGCGATTGCAGGCCGTGCACCCGTAGTGGAAGAACTCGATGACCTCGATCCTGCCCCGCGCCTCCCCGATCGGCGGATTGATGGACAGGTAGTCCACCTCCTCCATGGGTTCGGCCCAGGCCGTGCAGGCCAGGGCAAGCGCCGCTAGTGCCGCGGCGAGGATGCGAGCCGGAGAGCCCGGGCGCACGTCGAAGCCGGCGGCCTACTTCGCCCCGCGGCGCTCCATGTCGATGAGTTCGTCGAGCACGCCGAAGAACCTGTTGTAGTCATGGCCACCGGCCATGGACGGACCGGTGTAGTACTTGCCGTTCACCGCGATGGAGGGCGTGAATTGCACGCCATATGCCTTGGCCATCGTGGCGCCGCGCTGGACCTTGGTGTCCACCGCGAAGGAATCGTAGGTCTGTTCGAACTTGGCGGAATCGATGCCCACGCTCTTTGCCCAGTCCTTGACGGCCTGGTCGGTGGTGAGCTCCTTGTTCTGCTTGTAGAAGGCGTCGTACACCTTCTGGTGATACTGGTCGACGATGCCCATCGTTTCCAGCGTGTAGAAAAGCTTTGCCGGCGGCTTCCATTGCGCCCGGAACACCATCGGTATCATGCGGTAGTCGACGTCCTTGGGCTTGCGCTTCAGCCACCCCTGCAGCGCGGGCTCGAACTCGCCGCAATGCGGGCAGGCATAGCTGAAGAATTCGATGACCTCGATCTTCTTGCCCATGACCGGCTGCGCCGGCTTGATGAGCTTGTATTCGACGTCGGCCTGCGGCGCGGAGTGCGCCGCCTGTGCCGCAAACAGCGCGCAAAACAGGGCCAGCATGCGGGAGACGCGGATCATGGGAGTTTCCATAGCGTTCAGGGAGTCGGCTCGCGCACCTTGATCAGGTTCGCTTCGATGTTGTTTTCCTTCAGAGCGGTCCTCGACTTGCTTAGTTCATCCTGGCTGGCGAACGGCCCCACGCGCACGCGGTGCCAGACCTTGCCGTCGGGCAGGGTTGCAGTCTGGATCTGCGCCTCGATGCCCGCCAGCGCCAGCCGCGCCTTCATGTTGTCGGCATCGGGCGGGTTCTGGAAGGCGGCCACCTGCAGAAAGTACACTTCCTTGGCGGCAACCGGGGGCGGCCGCTTGAACTCCTTGTCGGTGACGGCCTCTTCCGTGCCGGGCAGGATCTTGTAGAAATCGAAGCGCGGCTTGGTGTGGCCCGCCGTGGTCTCCCCCGGCTTGCCGGATTTCTCGCCGCCGGCGCCGGCCTTGGAATCCGGCGCGGGCAGTTCCTTCGCCGGCTCGGATTGCTTCTGCTTTTGCGAGAAAGGGTTCGCGCCTTTGTTGATGTACAGCGCCACCCCCAGCGCAATGCAAAGGCCGAGCAGCAACCCGATCAGGATGCCGATGCCCATCGGGCTTCCGCTGCGCGCCGTGGTGTTGGCTGCGGTACGGACGTTCTTGTAGTCGCGGCTCATGGCGGGCAGTTTACTCACATTTTTTGCGGTGCGCCGACACCCAGGATCGCGAGGCCGTTGCGCAGCACCTGGCGCACGGCCGCCGCCAGCGCGAGGCGCGCGAGGCGCACGCCCTCGTCCTCCGCCAGCAGGCGCGTCGAGTTGTAATAGCTGTGAAACTGCGCCGCGACGTCTTTCAGGTAGAACGCGATCTGGTGGGGCGCCAGGTCGCGCGCGGCGCTGTCGATCTGTTCCGGGAAATCACGCAATGCCTGCAGGATCTCCAGCTCGCTGCCTTCAACGAGCGGGGCGAGGTTGGCGTTGACGAGCCCGGCTTCGTCCCCGCCCCACTGCTCGAGGACGGAGCACACCCGGGCATGGGCATACTGGATGTAATACACCGGATTGTCGTTGCTCTGCGATTTCGCCAGGTCGAGGTCGAAATCAAGGTGCTGGTCGCTCTTGCGGGCGAGGTAGAAATAGCGCGTTGCATCCACGCCGACTTCGTCGAACAGCTCTTCGAGGGTGACGTAGCTGCCGCTGCGCTTGCCCATCCGCACCTGCTCGCCGCCGCGGTAGAGCGCGACGAGCTGGATCAACGGCACCTGGAGTTGCCCGGGATTCCGCCCGAGCGCCGAAATCGCGGCCTTTACGCGCACGATGTATCCGTGGTGGTCCGCGCCCCATACGTCGATCAGCCGGTCGAATCCGCGCTTGAGCTTGTCGTGATGGTAGGCAATGTCCGAGGCGAAATAGGTATACAGCCCGTTCTCGCGCTGCACGACCCGGTCCTTGTCGTCGCCGAAGGCCGTGGAGCGGAACCAGGTGGCCCCTTCCTTGACGTAAAGGTGGCCTGCCGCCTCCAATGCCTCGAGGGCTTCGGCAACGCGCCCGGTCTCGAACAGCGAACGCTCGGAATACCAGATGTCGAACGTCACGCCGAATCGCTCGAGCACGGCGCGGATCTCGGCAAGCTGGCGGTCGAGGACGAAGCGGCACAGGAAATCGAAATCGCCGCCCAGCAAGGCGCGGGCGCGTTCGATCAGCGCATCCATCCGGATCTCGGCGGCGTCTTCGTCGCCGTCGGCGGCCGCCGGGATCCCCGCGAGCACTTCGGCGGCCGGACGCCTGAATCGCGCGCCTTCGGACTGCTTCAGTTCGGCGGCCCGGGTGCGGACATAGTCGCCCTGGTAGCCGTTCGGCGGGAAGGGGACGGATTCGCCGAATGCCTCGAGGTATCGCACCCAGACCGAAATGCACAGGATGTCCACCTGGCGGCCGGCATCGTTCACGTAGTATTCGCGCGAGACCTCGAACCCGGCTGCCGCGAGCAGGTTCGACAGGCTGGCGCCGTAGGCGGCGCCCCGGCCATGGCCGACATGCAACGGTCCGGTCGGATTCGCGGACACGAATTCGACCTGGACCGAGCGGCCGCCGCCAGACCGGGTGCGTCCATATTGATCGCGGTTCGAGAGGATCTCCGCCACCACCTGTTGCTTGGCCGCCGGCTTGAGGTACAGGTTGATGAAGCCGGCGCCCGCAATTTCCGCCTTGTCGAGGTAAGGCGATGCGGGCAGCGCACGGATCAGCGCGTCGGCGATTTCACGCGGATTCTTTTTCATCGGCCGCGCCAGCTGCATGGCGAGGTTGCTTGCATAGTCGCCGTGCTGCGCGGACTTCGGGCGTTCGAGCACGATGGCGATCTCCGGCCCGGAGGCACCGACTTCACGTTGCGCGACGCGCAGCAATTCAGCCAGGTGGGACCGCAGGTCCGGTGTTGCGTTGCTCATCGGGGGCAGGGCGAAGGAAATTCCGGGAAGGCGCGATTATACCGACAGGAGCGGGGGCGCCGGCTCACAGGTCGAGGGGATCGACGTCCAGCGACCAGCGCACGCGGCTGGACCTTCCCTCGGCGATGCGGGGACGCCAGGCCGAGAGCAGCCGCTGCAGGGCTGCCCGCGATCCGGATTGGACCAGCAGGTGCCAGCGATGGCGCCCGGCCACGCGCGCAAGGGTGGCCGGCACCGGATCGTAGAACGTCACGCCCTCGGGCGACGGCGCGACGAGGCCCGCGCTGCGCGCAAGGAAGGCTTCGACGGCGCGCTCGTCGTGCGCTTCCGCGCGCAGGACGGCCTGGAAGACAAACGGCGGAAATCCGGCGCGGCGCCGTTCTTCCAGCAGTTCGTCGGCGAATCCGCGGAAATCCTGCGCCATCAGCGCCCGATACACGGGGTGATCGGGAAAGCGGGTCTGGACCAGGACTTCTCCCGGCCGGTCCGCGCGGCCGGCGCGGCCCGACACCTGCATGAGTTGCTGGAACAGGCGCTCGGCGGCGCGAAAGTCCGTGGCATACAGGGCGGCGTCGGGATTGACGATTGCGACCAGCGTGAGCTTGGGAAAATCATGGCCCTTGGCCAGCATCTGCGTCCCCACCAGGATGCCGGCGCGGTCGCCGTGGATGTCTTCGCGGATCGCTTGCCAGGCATGCTTGCGTCGCGTGCTATCGCGATCGACGCGCAGGACCTTCGCATCGGGATAGCGTTCCACCAGGGCCTGCTCGACTCGCTGCGTGCCTTGTCCCAGGCCGCGCAGGTCCTGGTTGCCGCATGTCGGGCACACGCGCGGCAATCCCTCCTCATGTCCGCAGTGGTGGCAGCGCAGCCGCTTGTCCTGCAGGTGCCAGACCACCCGCGCGCTGCAGCGGCTGCATTCGGCGGCCCACCCGCAGGCCGCGCACATCAGCGCCGGCGCGAAGCCGCGGCGATTGATGAAAACCAGGCTTTGCTCGCCGCGCGCCAGGCGCCCGGAAATGGCATCGAAGACCGGGTTCGACAACCCGTGCGGCGGCAAATCGCCGCCCACCTCGACCATGCGCACCCGCGGCGGGTCGGCGGCCGGGCGCCGGGTCAGCCTGAGGGAGCCGAAGCGCTTGCTGCGGGCGTTGTGGTACGACTCGAGCGATGGCGTGGCCGAACCGAGCAGGACGGGCACCTGCTGCAGGTTGCCGAGGAAAACGGCGAGATCGCGGGCGGAATAGCGGACACCGTCCTGCTGTTTGAAGGAGCCGTCGTGTTCCTCGTCCACGATGATCAGGCCCGCCCGCGGCATGGGCGTGAAGAGCGCGAGACGCGTGCCAAGCACGACTTGTGCGGTGCCGCTGCGCGCCGCGAGCCAGCGTTCGCAGCGCTCGCCTTCCGCGAGGCCGCTATGCAGGCTGACCATCCTTGCACCGGGGAAACGGTCCGCGAATCGCGCCTCGAGCTGCGGGGTCAGGTTGATTTCCGGCACCATCAGCAGGACCTGGCGTCCTGCCGCCAGGACCTTCTCGATCAGGCGGAAATACACTTCGGTCTTGCCGCTGCCGGTAACGCCCTCGAGCAGCCATGGCGAGAAACTGCCGAGGCTCGAGGTGATGCGATCGACGGCGGACTGTTGTTCGTCGGTCAGGGGCGGGCCCTGCGTGGCGATGGCGGCTGGAACCTGCGCCGTTTCCGCCAGCTGCTGCTGCACCCATCCCCTGTCCGCCCACTCGCGCAACAACGCCATCGCACGCGGCGTAACCGTGCGAGCCTGGCTCTCCTGGAGGACGCCGGATGCGCGTAACGCTGCCATGAGGCCGCGCATCGCGGTCGCCCGCTTCGGAAACTGCTCGTCGGGCAGCGCATGGCCGGCCGCGGTGAGCGCGAAGCACGAAGATGCGCGTGCCGCAACATACCCGACGCGCCGCAACGCCGTCGGCAAGGCGACGAACGCCACCTGGCCCAGCGGATGGTGATAGTAATCGCTGCAGAAATGGATCAGCTTGAGCGTGGCCTCCGGCAAGGGCTCGACCGGAAGCACGCGCTCGATGCGTTTCAGTCTTGCATCAGGGATCGCGGAGTGCTGCGCCAGCCCCACCACCAGGCCGACCTGGCGTTTGCGCCCGAACGGCACCGCGACCAGGTGCCCGGGGCGCAGATCGTGTCCTGCGGCGGCGTAGTCGAACAATTCCGCGACCGGCACATCCAGTGCGACCCGTGCAATGACCATGGGTCAATGTTGGACCACTTGGCTGGGTTTAGGCGCCTGCGCTCGCGTGCAGTATCTATTTGCGCCGCTAACAACCTTTGCCAAAAGGGCTTTTTTTTCAGCCATCGTCAGCTGTGGATAATTCTGTTGATGAACAAGCCGGTCCGCGCCCTCTGAAATCGTTCTGAAACCCAGACAGGGCGCGGGATTCCGCGTGTCAATAGTAAATTCCACATATTTTTCATGGGGTTGGAAAGCCCCTGCAAAACGGCTTTCGGCAACATGCTTTCAGGCACGCGCCGGCCCGAAATTGTGCATAAAGATCAGCTTGCGAAGGCCTCGAACCTAGTGGAACTGGCGGCTCGCGGCGTGCACCGCCTCGACCAGGGCAGCCACGCTTTCCGGGGGCGTGAACTGGGAAATGCCATGGCCCAGGTTGAAAACATGCCCCGCGCCGTGGCCATAGCCTGCCAGCACCTTGTGGGCCTCGCGGCGCACGATTTCAGGCGCCGCGAACAGGATGGCGGGATCCAGGTTGCCTTGTAGCGCGACTCGGTCGCCGACCCGTGCGCGGGCGCTGGCGATGTCGGTGGTCCAGTCG
>Ga0315910_10004131_pt1 | contig 12208 bp, 8 predicted proteins | sample EdamamesoilMG_FD_204470 | JGI IMG/M metagenome (GOLD analysis project Ga0315910, IMG submission 204470) | Garden soil microbial communities collected in Santa Monica, California, United States - Edamame soil | ecosystem: Environmental > Terrestrial > Soil > Garden | place: USA: California... | reverse complement strand
AAGAAGATCCTGCTGGGAGTCGCCCTTGCGGCCCTGGTCGCCCTCCTGTGGTGGCAGGCGCCGTCGCGGGCGGCGCGCTCGGCGCCGGACGGGCCCGAGCGCATGGGCCAGCCGCTGGCCGCGCTCGGGGTCGTGCCGCCGGATGCGATCGTGCCTGCCCCTGTGGAGCCGTCGCGCACGCTCCCGCAGCGCGAGAGCGCGACCCCGAGCGCCGCGGGCGCGGTGCTGCGCGGGCGCGTCGTGGACGCCGAGAGCGGCGCGCCGATCGCCGGCGCGAGCCTGCGGTTCTTCGCGCCGCGCGTGACGGACGCCTTCGCGCTCCTGCGCGACCACCCGGAGCTCTACGTGGCCGACACCAACGGCCGCATCCGCGCGCGCAACTGGGGCGACTGGCCGCTCGTCGTCGCGCGCTCGGTCGCGGCGCGCTTCGGGGCCGAGCCGCTGCTCGCCTTCGATCGCCCAGACGCGGGCACGGAGCCGCTGGCGCACGCGCAGTCCGACGCGGAGGGGCGCTTCGCGCTCGCCTTCCCGGACGGCGGCGGCGTGCTGGAGGGCGCGAGCCCCGGCCACGCCACGCGCTGGCGTGCCGTGCGCGCGCTGGACGAGGCGTACACGCTCGAGCTGTGGCGCGAGCGCGAGGTGCACGGCGTCGTGATCGGGCCGGACGGCGAGCCGCTGCGCGAGCCGCTCGAGCTGGCGCTGGGCAACACGAAGGTCCGTCCCTGGCAGGAGCCCGGGCCGCTCGATCCGACGATCCCCTTGCGTCTGGAGGCGACAGCCATCTCGGAGGCGCCCTTCGGCGATCCGGGTCGCATGAGCGAGGCGTGCGGCGCCTGGCGTGTGCGCAGTGACGAGACCGGACGCTTCCACGCGCGCGTCGGCGCGTCGGCGGTGGCCGTCGCGGTGCTCACGCCGGGCTGGGGTCTGCGCCAGTGGTCGCACCACGATCTCGACGGGCAGGAGCTCGAGGTGTGGGTCGTGCGTGTGCCGGGGTTCCACGTCTTCGATGCCGCGACGCGCGCGCCGGTCGAGCGCGTGCGCCTGCTCGGCACCGAGCTCGCGAACCGCTACGTGCGCTGGGCGGGCGAGTTCCACGCGCCGGGCGGGTGGCTCGCGATCCCCGGCGACTGGTCCTACGTCCACTCGCACCAGGGTGCGCTCGCCTTCGTGCTGTGGAGCGCGGGCTACGCCCCGGCGCGCGTGTCGATCGCCGACGTCGACGCGGCCGGGACGATCGAGGTGCCGCTCGAGCGCGGCACGGCCGAGGAGCTGCGTGGGACCGTGACGTGCGGCGGCGTGCCGCTCGCGGACATCGAGGTCGCGCTGCTCGGCCACAGCCCGCTGCAGTGGAGCGTGGACGAGGACGACTTCGTCGATGCGACGCGCACCGACGCGGACGGGCGCTTCCGGCTGGCGGCGCCGGCCGGCAAGTACCTGCTGCGCGTGCGGGCCGACGAGGGGCCGTTCCTCGAGAAGCTCACGCGCGCGGATCGTCCGAACACCTGGATGACGCAGGCCATCGAGGGGCGCGAGCCGTTCTTCCGGGGCGTCGAGCTGCCCGCCCCGGCGGGGCTCGTGCTCGAGCTCCAGTCCGCCTGCGCGCTCGAGGTCGAGATCGTCGATGCGCGCGGAGCGCCGCGCGTCGAGCATCCGGTGGCCCTGCGCGACGACGCCGACGGACGCCAGGCCATCCGCTACACCGACCCGCGGGGGCGCGTGGGCTTCGCGAACCTCCCGGCCAGCCGCTACCGCCTGCACACACCGGACGTCGCCACCTTCGGCTCCTTCGGGGGCGGCCAGCAGCGCGAGGTCGAGCTCGCCGCCGGCGCCGTCGAGCGCGTGCGCATCGAGCTCCCGACCCACGACGGGCCGCGCCATGCGCGTGTCGTCGCCCGCGGCACCGCGAGCTACGCCGGCTGGCGCGCGCGCTACGACCGCGGCGAGTGGGTCGAGCTCGAGGCCGACGGCACGGTGCCGCTCGACCTCACGACCGATCGCTGGGAGCTCGAGGTCGCGGCCGCCGACGGCCATCGCTGGCACCGGCCGATCCCCAAGGACGCACCCGACGGGCAGGTGATCGAGCTCGAGGACGGCGCCGGGCGCTACCGCGGCGTCCTGCGCCACGCCGACGGCCAACCCTGGCCCGCGGTCGACGTGCACGCGATTCCGTGGGGCGCGGGGACGTCCGAGACGCGCGTCGCCTGCGTGACGGACGAGCGCGGCGAGTTCGAGCTCGGCGGGCTCGGTGCGGGCCCGTACCGGCTGCGCTTCCAGACCTGCCTCGAGCGCGGGGTGTGGGACGAGTGGGAGAACGAGCTCGCCCGGGTGAGCTTCGTCCCGAGCGCTCCTCCGACGCCCGAGGGCACCTGGCTCGCGATCCAGGGCGCCGAGCCGGTGGGCGAGGTCCACGTGAGCGGTGAGGTGCTGGGCGCTGGCGGCGTGCCCGTGCCGGAGACACGCCTCTACTTCGAAGGTGAGACGCCGTCCGCGGATGGTCAGTTCCTGCGCGCGGGACAGGTCACGCACACCGACGATTCGGGCGCCTTCGAGCTCGTCCTGCCGCGCGCGGCGAGCTTCACGGTGCGTGCCTACGTCGGCGAGGCGCGCAGCGCCGCCCTCACGCAGGCGTTCGCGCCGCCGCGGGACGGCGAGCGCCTGCGGCTCGTGCTGCCCTGACCGCCGGGCGACGCAGCGCTACGCCCTTGTCCCACGCCGCACTGCGCACCCTGGACCGTGACCCCTTCGCCCGGGGTCGGGTCGACTTGTAGAGAGGTGCGAGGCCCCAAGAGGTGCTCCCATGAGACGCATCACGCGCAGCCAGGCGATCGAGGACCTGCGGGAGGTGCTCCTGCGGATGGTGGACGAGCAGAGCTCGCTGTGCCGGGTGGCCGCCTGGCGCAAGCTCTTCTGCCACGGCTTCGCGCAGTGGAGCCAGGCCGAGCTCGAGGAGCGCTTCCCGCGCGTCCCGCGGCGCGAGCCGCCGCTGCAGCGCGGGCACCAGGAGTGGCTCGCCAACGAGGACCAGCTCGCACGCCAGGACATCCGCCGCCGGCGCCTGCCCTGCGACGTCGAGGCGGGCGACACCTGCGCCCCCTGCGCCGGCTGGGCCGAGTTCGACGAGCGCGACCTCGCCCGCTTCCACCGCGAGATCTGCGGCGAGGCGGTCGAGGTCGTGCCGGACGCGCTCGGACCCTAGTCCTGGTGTCCTGGACCTTCGGCTCCAGGACACGGGAGGCAGTGTCGTAGCCCCGTGCCGAGCCGACCGATGCCTTGCCGGCGTCCCATGCCCGAGATCCTCGTCGCCGACGGGCCCGAGGATGCCGCAGGCATCCCTCGACGCGGGGGCTCTGGATCGGCCGAGTGCGCGCTCCTCTGCGCGCCTCACAGGATCCGCCGCAGGCGCTCCGCCAGCCCGCTCTCGCGCAGGCTCGTCTCGGCGTTGGCGACGGCGCGCTCCAGCGCCCGCGGCTGGCCGACGAGCACGACCAGGCGCTTCGCGCGCGTGATGGCGGTGTAGAGCAGGTTGCGCTGCAGCATCGGCCAGTGCTGGGTGACGAGCGGCAGCACGACGGCCGGGAACTCGCCGCCCTGGGAGCGGTGCACGGTGATCGCGAAGGCCGGCGCGAGGTCCGCCAGGCTGCCGGCCTCGTAGGCGAGCTCGCGCTCGGGGAAGCGCACGCGCAGGGCGAGGCGCGCGGTGTCGACGGCGACGATGCGCCCCATGTCGCCGTTGAAGACGTCCTTGTCATAGTCGTTGCGCGTCTGGATCACGCGGTCGCCCACGCGCCAGATCCGCTCCTTCCAGCGCAGCTCGGCCCCGTCCGAGCCCAGGGCCTGGCGCAGGCCCTCGTTGAGCGCATCCACGCCGCAGGCGCCGCGGTACATCGGGGCCAGGACCTGCACGTCCTCGCTCCAGTCGAGGCCGAAGCGGCGCGGGATGCGCTCGGCCACGACCTCGAGCAGGCGCTGCGCCGCGAGCTCCTCGCTCTCGGCCGGGAAGAAGTAGAAGTCGCCGACCGGCTCCTCGCGCCCGAGGACGCGCGGCACCTCGCCGCGCAGGATGCGGTGCGCGTTCTCGACGATCAGGCTCGTGTCCGCCTGGCGGAAGACGCGCGTCAGGCGGTGCACCGGGAGGCGCTCGCTGGCCAGCAGGTCGGCCAGGACGTTACCGGCGCCGACCGAGGGGAGCTGGTCCGGGTCGCCCACCAGGATCAGGCGCGAGGGCGGCTGCACGGCCCGCACGAGGGAGCGCGCCAGGCTCACGTCGAGCATCGAGATCTCGTCCACGATCACGAGCTCGCGCGCGAGCGGGGTCTGGGCGTCGTGCTGGAAGCGGTGCAGCTCCGGGTTCCAGCCCAGCAGGCGGTGGATCGTGCTGGCGGGGCGGCCGGTGGCCTCGCTCAGGCGCTTGGCGGCGCGCCCGGTGGGGGAGGCGAGCGCGACCTCGAGGCCGGCGCGCTCGGCCAGCTCCACCACCAGGCGCACGATCGTCGTCTTGCCGACGCCCGGGCCGCCGGTCAGGAGCGCGAGCGGGGCCGCGAGGCAGCCGCGCACCGCGGCGCGCTGGTCCGGGTGCAACGTCAGACCCGCGCGGCGCTCGGCCCACTCGAGCGCGCGCTCGTCCGCCAGGGCCCGCACCGGCGCGGAGCGGGCGAGGATGCGGAGGTCGGCGGCCAGCTCGTTCTCGCAGCGCGCCAGCGAGGGCAGGTAGGCGAGCGTCTCGCCCGGCCGCAGGTCGCGCACCAGGACGAGGGCGCCCGCCGCCGCCAGGGCCTCGGCGTCGCCCCGGAGGGTCGCGGGGTCGAGCTCGAGGTCCAGGAGCTCGGCGCAGCGCGCGCCCAGGCGCTCCAGCCCGAGGCAGGTGTGCCCCTCGTCGGCCGCCTCGTCCAGCGCGTGCAGGAGCGCCGCCTGGCGCCGCTCGGGTGCGTCCTCGCCGAGGCCCAGCTTGCGCGCGGCGCGGTCGGCGCTCGTGAAGCCGACGCCGCGCACGCTGCGCGCGAGGAGGTAGGGGTTGCGGCGCACCTGCTGCTCGGCGTCGCCGCCGAGGGCGCGCGAGGCCTCCAGCACCTGGGCGGCGTTGAGCTCGAGCCCGTAGAGGAAGGCGTGCAGCTGGCGCTCGGCGCGCAGGGCTCGCACGGCCTCTACCAGGCCCTCGCGGGCCGGTCGGCGCAGGCCCCGCACCCCCCGCAGGCACCCCGGATCGGCGTCGATGCGCTCCAGGGCCTCGGGCCCGAGTACCTGCACGATGCGCTCGGCCATCACCGGCCCGATGCCCTTGAAGCTCTTCGAGGCGAGGTACCGGGCCACCCCCTCGCGGCCCTGCGGCGGAAGGGGTTGCAGGACCTCGAAGTGGAACTGTGGGCCGTGCTTGGGGTGGGTGCGCCACTCGCCCTGGAGGCCGACGCGCTCGCCCTCCTCGACCTCGGCGGCTCGGCCGACGGCGGTGATCACGCGCTCGCGCGTCGGACGGCCCCCGAACAGCTCCCCCCCCTCCCCGTCCGCCTCCGGGGCGATGCGCAGCACGGTGTAGTGCGTCTCCGGGTGCCGGTAGGTGACCCCCTCGACGACCCCCCGCAGGACGAGGGGCGCGCGCTCGGTCCGCGGCGGAGGGGGGGTGGTCACGAGGGGAGAAGTGCGGCTTCGAGCTTGCCTGGAGCCGCGGAGGACGGATACTAGCCCGCCCTTTTTCCCTTCCTCCAGCGCATGGCGATCAAGGTCGACGTCCGATCCAACGAATCCCTCGAGGCGGCTCTGCGCCGCTTCAAGCGGCAGTGCAACTACGGCGGGGTCTTCCGCCTGGCCAAGGCCAACACCTGGCACGAGAAGCGCTCCGACAAGCGCCGGCGCGAGCGCCGCGAGCGCATGCGCACGATCCTGAAGGCGGCCCGGCGCTCGCGCTGGCTGCTGAACCGCAGCTGATCGGGGAGAGGCAGGCCCCGCGGCGCATGGGGCTCTTCCAGAGGGACCGCAACCTCGCGCGCTCCGTCGACCGCGTCGAGCTCGAGGTGCGTGCCAGCGACTTCCAGGTGGCGCCCGTGGAGGTCCAGATCCGGCTCGACGCCTTCCTGAAGCTGCGCCTGCCGTGGCGCTCGCGCACCTCGGTGCAGCGCCTGGTCTCGGATGGTTTCGTGCTCGTCGCGCCGGCCCGCCCGGGGCCCGCGCCAGCCGTGACGGAGCCGGCGATCGAGCGGCGCGCGGGGCGCGTCCTGCGCCACGGCGCGCGCGTGGTCGTCGTGATCCCGCCCGAGCTGCGCCTGCCGGAGCACATGGGGGATCCGGGCGCGCTGGTCGTCCTGTACGAGGACCAGGACGTGCTCGCGCTCGACAAGCCGCCGGGCCAGGCGGTCCACCCCAGCGGGCGCAACCTGACGGGGACGCTCATCCAGGACGTGCACGCGCGCTACGGCGAGGGCGGCGAGCTGGCGGTGCCCGTGCGCCTGTGCCACCGCATCGACAAGGAGACGAGCGGGCTCGTGCTGCTGGCCAAGGGCGCGCGCGCCCACCGGCACGTGCGCAAGCAGTTCGAGCGCCACACGGTCGAGAAGGAGTACCTGGCGATCGTGCACGGTGTGCCGGCCGAGGAGGCGGGCGAGATCGACCTCCCGCTCGGGCCCGCCCACGCCAGCCGGGTGCGCATGAAGATCGCCGTCCAGGCCGGCGGCTGGGAGGCGCGCACCCGCTGGCGCCTGCTGGAGCGCCACGGCCGCGTCAGCCTGCTCGCCTGCCGGCCCGTCACCGGCCGCCAGCACCAGATCCGCGTGCACCTGGCGGCGCTCGGGCATCCCATCGTGGGCGACAAGCTCTACGGCGAGGACGAGGAGCTCTTCCTGCGCGGCGCGCGCAGCGAGCTCGACGACGCCGATCGGACGCGCCTCGAGCTCCCGCGCCAGGCCCTGCACAGCCACCGCCTCGCCTGGACGGCGCCGAGCGGCGGCCTACCGTGCGAGGCGACGAGCCCGCTCCCGGCCGACCTCCGCGCGTACCTCGCGGCCCAGGATCAGTAGCCGCGCGCGCGCGTCTCGATCCGGAAGAGGGGCACGCGCGCGAGCTCGTCGGGCTCGAGCGCGTACTGCTCGCACACCAGGCTCAGGCGCTCGCCCGGGCCGGTGAGTGGCTCGATCGAGTGGGTCAGGTCGCCGTCGAAGTGGAGCAGCGTGCCCGCCACGGGGCGCACCCGCGCGAGCTGGCGCTTGCCGCGCGCCAGCACGAGCTCACCGCCCGCCAGGCCGCGCGCGACCGCCACGTAGAGCACGCTGACGGCCACCGGCGGCAGGACCTCCTTGCAGTAGGAGCGCAGGCTGCGGTCCACGTGCGGATCGACGCGCGAGCCGGGACCGAGCAGCAGCGGGTTCAGGTAGAAGGCGTTGCAGTCGGGCCGCAGCACGCGCGCGAGGTAGGCGACGAGCGCGGGGAAGGCGCGCTCGACCTCGCGCTGCCCGTCGGCGCGGAAGACGACCGAGAAGCCGCGCGTGCCGACGAAGTCTCGGTTCAGGGTGTGGGCCGCGAAGTAGGGCGAGCCCACGAGGGCGCGCTCCAGGCTGCGCAGGGCGGCCGGCGGGAAGGCCGCCGGCTCCTCGACGTGGGCCGGCACGGACCGGCGACGCGCGGGATCCGCCCCTAGGGCGGCCCGATCTCGTACTTCAGCCCGTTGGTCAGCTTGAAGCTGCGCGGCTGGTTCGGGTTGCCGAACAGGCCCTGCACGTAGAACTTCGCGTTGACCAGCGACATGTTGACCGGGACGTTGACCGTGAACACCGAGGGGTTCACGCCGTCCCAGGCCGGCAGGAAGAACGGGTTGGAGACCGGCGCGCCGAGCATCAGCTCGCCCGTGGTCGTGGGCACGCCGCAGCCGGCCTGGTTCAGCACGGTGCTGCGGGAGAAGAGCAGGATCGGCAGCGCACCGGGGAAGGGCCCATCGTCCAGGCCGATGCGGATCTGCTGGCCGATGCGCGCGTCGCCGGACAGGTGCTGCAGCTTGCCCTGGTTCCCGAAGCAGCCCGGCAGCTCGGTGACGAGGCCGAAGTCCAGGTAGATCACCGCGTCCACGTCGTTCACGGACTGCAGGATCACGCGCCCGAGGAAGAAGCGTCCCTCGGGGCTGACCGAGAAGGCGTCGTCGCCGCCGGCGACCGTCTTGACCTGGATCCCCTCCACGGTGGTCACGCTCTCCTGGATCAGGGGCGTCAGGTTCCGCATGTAGGCGGCGCCGCCGCCGGTGGTCGAGGTCGGCTGGGCGCGCCAGTAGACGTCGCCGCGATTCGTGATCGCGACCACGGGCGTCACCTTGGCCAGGGTCGAGGCGGACAGGGCCGGGATGACATCCCCCGACTGGGCCACCTTCTGGTCGTTCTTGACGAGCAGGAAGTTGGTCGGATCGTCGGTGGAGCTACCCCCGATGGGATTCAGGCTCCCGGTGAAGACGACGTCGCCCCGGTCGTTGATGTCCACCTTCGAGAGCACGAAGGCGTTGGTGTTCCAGGTGCGTCCGGGAACCGGCGACGGGTCGAACTCGCGCGCCACGATGCGGTCCATGTTCACCATGATCGCGCGCGCCCCGATGCCGCTTACGGGCGTCACGAAGTCGCCCAGCTGGTTCACCGCCAGGCTGTGCTCGGGGTTCGTCGCGGTTCCCAGGGTGTCGACCGGCGCGCCCAGCACGTCGTTGAACACGTTCTTCCCGGCCAGGAGCGTGCGCCCGATCACGTTGCCCGTCGGGCCGAGGCTGTAGCGGATCAGGGCGTCGACCGCGCGGTTGGAGATGGTCGTGTCGAGCACCTTGACCAGCGCGATGAGCTCGCGGTCCTCCGTCAGGCGCACGACCGAGATGCCGTCCAGCCTCGCGTTGGCCGAGAAGGGGGCGAGGTTGATCAGGTCGCCCTTGAGCTGGACCAGGACCAGGTTCCAGTACAGGCCGTCGCTCGTGGACGTCGTGCGCGGCCGCAGGTGCATGCCGAGCTCGCCGTGCGAGTTCATGTTGATCGAGCCCCAGTCGTCCAGCGTCGTCCCCGGGGGCTGGGGCAGGTTCATGCCCTCGCGCAGGGTCAGGAACCCGTTGCGCATGAGGCAGACGTCCAGGTTGTTGTCGACGCTGTTGTCCGCCTCGACCAGGGCGAGCCACAGCCCCGAGTCGGTCACGCGCACGTAGGTGACCTTCTCGATCCCGCCCACGCCCACGATCGGGTCGTCGTCACGGAAGAGGATCCCAGGGGTCTGCCCCGCGACGGGACCGGAAGCCAGCGCGAGGGCGCTCAGGCCGAGAATCGCTTTCGTGGACCGCATGGGGCTGCTCCGGATCCGTGGCAAGGGGACTCCCCGACGCCAAACCTTATCGGCCCTGGCCGGTTCCGGCCAGCTCTGCCAGGAGGACATGGTCCGGCGGCAGGTTCGGGGCCTGTCGAGCCGGCAGGCCGATCGAGGAAGGGGTGGGGCGTCAGGAGCTAGTCCGCCGCCCCGGGGGGGCAACGGGGGCTGGTCGATCTTATCGCCCGGCCGGCGACCGGCGGCGGCCCTTCCACCCCTCCAGGGCGACCAGGAAGAGGGTCAGGGCCAGGCTCGCGCCCCAGTCGAGCATGCGGTTCGCGAGGACGGCCAGGATCGTCAGGCCCAGGGCCAGGGTGGTCACCGGACCGGCCCAGTCCAGGTTCGCGGGCAGCTCGTCGGGAGCCGTCGAGAGCGGCAGGTCGCGTACGCAGCGCGGGTAGAGCCAGCGCACGAGCAGGAGCGCCAGGAGGAGCGCCGGCGCCCACAGCCGCAGCACGTCGGCTCCTCGCCCCAGGCCGAGGCCGATCGCGAGCAGGGCCACGTAGAGCGGCACGACCCAGCGCACGAAGACCGCCTTGATCGCGCCCTCGCGGTGGGAACGGGTTCCGAGGGGCGCCAGACGCTGGATCCAGGCGGCCCCGGGGGACTGGGTCAGGGGCAGGTGGACCAGGAGCAGCGGCAGGCTGACGCCGCTCGTGAAGAGCAGCAGGGCCAGCACGTCGGTGCGCCAGTGCTCCGAGCCGCCGCTCGCGCCGAGCCACAGGAAGGCCAGCGGGATCCCGATCATCGGGTAGGTGCGCAGGGCGAACTCTCGCTCGCGGCCGGGGCCGCGGAAGACGAGCTCGAAGGGCCCGCGCTCGTCGCTCCGCACCCAGAAGCGCAGCGCAAGCCAGCGCAGCGGCGCGAGCCAGCGCTCGAGGCCGCCGCGGGCCGTGGGCGCGGCCTGCTCCGAGGCCGGGACCCTCAGCAGGGCGAGGAGGCAGGGGAAGCCCAGCGCCGCCGGGGTCCACCACCAGTGCCCACCCTCCACCAGCGCGCGCGCGAACCAGGTGGAGGGGAGCAGCGCGAGCCCGGCCGCGCCGGTGCTCCAGGCGGCGATCGCCGGCAGCCCGCCGAGGATGCGCAGGATCCCGACCACCGCCAGGACCATCCAGAGCGTCTCCAGCGCCACCCACAGTCCCGCGAGGCGGGCGAGCAGCACCTGCTGGGCCCAGATCAGGGCCGTCGCCAGCCCGAGGGCCAGAAGGAAGCCCAGGAGCGGAAGCGCGAGCCGCGCGCCGAGGCCGAGCCCCGCAGGGGCGAAGCCGGACCAGGGGATGAACCAGGCCAGGGCCAGGGCTCCCAGCCAGGCGCCCAGGTGCGCGGTCCGCGCCAGGGTCAGCTCGGCCGGACGGGTCGGCAGGGCCGAGACCCACTCCAGGCCCTCGTCATGGCGCAGGAGACCCACGAGGTCGGACAGGATCGGCAGTCCGAGGACGAGCGGCCCGAGGGACAGGGCCAGGAAGGCGTAGGGGAAGGGCGGGAGCAGCTCGCCCGCCAGGGAGGCGATCACGCTCGAGAGCGCCGCCAGGAAGACCACCGCCGGGATCGGCCAGCCGCTGCGGCGCAGCATGGCGAAGCGGGCGCGCGCGAGGTGCCCGGTGCGCGCGAGCGAGGGCAGCGCTCGCCGCGCGGCGCTCACGCGAAGAGCTCGAGCGAGAGCTTGAAGCGGTACTCGTTGGCGAGCTTGTCCTCGAGCCCCAGCATTCCGAAGACCTCGAGCATCGCCTGCTTGGCGGCGGCGCGGTGCTCGCCGGCATCGGCGCGCACGACCTCCAGCAGGAGCTCGAGGCCGCGCGCGTGGTCCTGGGCCGCGACCAGGGCCCTGGCGAGCTCGATCTTCAGGCCCAGGTCGTCCGGCGCCGCGCGCACGCGGGCCTCGAGCTCGGCCCGATCGCCGGCCTGCTCGGCGAAGTCGAGCTGGGTCTGGAGGGCCTGGACGCGCTCCGCCACCGAGACCTCCCCGGCCAGCTTCTCGAGCACGAGCCGCGCCTCGCGCGCCTTTCCGTCGCGGATCAGGAGCTCGGCCAGTGCCAGGCGCGCGCCAGCGTGCTCGGGAGCCTCGCGCAGGACCTCGCGCAGGTGGCCGATGGCCGTGGCCAGCTCGCCGCCCTCGGCCAGCTCGCGCGCGCGCTCGACGCGCTGATCCGCGCGCGAGGGCGCCGGGCCGCCGGGCGCGACGCGCGCCAGGAACTGGTCGAGCTCGGCCGCCGGCAGGGCGCCCTGGAAGCCGTCCACGAGCCGCCCCTGGACGATCGCGAGCACGGTCGGGACGGCCTGGACCCGGAAGGCCTGGGCCAGCTCTGGATTGCGGTCGATGTCGATCTTCGCCAGCAGGAAGCGGCCGTTGCCCGCGCGGGCGCGTTGCTCGAGCTCCGGGCCGAGCGTCTTGCAGGGGCCGCACCAGGTCGCCCAGAAGTCGAGCAGGACCGGGACCTCGAGCGAGCGCCCCAGGACCTCGCTCTCGAAGTTGCGGACGTCGGCCTCGACGATCCACTCGCTGCCGGCCTGGCTGGGTTGGGGGACGGAGGTCATCGGGCTGATCTTGCGGGGGACGGGCCCTGCAGCATAGGCCCTGCGGCCCGGGGATCCTCGCCCCCCGGTGATACCCTCTCGGGCTCCCGTCCTCACTCCCGCCCGCCCCGGAGCGTAGCTGCGCCCCATGATCGCCGTTCTCGTCACGAGCCCGCTGCTCCTCGCCCTCCCGCCGGCGATCGCGCAGGACGGGCGCGGGCGCGCCAAGCTGCAGAACCTCGTCCAGCTCCCCGCGGACTTCGTGCGCTTCGCGCGTATCCCCGAGGGCGGACTCTATCCCCGTGTGGCGACCAGGAAGGGCGAGCTGGCGGTGCTCTACCTTCAGGGCGACGCGGAGCGGGGCGATCTGCTCGTCGTCCGCTCGCAGGACGAG
>Ga0315910_10004130_pt1 | contig 12211 bp, 8 predicted proteins | sample EdamamesoilMG_FD_204470 | JGI IMG/M metagenome (GOLD analysis project Ga0315910, IMG submission 204470) | Garden soil microbial communities collected in Santa Monica, California, United States - Edamame soil | ecosystem: Environmental > Terrestrial > Soil > Garden | place: USA: California... | reverse complement strand
GACGTGCGCGTTGGCCACCACCGGCGCCATGAGGCCGGCGGCCGTCAGGCCCGCCACGGTGGCCGAGCCCAGTGACACGCGGATCACGCCTGCGATCAGCCAGCCGAGCACCAGCGGGTCGATGGAAATGCCGGTGAGCAGGTCGGAGATGTTCTTGTCGACGCCGGTGGCAACGAACACTTCCTTCAGCGTCCCCGCGCCCGCGATGATCAGCAGGATGACGGCGATGTCCTTCACCGAGCCGCCGTACTCGTCCATGAGCTGCTGCATCTTCATGCCGCGCGACAGGCCGAGAGTCCAGGTCGCCACCGCCAGTCCCAGCAGCATCACGACCAGCGGGTGGGTCCAGAACTTGAGTGCCGGCTGCAGGTGCTCCGGCGCCATCGGCACCGCCATCGACAGCGCGATGATGACCACCGGCAGCAGCGCGCTCGCGAAGCAGTTGAAGGCGCTCGGCAGTTCGTTCTCCGGGCGCAGCGGCGCCACGAACAGCGTGATCGGATTGGCCTTCACGTTGCGGAACAGTCGTGCGTACAGCGGCCCCGCGCAGATCATCGCCGGCAACGCGACGATGATGCCGTAAAACAGCGTCTTGCCCATGTCGGCGCCGAACAGCGGCAGCATGGCCGTGGGAGCCGGGTGCGGCGGCAGGTAGCCGTGCGTGACCGACAGTGACGCGAACAGCGGGATGCCCAGGTAGATAGGCGGCACCTTGGTCTGCTGCACCACCGAGAACACCAGCGGCACCAGCAGCACGAAGCCCACGTTGTAGAACAGCGGGATGCCGACCAGGAAGCCGGTGAACATCAGCGCCCAGGTGAGGTTCTTCTCGCCGAAGGCGCGCATCAGCACCATCGCGATCTTCTGCGCGGCGCCGCTGTTGGCCACCAGCTTGCCGAACATGGCGCCGATGCACACGATGCCGAGCAGGCCGCCCAGCAGGTTGCCGATGCCCTTCTCGAGCACGCCGGGCACCTTGTCGGCCGGCAGTCCCAGCGACACGGCGGCCACCGAGGAGGCGACCAGGAAGGCCAGGAACGGCTGCACCTTGCCCCAGCTGATGAGCAGCACGAGCAACAGGATCGAGCCGAAGACGTACCAGATTTCCATGCGCGCCCCCTGACTACGCGGCCGGGGCCGGCCGCGAGTCGCCGTTGATTCGACTCAGAAGCCCGCGCCCTTGATGTTGAGGCGGATGCGCGCCACGAAGTTGCTGGACGTCATGTACAAGGTCTTGCCGTCGTCGCCGAACTTGCAGTTGGCGGTCTGCTTGCCGTCCCAGATGCGGCCGAGACGCTTGCCGTCCTTCGAGATCACCAGCACGCCGCCCGGGCCGCTGGTGAACACGGTGCCATCCTCGGCGACGGTGAGGCCGTCGGGAGCACCCGGAGCATCGGGACCGACGAGATCCGTGGTGTCCTGGAACAGGCGCTTGCCCGTCACGTTGCCATCGGGGTCGAGCGTGTAGGCGTTGATGATCGCGTTGCTGCCTTCGGACTGCGCCACGTACAACACGCTTTCGTCTGGCGACAACGCGACGCCATTGGGGCGCGTGAATTCCTTCTCGATGGCGGTGACCGCACCGTCAGCGCCTACGCGGAACACGCCATTGAAGGGGATTTCCTTCTCCGCGGCGTCGTCGAACTTCTTGAAGCCATACGGCGGATCGGTGAAGAACACCACGCCGTTCTTCATCTTCACCACGTCGTTGGGGCTCGAGAACTTCTTGCCTTCGAAGGCCATGGCGACCGGAGTCTTGGTCCGGGTGTTCAGGTCGAGGCGCTGGATGCCGCGGTTGCCCGTGTCCGCGAGCAGGATGCTGTTGTCGTCGAAGTACGCCAGGCCATTGGCGCCGGCCTCGCGCCAGATGTTGGGGTCGAAGGTGGCGGCGCCAGAAGGATCGAGGAATCTCTCGAGCCCACCCTGCTCAGACCACTTCCACATCTTGTTGCCCGGCACGTCGGTGAACAGCAGGTAGCCGCCCGACTTGATCCAGAGGGGACCTTCGGCCCAGCCGAAACCCTCGGCGATCTTCTCGATCTTCCAGTCCTTGGGAACGATGCTGTCCATCGCCGGATCCCAGCGATCGATGCGCCCATCCGCGATGACGGTGGGCGCCGCCGGGGTCGCGGCAGGCGCGGTCTCGGTCTCGGCCGCGGGAGTCGGGGCGGGCGGATCTCCGCAGGCCGCGACGCACATCGTGATCGACGCCACCAGTACGGTGGCCGGGAACTTCAACATGGGACCCCTCCAAACCTTGGGCTAATTATTTGAAACTACCACTCGCGTCGGTAGCGCCGCGGCCGGCGCGGTGCCCGCGTGGGTCTTCGTGATCTCGAACGAACCGTTGGCGCGCAGATCCGCCGAGGATGCGCCGATCCAGAAATCGATGCGGCCGGCTTCCACCAGCCACTGGCCGCGCGGACTCCAGAACGCCAGTTGTTCCGGCGTGAGACTGAAGGTCAGTCGCTTGCGCTGGCCGGCCGCGAGCTCGATGCGCTTGAACCCGCGCAGCTCGAGTACCGGGCGCGAGATGGACGCCACCGGGTCGCGCACGTAGAGCTGCACCACTTCGTCGCTGGCGACGCGCCCGGTGTTCTCCACGGTGATCGAGATGTCGACGCGTTCGCCGGGGCCGATGGCCTGCGCGCTCTGCGCCAGGTCGCCATAACGAAACTCGCTGTACGAAAGGCCGTGCCCGAAGGGGAACAGCGGCGTGATCGGCAGGTCGTGATAACGCACCGTGTCCTTGGCGAGATCGGGATCCGCGGGGCGTCCGGTCGGGTTCGCCGAGTAGTAGAACGGCACGGCGGCGCTGGTGCGCGGGAAAGCGGCCGGCAGTCGTCCCGCCGGCGAATATTTTCCGAACAACACGTCGGCCACGGCATTGCCAGCTTCGACTCCGAGCATCCAGGTCTCGACGATCGCCGGCGCTTTTTCCGTTAGTTCCTGGATGGCGAGCGGGCGGCCATTGGCCAGCAGCACCACCACCGGTTTGCCGGTGCCGAGGATGGCGCGTGCCAGCTCGAGCTGGCTGGGCGGCAGCTCGAGGGTCGAACGGCTGCGCGCCTCGCCCGAAAGATCGAAATCCTCGCCGATCATGAGGACCACCAGGTCGGCCGATTTCGCGAGCTTCACGGCCGCGGGGATGCCGGACAGATCGGTGTTGCGCGGGTCGGCGCCCGGCGCGGACAGCAGTTTCACGCGCGGCGGCAGCGCCGCGCCCAGCCCCTTGAGCACGGTCACCACGTCCTCGGCCTTGCCCTGCGCGCGCCACGAGCCCAGCGACGAAAGCCCGTCGGTGGCCAGCGCGCCGATCACCGCGATGCTGCGGTACTTGCCGGCATCCAGCGGCAGCAGGCCACCGTCGTTCTTGAGCAGCACGATCGACTGGCGTGCGACGGCGCGCGCCGCCTCGCGGTGCTCCGGCGCCAGCAGCTCGCGCGCCTCGCGCTCCACGTCGTGGTACTGCATCGGCCTGTCGAACAGGCCGAGCTGCTCCTTGACGCGCAGGATGCGCAACACCGCCTCGTCGAGTAGTTTGATGCGCGCCGGGTCCTTCTCGATGGCGGCCTTGAGATCGTCGGCGTACACGCCGCCGACCATGTCCATGTCGACGCTGGCGTCGAGAGCCAGCACGCCGGCCTCGGCGCGATTGGCGGCCACGCCGTGGTTGAGCAGCTCGGCGATCGAGCCCCAGTCCGACACCATGAGGCCCTGCCAGCCCCAGCGCTCGCGCAGCGTGCCGCGCAGCAGTTCGCGGTTGGCGGTGGTCGGGACGCCGGCGATGTCGTTGAACGCGACCATGAACGAACCGGCGCCGGCGCGCGCCGCGGCGTAGAACGGCGGTAGATAGACCTCCTGCAGCGTGCGCTCGGAGAGATCCGCGGTGTTGTAGTCGCGGCCGCCGATGGCCGCGCCATAGGCGCCGAAATGCTTGGCGGTGGCCATCAACGAACCGGGACGCAGCGTGTTGCCGCCCTGGAAACCGTTGACCTGCGCCACGGCCATGCGCGCGCCGAGATACGGATCCTCGCCCGCGCCTTCGACGATGCGGCCCCAGCGCGGATCGCGCGCGATGTCGATCATCGGCGCGAAGGTCCAGTGCAGGCCCGCCGAGGTGGCTTCCTCGGCGGCGACGCGCGCGGCGCGCTCCTCGGCTTCGGGTGCCCAGGTGGCGGCCAGCGCCAGCGGCACGGGGAAGATGGTGCGATAGCCGTGCACCACGTCCATGGAGAACAGCAGCGGGATGCCGAGGCGCGATTCCTCGACCGCGACCTTCTGCAGCCTGCCGAGCGGCTCGGCGCCGGCCACGTGCAGGTAGGAGCCGACGCCGCCGGCACGTACGCGCTCGAGCTCGGTGGCATCGAGGCGCGAGTTCAACGACTTGCTGCGTCCGCCGGCGCGCTGCACCAGCTGGCCGACCTTCTCGTCCAGGGTCATCTTCTTGAGCAGGGCCTCGGGCCGCGACACCGCCTGGGCGGCGACATGTCCTGCACAGGACAAGAGGACGACAGCAATACAGGCCACGCCAGCGCGGCGCATCGGACTCATCAAGAGCGGATCTCCCCCACAGCGGACCCGGGAATCTACCCCAGGCCGCCGCCCGGTGTCCCGCCTTCATGGACGCACGCCCTCACAATGTCCAATCGCGTGCGGTTCGCGGCACACTTGCCGCATGCAAGGTCCGCGTCGCGTCCTCTCGAGCCTGTTGTTGTTCATGGCCTTCGGCCTGCCGTCGTTTGCGCAGGCGCCGGTCGCCACCGGCGCGCCGGAGCCGCCCTCGCTGTACCTGGCGCGCCTGGCCGCCGCGCGCATCCCGGCCGATGCCGCGGCCGCGGTGGTTGTGCCGCTCGATGGCGGTGCACTGAAATTCGCGGCCAACGACACCCGGCCGATGAACCCGGCCAGCACCATGAAGCTGGTAACCACCTATTCGGCGCTGCACTTGTTAGGCCCGGCGTTCACGTTTCGTACCGAGGTGCTGGCGGAAGGCCCGCTGGCCGGCGACGTGTTGCGCGGCGACCTGTACGTGCACGGCGGCGGCGACCCGCACCTGGTCATCGAGAACCTGTGGCAGTTGACGACGCGCATCCGCGGTTTCGGCATCCGCGACATCCGCGGTGACCTGGTGCTCGACAAGACCTTGTTCGAGCGGCTGCCGCACGACCCGGCGCAGTTCGACGGCGAGGAGGCCCGCGCCTACAACGTGGGCCCGGACGCGCTGCTGGTGAACTTCAAGTCTATCGCGGTGACCTTCGTGCCCGACACCGCGGCGCGCGTGGCGCGCGTCATGGTGGTGCCGGAAGTCGCCGGCATGAAATTCCCGCGCATGGTGCCGGCGGTCGAGGGTGGCTGCGGCGACTGGCGCGGCCGGCTGAGAGCCGATTACAGCGACCCGATGAACATCCGCATCGGCGGCTCCTATCCACTGGCCTGCGGCGAGCGCGCCATCTACCTGGGCGCGCTCGAGCACACGAGCTACTTCGCCGCGGTGTTTCGCGCGTTGTGGGAGCGGCAGGGCGGCGTGTGGGTGGGACGCGTGCGCGAGGGCGCGGTGCCCGCCACGGCGCGGCTGGTCGCGGCGCAGGAATCCGCGCCGCTGGCCATGCTGATCCGCGACATCAACAAGTTCTCCAACAACGTGATGACGCAGCAGCTGTTCCTCACCATGGGCGCGGCCGGTGGCCAGCCCGGCAACCCGGCGCGCGGCGCGCAGGCGGTGCGCGGGCTGCTCGCGGCGCGCGGCATCGAAGCGCGCGAGCTCGTCCTCGAGAATGGCTGCGGACTGTCGCGCGTCGAGCGCATCGCCCCGGCGACGCTGGCCCACGTGCTGGTCGACGCCTGGAAGAGCCAGTGGATGAGCGAGCTCATGGCCTCCCTGCCGATCTCCGGTGTGGACGGCACCATGCAGCGGCGCGACGTGCCGGCCGGAGCCGCGCACATGAAGACCGGCATGCTGGACGACACTCGCGCCGTGGCCGGTTACGTGCTGGCCGCCAGCGGCCGGCGCTACGTGGTCGTGGCCATCATCAATCATCCCAACGCGGGGCGCGGCACGGGCGCCCACGACGCGCTGATCGACTGGGTGTACCGGGCGGGCTGAGGCCGGGGAAACCATGAGCCAGGGAAACACGAGCGACAACGGCTCGCCGGGCCTCCGGCCCGTATAATCCCGCCCCCATGTCAGTCACACCTTCACGCGTACCGGTCACGGTGCTCACGGGCTTCCTTGGCTCGGGAAAAACCACGCTTCTGAACCGCATCCTGTCGGAGAAACACGGCAAGCGCATCGCGGTCATCGAGAACGAATTCGGCGAAGTCGGCGTCGACAGCGAACTGGTGATCGGCGCCGAGGAGGAGCTGTTCGAGACCAACAACGGCTGCATCTGCTGCACGGTGCGCGGTGACCTCATCCGCATCCTCGGCCAGCTGATGAAGCGCCGCGACCGCTTCGACTACATCCTCATCGAGACCACCGGCATGGCCGACCCCGGCCCGGTGGCGCAAACCTTCTTCCTCGACGACGAACTGAAGGGCACGTTCCAGCTCGACGCCATCGTCACCATGGTGGATGCCAAGCATTTCGAGCAGCACGTCGACGAGTTGAACGAGCCCGCCGAGCAGGTGGCCTTCGCCGACCTGGTGCTGCTCAACAAGACGGACCTGGTGGATGAAGCCGCGCTGGCGCGCATCGAGAACCGCATCCGCGGCATCAACGGCACGGCGAAGATCCTGCGCACCCGCAATGCCGACGCGCCCATCGACAAGGTGCTGAACGTCGGCGCCTTCGACCTGAACCGCGCATTGGCGGTCGACGAAGCCTTCCTCGAGCCGGAATATCCCTTCGAGTGGGGCGGCGTCTTCGAACTTGTCGCGGGCGACTATCTACTGAAGACGGCCGGAGAGCATGATCATCATGCGCACGAGCACGGCCATGGGCATCACGACCACGACCACGAGCATGCCCACGACCACGGACATGAAGGCCACGCGCACGAGGATCTCGAACTGGTGTTGCTGCCGGTGGCGGCCGCCGGCGGCGCGTCGCTGAACGACGCCATCGAACCCGCGGTGCGCGCCTTCGCGCTGCCGGCCACGGTGGTTGCCTGTCACGGGGGCCTCGAGGAAATCCCCGGGCACTACGCCGTCGACATCTCGCACCCGGGCGCGGACTTTCACCTGAAGGTGACGAAGCCCGGCGCGTACGCGCTGTTCTGCGAACATCATCCGGCCGAGTTCGGGCTGAAGCTGCAGGGCGCGGCCATCGCCGCGGAACGCAGGTTCGCTTCGCACCACCACCAGGACGACATCAGCTCCATCGGCATCAGCGACCCGCGGCCGCTCGACCCCGCCAAGCTCAACCATTGGCTCGACTATCTACTGAAGACGCGCGGGCAGGACATCTTCCGCATGAAGGGCGTGCTCAACGTCAAGGGTGAGGATCGCCGCCAGGTGTTCCACGGCGTGCACATGATGTTCGACGCGCAGGCCGAGCGTCCGTGGGGCTCGGCGCCCCGCGTCAGCAATCTCGTGTTCATCGGCCGCGACCTGGATCGCGCGGAATTCGAGGCGGGATTCGAGTCGGCCGTGGCGAAGTCGTAAGACATGCCGGCCAAGCAGGCGCTGTCGTTCGCGCTCGAGCCGCGCGCCTCGCTGCAATTCGACGACTACGTCGCCGACCTCGCGTGGTCATCCGACGGCGCGCAGCTCGCGGTCGCGGGCGGCGAAGGCAAGGTCGCGCTGGTGGCCGCGGGCGCGGAGCCGCCCTCGATCGCGGTCATCGGCGGGCATTTGTTAGGCACGCTGGCGGTGGCCTGGCAGCCGCGCGCCGCGCGCTTCGCGACCGCGGGCCAGGACGGCGCGGTGGTGCTGTGGGATGCCGAGGCGGCGCTCGAGCTGAAGCGCTGGAAACCCTCAGTCAGCGCCACCCAGGCACTGGCGTACTCACCCGGGGGCGAGTTCCTGGCGACCGCGGCCGGCAAGGTGGTGACGCTGTGGACCTCCGGGGGCGAGAAGGTCCATTCGTTCGCACCGGCGGCGAGCACCGCGGTGGCGCTGGCCTTCGACAAGCCCGGCAGCGATCTCGGGGTAGCCCTGAACGGCGAGCTCGCTGTGCACCGCATCGAAAAATCCCGCTACGAAACGCGCCGTTACAAATGGCCGGCGGCCTGCCTCACGGTAAACTTCAGCGGCAATGGTCGATTCATCGCAAGTGGCATGGCCGACGGCACCCTGCATTTCTGGAATCGCTCGACGGGCAAGGACTCCCAGATGCGCGGCTTCGAAGGCAAGGTGCAGCTGGTCGGCTGGAGTGACAACAGCCGCTACCTCGCGACCTGTGCCGGCAACGACGTCGTGGTGTGGGACTTCTCGGGCCGCGGCCCGGAAGGCACGAGGCCCATCGTGCTGAGCGGGCACACGGAGCGTGTCGACGGCTTCGCCTGGCAGCCGGGCGGGGAACACCTGGTGAGCGGCGGGCGCGACTGGCGCCTCGCATTGTGGCGCCCGGGCAAGACGCGGGAGGCCATCGACGTGCAGATGACCGATGCGGAGATCAGCGCGGTGCGCTGGTCGCCGGACGGCAAACGTGTCGCGGTGGGCGAGAAGCAGGGACGGCTCGGAATCTTCGACCTGGTCGCGCGATGAAGGTCGAACTGCGCGATCTGCCGCCCGACGAGCGCCGCCTCGTCCAGGAACGTTTCGAAGAGCTGGCGTCGACGCGTTTCGCGCCGACCGCCAAGAAACCCCGCCAGGAAGTCTGGTGGCCGCGTGCCCCGCTCGACGGACGCGCCTTTCCCGAGACGATCCATCCCGCCGAGGGAGATTCGCGCTTCAACGAATCCGCGCGGCTCATCGGTTTTCTCAACGGCGTCTGCGGCGGCGAGTTCTACGTCGCCAATCTCGCGGCGCCCAAACCGCATTTCCGGCATTCGGGCCGGCTCGACGAAGGGTTGTCGCGCTGGGTTCGCACGCGCCTGGTGTCCAATCCCACCTGCCTGCTGGCATCGACGATCGACGTGTTCCTGCTCTTCGACTCGCAGATGCGCTACTCGGTGATCGGCGCGCCGCCCGAGATCATCGAGAAGTTCGAGAAACGTTTCGGCGGCGGCGAGGCCGTGCAACGCAAGTTCGCCGACTTCGTCGACCAGCTGCACTTCGGCAGCGGCATGGAAGACGTGAAGTGGGCGCAGGACTACCTGCAGAAGTGGTCCGGCTGGGCCTGACCGCGGTAGCTAGGGCGCCGGTTCGGCCGGCGACAGCGCAACCGACTCCGCCGGCAGGTGGCGCGCGCTGACCGCCGCCTGGTATCGCGCCATGAGCCCCTGCAGGGCGCGCGTCCAGCTGAAATTTCCGAGCACGTGGCGGCGCGCCTCCGCGCCCAGGGCCTCGGGGTCGCGCTCGTACAGCGCGGCGATCGCCTGCGCGATATTGGCGGCGGCGCGCGCGGCATCGGGATGCGGATCGGCCAGCACGCCCGCGCGTTCGTCGAACAGTTCCGGGACCGCGCCCGCGCGCATCGCCACCACCGGCCGGCCGCAGGCCAGCGCTTCCAGGATGACGAGGCCGAAGGTCTCGTGCACACCGGCGTGCACGAAGGCATCCGCGGCGCGGAAGTAGCTCGCCAGCGCGCGGTTGTCGCGGCAATAGGGCAGGCGCGTGACGCTGCCGCTGCGGCCGCTTTCGCCACCGCCGATCAGCACCAGGTGATACGGGTCGCCCAGCAGGCGGAAGGCCTCGAGCAGCACCGGGATGTTCTTCTCCGCCGAGAACCGCCCGGCGAACAGCAGCACGCGCGCATCCCGTGGCAGTCCGAGTTCGGCGCGCAGGTCGCGCGTGTCGCCCGTCGGCGAGAAGGTGTCGACGTCGACGCCCAGCGGCTGCTGCTTGGCATGCGTGACACCGATGCTGTGCAGGTAGTCGCACATGTAGCGGCTCGGCGCAAGCACCTGTTCGCAGCGTTCATAAGTCAGCCGCACGTACCATTCGATGAACTTCTGCACGGCCTTGCCGAGGCGCCGCCCGGCGAGCTCGGGAAAGTTCGAATGGTAGAAACCGATCAGCGGAATGCCACGCCGGTTGGCCACGCACGAGGCGGCCCAGGCGGGATGGAAGGCATCGCCCACTTCGATGAGGTCCGGCTCCAGCGCATCGATGGCCCGCGACCAGTGCAATGGATTGAGCGGCAGCCGGTAGTTGAACGCGCCCGGCACCAGCCGTCCTTCGACCATCGACACGTCGCCGGGAACATGGGTGGTGCTGTCGCCGGGAACCACGAGGCTGTGTCGCCAGTTGGTGTGCGAACCCATCCACTCGTGCTTGGCGAGCAGGTAGCGCTTCACTCCGCCGCTGGTCGGCGAATAGAACAACGTGGCATCGACGACGTGCATGGATGTTCTTCTTGCGATTCCAGTCGCCGAGTATCTCGGCGTTGCAGTACTGCGACCAGTCGGCGCAGACTGGGTTCCCGATGTCGAACAACACCTACAAGGCGCTGCCATGGGTAGCGCTGATGGCGGCGCTGGTTCCCAGTGCGCACTGTGCCGATCTGGATGCCGCGGTCAAGTACATCAATCCGAAGGTGGTTTCGTGGCGGCGCGATCTGCATCAACACCCGGAACTGTCCAACCGCGAGACGCGCACGGCCGGGATCGTGGCCGGGCACCTGCGCAAGCTCGGCCTGACCGTGGAGACCGGCATCGCCCACACGGGGGTGGTCGCCCTCCTGAAGACGGGTCAGCCGGGGCCTACCATCGCATTGCGGGCCGACATGGACGCCCTGCCGGTGGTCGAACGCACCGACGTGCCGTTCCGCTCCACCGCCAAGGCTAACTACCGCGGCGAGGAGGTGGGCGTCATGCACGCCTGCGGCCACGATTCGCACACCGCGGTGCTCATGGGGGTGGCCGAGCTGCTGCTGCAGATGAAGGGCGAGTTGCGCGGCAACGTGCTGTTGGTGTTCCAGCCGGCCGAGGAGGGCGCGCCCCCGGGCGAGGAAGGCGGTGCGTCCGTGATGCTGCGGGAAGGCATCTTCAAGCGTTACAAGCCCGAGGTGGCGTTCGGCTGGCACGCGTGGGCGCCGTTGAATACCGGCACGGTCGGCTATCGCAGCGGACCGTTCATGGCGCGCTCGCAGGCCTGGAAGGCCGTGGTCAATGGCAGGCAGACGCATGGCTCGCGGCCGTGGCAGGGAGTCGACCCGATTGCCGTCGCGGCGCAGATCGTCAACGGGCTGCAGACGGTGGTCAGCCGCCAGGTCGACATCACGCGCATTCCCGCCGTGGTGTCGGTGGGCGCCATCAAGGGCGGCGTGCGCAACAACATCATTCCCGACAACGTGGAGATGATCGGCACCCTCCGCACTTTCGACGCCGCGCAGTACACGCAGGTGACCCAGGCGATGCGGCGCATGGTGGAGAACACCGCCGAGGCGAACGGCGCCACCGCGGTGTTCGAGCTCGACCCGTACAGCAACCCGGTGACCTACAACGATCCGGCGCTCACCACGCGCGTGCTGCCCAGCCTGCGCAAGGCCGCGGGCGAGGAGAACGTCAGGGAGATTCCGCTGATCACCGGCTCCGAGGATTTCGCGTACTTCGCGCAGGACGTTCCGAGCGTGTTCTACATGGTGGGCGTGACCCCGAAAGGCACCGACGTGACCGCCGCGCCGTCTAACCACTCGGACCTGTTCTACCTGGACGAGGCCGCGCTGCCGCTGGCGACGCGCGCGCTGCTGCAGGTGGCAGTGGACTACCTGAAGTAAGACGGCGCCATCTTCACGTTCTACGCCAGGTTCTTGAGGATCGGCAGCCGCCGCACGCGCTTGCCGGTGGCCGCGTAGATCGCATTCGCCACCGCCGGCGCGATCGGCGGAGTGCCCGGCTCGCCGGCGCCGCCCATCGGCTCACCCGAATTGATGATGGCCACCTCGATCTGCGGCGCTTCGTCGATCCGCAGGATGGGGTAGTCGTGGAAATTGCTCTGCACCACGCGGCCGTTGGCGAAACTGATCTCGCCATGCAGCGCGGCGGTGAGCCCGTAGTTGATGCCGCTTTCCATCTGCGCGATCACGCCGGAAGGATTGGCCGCGAAGCCGCAGTCGATGGCGCACCACACCTTGTGCACGCGCACGGCGGCTCCCTCGACTGAAACCTCGGCCACCTCGGCGACGATGCTGCCGAAGGACTGCTGGATCGCGACGCCGCGCCCG
>Ga0315910_10004129_pt1 | contig 12215 bp, 9 predicted proteins | sample EdamamesoilMG_FD_204470 | JGI IMG/M metagenome (GOLD analysis project Ga0315910, IMG submission 204470) | Garden soil microbial communities collected in Santa Monica, California, United States - Edamame soil | ecosystem: Environmental > Terrestrial > Soil > Garden | place: USA: California... | reverse complement strand
CGGTGGCGGCGCTCGTACTCGGCCTCCATCCCGGGCCGGACGGACATCACGAAGGCCTTGCGGATCATGACTCGGCACCCTCGAAGGCGAGCGCGACGTGCGCGCGCGGTGGGGGCGTGCTCGCCAGGCTCACGCCGATCGCGGCCGCCAGGGCCACGAGGAAGGCCGGCAGGACCGGCAGGAAGCCGAGGCCCGGCAGCCAGCCCTGCGTGAAGGCCGCCAGGGTCGCGAGGCCGAGCGCGAGCGAGGCCAGGGCGCCCGCGGCCGTGAAGCGGCGCCAGCGCAGCGCGAGCGCGAGCGTGGGGAAGATCATCACGTAGCCGGAGAAGGCGAACTGGGCCAGGGCGAAGATCGAGACCTGCCAGCGCTCGACCGCCTCGTGCAGCAGGAAGGCCGCCGCGCCGACCGCCAGCAGGAAGAGCCGCTCGGCGCCGAGGCCGGCCGCGTGGCGCGGCAGGACGTCGCGCGAGAGCATCGAGCCGAGCGTCAGGAGCTGCGCGTCGAGGGTCGACATCGCCGCCGCCAGGACCGCCAGGGTGCCGAGCACGGCCAGCTCGGGCCCGAGGGCGCGCTCGACCACGCGCGGGAAGATCCCGTCGCTGGCGTTGCCGGCGAGCCCCGGGAACTCCAGGGCCCCGAGCACCCCGATCCCGACCGCCGGCAGCCAGAGCAGCGTCAGCGCCAGCGGGTACAGGCGGCAGCTCCGCCGCAGCGCCTCCGTCCCGCCCGACGCCATCAGCCGCACCAGGATGTGCGGGAAGCACACCACCGTCAGCGTGATCGCGAGCCCGTAGGAGGCGAAGGCGCGCGGCTCGAAGCGCGGCCGCGTGCGGTCGAGCTCGGCCAGCTCCGGCCGCTCGCTCGCCAGGCGCGCGAAGGCCGCCGCCGGCCCGCCCAGCTCGCCGAGCAGCGCCACGAGCGTGGCCACGACGACGCCCAGGAACAGCGCTCCCTGCACCACGTTCGTCCAGGCCGTCGCGCGCATCCCTCCCAGGAACGTGTACGCCAGCGCCACGACGAGCGCCACGAGCGCTCCCGCGCGCGCCGAGAGCGCCCCCTCCGACCAGCGCTCGAGCGCGAGCCCGCAGCCCTGCAGCCCCGTCACCATGTAGGGCACCGTGAACAGCGTGAAGGCCGCGAACAGCGCCCACCCGACCGCGCGGCTCGCCAGGCGCTTCGCCACCAGCTCCGCCGGCGACACCGCCCCGAGGCGCGCGCCCATGGCTCGCGCCGGTACCCCCAGCCACCAGAACGTGAGCGGGATCCCGAGCGCCAGGATCGGCGCGTTCAGCCCGAAGATCCCGACCCCGTCGTGATAGCTCTGCCCCGGGATCCCCATCAGCACGAAGGGCGAGCAGTTCGTCCCGAACAGCGCGAAGAAGAGCGCCACCGGCGCGAGCCCGCGCCCCGCCAGGTAGTACTCCACCGCCCCCGCGCCCCGCGCCCTGCGCCGCTCGGCCCACCACCCGATCGCGAGCATCGCCGCGAAGTAGAGGCCGATCCAGCCCGCGCCCTTCACCGCTCCCCGCGCTCCCGCCCCGCCTCCGTCCCGCCCAGGACCCACGCGAGGAACCCGTAGGCGAGCCCCATCCACGCGAGCCGGTACACCACCTCCCCCGGCACCCCCCCGACCTCCCCGGGCCACCCCGCCGGCCGCCACGCATCGAGGTGCAGCCCGAGCAGCACGCCCAGGCCGAGCCCGGTCCCCACCCGCGCCCGCAGCGATCCGCGCGCCCCACCCATGCCGCGGAGTCTGCCCGAGCGCTTCCTCCACCGCCACGAGCCCCCTGCCTCGGCGCCTCCCGCCGCCGCACCCGCGCCACCTCGGGAGCCTTCCGCCACCCGCCCCCCGACGCTATCCTCCTGCCGCCCTGAGCGGGCGTAACTCAGTTGGTAGAGTGTCAGCTTCCCAAGCTGAATGTCGAGGGTTCAAGTCCCTTCGCCCGCTCCACAGAAGTCGCGATGGGGGCGCGACTTATGGCCGCTGCGGCGGTTGCGGCATCGTAGCGGGGGCGGCTTGTGGCTGTTTGGTGGCTGTTGAACGCGGCGGGCCTGGGCGGGGAGTAGGGGGCGTCGGCGCGGCGCCGGATCGGGCGGAGGGAGCGACGGTTGCTGGCCAGGCCGGGCAGGCGGTCTGTACAGTCCCGCCGAACCAAGGAGGACCATGGGACGCGTCGATCAAGGCAAGGACGGGAACCTCGCTGTCGTCGTCGAGAGTGAGTCCGACGCCGCGCAGCTACGCGCGACGATCAAGGCGTCCGACGGGGCCGGCAAGGGCGATGCGCGATGCCGAGAACACAGACAACGGAATGTGTTTAGTCGCGCGCCCAGCTCTCCTCCACGCGGTTCCAGATCTCCAAAAAGGCATCCCGCCCACAGGCTTGCGGTGAGCTAACGACCTTGGTGAGGTTGCCAACATGGAACATGCACGAGCCGCGCTTCACCATCACCTTGAAACGCACGGACATGGCTTTCAGTATCGCGTTCTCCACGAGACCGAACGCCTCTTCAAGCAGAGCATCGGTCGCTCCTGGAGCTTTGAGGTGCAAGAGCATCCAGTCCGAGGAACACATGTTGATTTCGTTCTGTGGCATGAATGCGACCATGTCTCGTATTATCTTGTAGTCGAATGCAAGAGGACCAATCCCGCCTACAGCAAGTGGGCCTTTCTTAGGACCCCTTATGTGCGCCACGGGGAGAGCGGGTATGAGTTTCTCGCTGAAGGATTGCGTAAGAACGAGAAGTTGGCCTTAGCAGACCGCATACCCGTTGGCGTTTGGTGTGAGGATCGTCCTTCCTACAACCATGCGGCTGAGCTAAAGTCGCAGACGCATGGAGACTCGTGCACTGAAGGCAAGGGAGCTTTGCAGAGAGCCATTGAACAGGCGTTGCGAGGGGTATTCGGCCTTGCAGGGCAGCTACGTCACAGACAGTCCCATCTAACGACCCCGCAGGCGGTATTCCTTCCGGCTGTAATCACAACGGCCGATCTCCTCGTTGGTGATCTTGACGTAGGAGCAATCGACCTCGCCACGGGTGCCGTGGACCAGAGTAAACTAGCCCTTGAGCGGCAGCCCTTTCTGCTGCACTCGCATGGAGCCTCACCCGATATCCAAGGAGATGTCGCGCCGGTTCCGACACGTTTGCATGGTTTACCTCAGCTCTTCGATGCCGAGTTCCATAGGACTCTCCTGATCATTCAGGCATCCGAGCTTGAGCGGTTTTTCCGGTGGTTCGCTCCCATTGCGCGGCCCCTTCAAGGGATCTAGCAACTACGCCAAGCTTGGATGGTTGTGGTCCAGGGATGCAGCCCAGACGCGCTCTGGCTCCTCGGGATGTCGCTGTGTATCTGTGGAGGCCGCAGGAAGGCAAGACAGATGAGGGCGAACGCGGCGATGGCGCCAACCTCCTTGGAGCGCTGAGGATAGCACGCGCTGGGGGACTCAAGGGAGAAGCAGTTCCGGTCGATTGCCTGCCTTGGAGGTACTCCCCATGAAGCCCGTCTCGATCCATCCCCTCTCCGCCCTGGCCGGCGCCGGCCTGCTCGGTCTCATCCTGATGGCGTCTGGCGCGGCTCAGACGCCCGTTCCGCTCCAGCAGATCGCCACCGGCCAGACCGGGCTCATCCGCGTGGCCGGCATCCCCGACCCGCGGCAGATGCTGGTGATCCGAGAGGGGACCCCGTTTGTCGTGCCCGCGGGGAAGCTGCTCGTCATCACCGGATTGGGCGGCACCGGGAGTGGCGTTGTCGCAGGACTCAGGGTTGATGGGGTGAACCAGTTCGCGGCGTCAGGCAACCTGGAGTCGGGGAACGCGCTGAGCATACGTGCTGTGCCCCCGGGCTTCACGGTCGAGGCAGGGCTCACGGTCGAGGTCAGCTCCGGGACGCCGTTCGGCCGCGCCTGGGGCTACCTGGTCGATGCGTAGAGGCGTCCTCGCGGGGCGTCTGGCGGAGATGATCGAGGCGTACTCGGTGCACCTCGTGCCAAGGTAGGCTGCCAGTCACCATGGCCACCAAGGCGCAGAGCACTGGCATGCACGGCGTCTTCCTCGTCGCCGCCGAGCTGGCGAAGCGTGGCTACGTGGTCTCGACGACGTCGCGCAACGCGATGGGCGCGGACCTCCTCGTGACCGACGACCGGTGCGCACGAGGCGGACCTGGACCCCTCAGTCACGGCGACAGTTGGACCGGCTTGGCCGAACTGCGGGTCGACCTGATCCCCGAGCTGTGACACAGCGTGGATTCAGCACGAAGGCTGAGGTGCTGTAACCTATTTACAGGAAACAGGTTGCGTCGGGAGTTCGGGGTCCCCGCCGGGAATGCACGCAGACCCGGGTTCCTACAGATCCAGGGCTTGGGTTTCAATGGTGGGAAGCCGAAAAACTTAGACGGATTTTCAGCCGGTCCCCCACGTGTCTCAACCCAGCACTAGACTACCCTCCCTTCCCATGGAGACTGAGGAGGGCTGCGCCGGCCGATCCGGCCCCACAGGGCTGCAAGAGAGGGGAATGAGCAGGCGAACGCACCACGCGACCCTCCCCGCCGTCACCGACGGGGCCATGAATGCTCTAGGCGCGGTGGGGCTAGCCCTCGTGCTGTTCGCCTGTGGGGACCGCCGCGCCCCAGCTCACGGCACAGCCGAGTACCGCACCGATGCGAATGGTCCGAGTGCGGTACTGCGGACCGAGTTCGGTGAAACCGCTACCTCTTCGTCCTTCCTGGCCGCTCGCGCGCTGATCATCCCCCCTGACGAAGCGGCCATCCTCCCAGTTAGGGGTAGCAACTTTCGGGGGACCCTCCAATATGCGGCCGAAAGCAGGTCCCTTTCTGGCCAGGTAACCGAGCACTCAACGGGCAGAACCTACCATGTTGGGCCCTTGTCGCTTGAGCGTGGCGATCTTTCCGGCTTTGTTGCATCGGAGTGGCTCGTATCCGGGAGCAGGGTCTACATCCTTGGACAAATCTCCAAGGCAGGTGAAGGCGCCATCCTTTTTGTTGATCTCATAGAGCCTCCGTCAGATGATGCGTGGAAACTAGAAGGTCCCGGGACCTGTGCTCGCGATAGGCGGCTTTTCGAAGCGAAGAGTCTACTTCAAATGATCAGCAAGAATGTCCTTGCTACGCTCTCTGGGTCCGGTGAGGTTGTTCTTGTTGACGCAAGTGGTTGCGGGATCCTCGGCTCTTCGTCACCGGTTGACGGTGCAGATCAGCTCGTCCCTGCGCTAACGGCAGATTCGACCCGTCCCGGAGGCTTCGATTTGCTAGTAGAGGACAATGCTGGGGCAGTCAATGCGTTCCTATACTATGACTCGGAACGCAACCTTGTGAGCGCCATGCGTCGACAGGACGAGGACTGGAAAGAGAGCCGCCGGTAGATCACACAAGGCGCTTGGGAGGGAAGTGCGAAATGGGGCGTGCGTTCTTGTTTATAGTCCTAGTCTTGGCCTTGACAGCCAAGGCTGGCCAGCTGAGCGCATTGCCCGCACTGAGGCGGAGCGGCGGATGCTATTCAGTGACACGCGTGGCTGTCGACAAGAACGGAAAGCCTGTCCCCGGGAAAGAGCCTTCGATTATTAGGCAAGGTAGACCACTATCGGAAGCGCAAGTTGGCGCTGCCCAAAAGGCCATAGATATGATTCGGCTTTGGGAGCGACGCTACAACATAAGCCCATTTAGGGGCAGCTCGATGCCTTCGGCGGAATTGCTGGCCTTGCTAAATGAAGGCGCCATATGTGTTGAGGACCCCGATCTGCGCTCCGGCGTGGCTGCCTCCACATGGCTGGGGCCATACAAGATTGTCGGCAATAATCTGCTAGAGGAGGGGCGAGGCGGGAAGGCCATTCATGTTAGCCAAGATTACCTTCCGAAAAACAGGCAAAGCCTTGTTCAGGAGGACGTGGCCGTGCTCGCTGCGGTTCTCTTGCACGAATCCGGTCACCTCCAACAGGAATGGAACGTCAATCAAAAGAACCAGCTTGAGCTTCCGGTGTATTCATGGGTTATTGTTCAGTTGGGGGCCATACTCGGCGACGTGACGCTGCCGGTCGACATCAAAGAAGCTTTGTACAAGACAATTGTTACATCCGCTGCATACTGCCGCGATGCGCCCTCGATTAGGCTTGCGCTGCCTCAGCCAACGGTGCTAGCAACCAAGCATCAGGGGCCAGTCAAAGAGATTCATGTTCTGGCTAACGGGCGTTCGTTCTTTGCCATGACTTCAAGCTCGCTGAGCGCCTGGGATACAATTACCCTAGCGTCAAAGTGGGAAGTTGGCGACCAAGGCCTGCTGAGCATGTGTTGTCTTGGGGGCAACGTGTTGGTGTGCAACAGCGATGATGTCTATCTCGTGCAAGAGAAAGACGGCAAGAGAAAGAAGTCTGCCAATTCAGCGATGGCTGAACTGTATAAGAGTGTCAATGGGCTAAGGCGCATTGTTGCAACGTCAGGTTCTGTTTGGTTTCTCGACAGAGATGAGCTTAGGTGTGTAGGGTATAATGCCGATTTGCCCGACAGCGTTTTTTGTATCGCATTTAACGCTGATCAGCGCGCCGTTGTGGTGGCCGAAGAGCGCGGGACTATATCGTTTTGGCATGTGGGGACGCGCAAGCGACTCCCCAAAATGGACATTGACATTGATGTTCAGGAAAGAGTTACATGTGTAGAGTCCTCCGGAGATAGCGTGTTTGTTGGGTACGCTAACGGTAGAGTAGACTATTGGCTGCGCGAGAAGGGCGCGAGTGGAGAGGTTACTGTGATGCACCTGTATGGGCACGAATCCGCAGTGTCTGGGATTAGTCTCCACGCCAAGCGCAAGTGGCTGGCTACATGCGACGCAAATGGGGTCGTGGCAATTTGGTCATTGGATACCGGCTCATTGTTGTTGCAGGTCGCTGAGGGAGGGACCGCAGTGCAGTTCATCTTGTCAGCAGGTAACGACGCCCTCGTCGTTGGCGGCAATGGCAGTGTAGCGGTATACAATCTTGAGCTTGCGGAGATGTTGTCTGCTCAAGGCGAGACTCGGTCGCGGTAGCGAGATAGAATTGCATTTGGTTTGGCTGGCGCTGCCCGAACGTGTGCAGTCAGAACGTAGTCGCCAGGAGGGGAATGGACGTTCGTCGAGGCAGAAGTCTGACAACAGGGGGACCCGGAACCAGACTAAGGTGCTCATGGCCCTCCATGCCCTCGATGAGGTGACGGAGACCCGGAGACCTGGCGACGCTCGCCATGGCCGGGCAGGTGAGCGCCGCGCACGTCCTGGAAGCGGTGCGTCCGCCACTCCCAGGGCCTCGAGGCCCCGCGCGGCTGGGTCTGGCTCACGAACCCGCGGAGGCCGGCCTAGCCGGACGACCCACGGGTGCGAGTGGCGCTCGTCCTCGGGCTCGCCACGATCGCCGGAGTCCCCGGGATCGCATGAAGGCCGGGCGGGCCGGTTGGTAGTCTCAGCCCAACCCCGGGGGAGGTCGCCCGGGCGGCCCCCATGCCCACCCCGCGCGAGATCCTGGAGAAGCTGCCCCTGGCCGAGCTGAAACGGCTCGCCGACGCGCAGGGGCTGGAGGTCGCGGATCGCCGGAGCGCACGGGCGTTCGCCGACGCGCTGGAGAAGCTCGGCCCCGGCCACCTGAGGGTGCTGCTGGCGGACCTGCCCCGGGCGACCTTGAAGGATGCGTGCCGCGCCCTCGGGCTCGACGACTCGGGGAAGGAGAAGGTGATCCTCGTGGACCGGCTCCTGCCGCTGCCCGCCGGCGCCGAGCCCGCGGCTGCGGCCCCAGCTCCGGCCCCGCGCAAGGCCAAGAAGCAGAAGAACGGTGCCGCCCTCGGCTTCGAGGCGACCCTCTGGCAGGCCGCCGACAAGCTCCGGAACAACCTCGACGCGGCCGAGTACAAGCACGTCGTCCTCGGGCTGATCTTCCTCAAGTACATCTCGGACGCCTTCGAGGAGCGGCGGGCCGTGCTGGTGGCCCAGAAGGCGAGCGGCGCCGATCCCGAGGATCCCGACGAGTACCGCGCCGAGAACGTCTTCTGGGTGCCGAAGGCGGCGCGGTGGGCGCACCTCCAGGGGAGCGCGAAGCAGCCCACGATCGGGAAGCTCGTCGACGACGCGATGATCGCGATCGAGAAGGACAACCCGTCCCTCAAGGGCGTGCTGCCGAAGGACTACGCCCGTCCCGCGCTGGACAAGCAGCGCCTGGGCGAGCTAATCGACCTGATCGCCGGCATCGGGCTCGGCGACAAGGAGAGCCGCGGCAAGGACATCATCGGCCGGGTCTACGAGTACTTCCTGTCGCAGTTCGCGAGCGCCGAGGGCAAGAAGGGCGGCCAGTTCTACACGCCGCAGTGCATCGTGCGGCTGCTGGTCGAGATGCTGGCGCCCTACAAGGGCCGCGTCTACGACCCCTGCTGCGGCTCGGGCGGGATGTTCGTGCAGAGCGAGAAGTTCGTCGAGGCGCACGGCGGGCGGATCGGCTCGATCAGCATCTACGGCCAGGAGTCGAACCCGACCACCTGGCGCCTGGCGCGCATGAACCTCGCCATCCGCGGCATCGACGGGAACCTCGGGGCCGAGCACGCCGACAGCTTCCACCGCGACCTGCACAAGGACCTCAAGGCCGACTACATCCTGGCGAACCCGCCGTTCAACAGCAGCGACTGGGGCGGCGAGCACGTGCGCGAGGACGCGCGCTGGAAGTTCGGCGCCCCGCCGGTCGGCAACGCGAACTACGCCTGGGTCCAGCACTTCATCCACCACCTGGCGCCCGCCGGGCTCGCCGGCTTCGTGCTCGCGAACGGCAGCATGTCCTCGAACCAGTCCGGCGAGGGCGAGATCCGCCAGCGGATCGTCGAGGCGGACCTCGTGGACTGCATGGTCGCGCTGCCGGGGCAGCTCTTCTACTCGACCCAGATCCCGGTGTGCCTGTGGTTCCTGGCGCGCGACAAGAGGAACGGGCGCTTCCGCGACCGGCGCGGGGAGACGCTGTTCATCGACGCGCGCAAGCTCGGGACGATGACCGACCGGGTCCACCGCGAGCTGACCGACGCGGACATCCAGCGCGTCGCGGGCACGTACCACGCCTGGCGCGGGGACAAGGACGCCGGGAAGTACGAGGACGTGCTGGGGTTCTGCAAGGCGGCCAAGCTGGAGGAGATCCGCGGGCACGGGTTCGTGCTGACTCCGGGGCGGTACGTGGGGGCGGAGGCGGCAGAGGAGGATGGGGAGCCGTTCGAGGAGAAGCTCAAGCGGCTGACGGCGAAGCTGGAGGAGCAGTTCGCGGAGGGGGCGCGACTGGAAAATGCCATTCGTAGAAACCTCGCAGGGCTCAACAATGGTAGGTGAATGGACCGAGGTGTGCCTCGGGGACGTCGCCCAGTTACTCACGGGGTTTCCGTTCAAGAGCGCCCTTTATGCCGAGGATCCGAACGCGCCCCGTCTGCTGCGTGGCGACAACATCATTCAGGGGGGCATCCGATGGGACGGAGCGAAACGCTGGCCGGCCAACGCGGTTGATGGGCGAGAGGCATATTGGCTCACCCCCGGGGATGTTGTTCTAGCTATGGATCGCCCATGGATTGAGGCGGGCTTGAAGTATGCAGCGGTTCGGGATTCCGATATTCCGTGCCTTCTTGTCCAACGCGTTGCCCGCTTGCGCGGAACTGGTGCGCTCGACGGCGGGTTTCTGAAATACGTGATTGCGGACCACGCGTTCGCGAACTACGTGCTGTCGATTCAGACGGGAACGGCAATTCCCCACATCAGCGGTGCGCAGATTCTTGCGTACCGCTTCAGCCTTCCATCGCTTGCAGAACAGCGCGCCATCGCCAACATCCTCGGCTCGCTCGACGACAAGATCGACCTGAACCGTCGGATGAACGAGACGCTCGAAGCGCTGGCGCGGGCGGTCTTCGACGACGTGTTCGGCGGTGAGGTGTCGGATGCTGTCGTCGGCGACCTCGCCGACATCGAGCGCGACAGTCTGAGTCCGATGGACCACCAGGACGAGCTGTTCGACCACTACAGCCTCCCAGCCTTCGACGAAGGTCGTCGTCCGGTCCGAGAGCGAGGCGGCAACATCAAGAGCAACAAGTTCATCGTCAAGGCAGGCGCGGTCCTGCTCTCGAAGCTGAACCCGGCGATCCCCCGGGTGTGGTATCCGCGTGTGCGGCAAGAGCCTCGATCCATTGCCTCGACCGAGTTCCAGGTGATGCGCCCTCGGATGACGAGTTCGCCCGAGTTCCTGTACTGCCTCCTTCGAAGTGAGCCGATCCGTGACCACCTGGTCGGCCTGGCCTCAGGCACCTCGAACAGCCACCAGCGCGTGAAGCCGGACGACTTGCTCGCGACTCCCGCCCCGATGCCGTGTGCGGACAGCCTCGACGGTTTCACCCGGACTGTCCGGCCGATGCTTGAACGCGTCAGCGCGGGCATCGAGGAGTCCACCACCCTTGCCGCCCTCCGCGACGCCCTCCTCCCCAAGCTCCTCTCCGGCGAGCTGCGCGTCCCCGACGCCGAGAAGATGGTCGAGGCTGCGACGTGACGCCGAAGGCGCTGACCGAGTCCGTCGTCGAGGAAGCCGCCCTCCAGTGGCTCGCCGACCTCGGCTACGCGACGCTCTTCGGCCCCGAGATCGCGCCCGAGGAGCCCGGCGCCGAGCGCGAGGGCTTCGACCAGACGATCCTGCCCGAGCGCCTGCGCGGGAGCCTGAGGCGCATCAACCCCGCCGTACCCGCCGACGCGCTGGAGGAGGCGTTCCGCAAGGTCACGCTCCTCGACTCCCCGAACCTGATCGACGCCAACCACGCCTTCCACACGTTCCTGGTCGAGGGTGTCCCGGTCGAGTACCTGCGCAAGGACGGCACCCCGGCCCACGACTACGTGCGCCTCGTCGACCTCGCCGACCCGGCCGCCAACGACTGGCTCGCCGTGAACCAGTTCACCGTGGTCGAGGGCCAGCAAAACCGCCGCCCGGACATCGTGCTCTTCGTCAACGGTCTCCCGCTCGGTGTGATCGAGTTGAAGAACGCCGCCGACGAGGAGGCCACGATCGACACGGCCTTCCGGCAGCTCCAGACCTACAAGGACCAGGTCCCGTCGCTCTTCCGGTTCAACGAGGCGCTGGTCATCTCCGACGGCCTCGAAGCCCGCGTCGGGACGCTGAGCGCCGACCGCGAGCGGTTCATGCCCTGGCGCACGATCGAGGGGGAGGGCGAGGCGCCGTCCCGCCTGACCGAGCTGGAGGTCCTGTTGCGCGGGGTGTTCGAGCACCGGCGGTTCCTGGACCTCGTGCGCTACTTCGTCGTGTTCGAGGCCGACGGGGCGAAGCCGCCGATCAAGAAGATGGCCGGCTACCACCAGTTCCACGCCGTGCAGCGCGCCGTGCAGACGACCGTGACGGCCTCGCGTCCCAAGGGGAACCGCCAGGCCGGCGTGGTCTGGCACACGCAGGGCTCGGGCAAGAGCCTGACGATGGCCTTCTACGCCGGGCGGATCATCACCGAGCCGGCGATGGAGAACCCGACGATCGTCGTCCTGACCGACCGGCTCGACCTCGACGACCAGCTCTTCGGGACGTTCTCCCGGTGCAGCGAGCTGCTGCGCCAGGACCCCGTGCCGACCGAGGACCGCGCCGCGCTGCGCACGAACCTCAAGGTCGCCTCGGGCGGGGTCGTGTTCACGACCATCCACAAGTTCCTGCCCGATGAGAAGGGGGACCGCCACCCGCTCCTCTCCGACCGGCGCAACGTCGTGGTCATCGCGGACGAGGCGCACCGCAGCCAGTACGACTTCATCGACGGCTTCGCGCGCCACATGCGCGACGCGCTGCCGAACGCCTCGTTCATCGGCTTCACGGGTACGCCCATCGAGAAGACGGACGCGAACACGCGCGCCGTTTTCGGCGACTACATCAGCGTCTACGACATCCAACGCGCCGTAGAAGACAAGGCCACGGTGCCCATCTTCTACGAGAGCCGCCTCGCGAAGCTCGAGCTCAAAGCCTCGGAGCTCCCGACCATCGACTCGGAGTTCGAGGAAGCCACCGAGGGCGAGGAAGTCGACCGCAAGGAGAAGCTGAAGAGCAAGTGGGCGCAGCTCGAAGCCATCGTCGGCAGCGACAAGCGCCTGAAGCTCGTGGCGCAAGACATCGTCGAGCACTTCGAGCGGCGGCTCGAAGCGGTCGAAGGCAAAGGCATGATCGTCTGCATGAGCCGGCGCATCTGCGTG
>Ga0315910_10004128_pt1 | contig 12215 bp, 13 predicted proteins | sample EdamamesoilMG_FD_204470 | JGI IMG/M metagenome (GOLD analysis project Ga0315910, IMG submission 204470) | Garden soil microbial communities collected in Santa Monica, California, United States - Edamame soil | ecosystem: Environmental > Terrestrial > Soil > Garden | place: USA: California... | reverse complement strand
TTCGTTACCTGCGTGCGATGGGCCACGGCGCAAGTGACGAACATGCCGCGTTCGCGGCCTTTCTCGACTTGCCCGACCCCGACCTGGTCCGCTATCTCATCGCCGGCGATGTTCCCGACGATCCACGACTCGCCGCCCTGTGCCGGGCTGTCCTGCTGGCAAATTGAACTCGTTCCATCGGGGCGGGCGGCCGCACTCGCGGGCCTGTGGCTGCTGGTCGCGTGCGCGGCGGTCCTGAGTGGCGTGGCGCTGCCGTTGCCGGCGCGCATCATGATCTGCACCTCGTTCATGGCCACGGGTCTTGCAGGGATTCGCAGCGGATTCCTGTTCCGGGGACGCCGCGCGCTGGCAAGAATCCGCTGGAGCAGGGACGGTCCATTCATCGTTGCTCGCCGATGTGACGGAATCGAGCTTTCCGCGGTCCTGGCGAAGGGCTCGTTCCGGCTGGGGCAACTGGGCCTGTTCCTGTGGTTTTCGACCCGCGAGGGCAGGTACGGCATGTTCATCGACGCCGCCAGGCACGATTCCCATGAACTTCGACGGCTCTGCCAGCGTCTGAGCAGGCGCCCCCGGCCTGCCCCTGACGAGCGGGAACCGCCAAGCTGATACCATCCGCTCCCAGGTTATGAAGTGCGTCACGCGCCGTTGAAAATCATTCGATTAGCTGAGTCCCGGGGGGAAACTTTCGCGACCGTTCAGGGTCTATTCAGCCAGTCGCGCGCCGGGGTATCCCGGTGACGACCGAAGAGAGTGACCTGGTGCTCGTGAAACGCGTGCAGCGCGGAGACAAGAGCGCGTTCGACCTGCTGGTGCGCAAGTACCAGCACAAGGTGGTGAAGCTGGTGTTGCGTTACGTGCGAAACCCGGCCGAAGCGGAAGACATTGCGCAAGAAGCATTCATCAAGGCGTATCGGGCCCTGCCACAGTTTCGAGGCGACAGTGCTTTTTATACGTGGATGTATCGCATCGCCATCAACACCGCCAAGAACCAGCTCGCGTCGCGCGATCGCAGCCCGATCGCCTATGACCTCGATCTGACCGACCCCGAGGAATCGCACAGCGTGCAAACCAAGCTTCAGGATCCGGATACGCCCGAGGGCATGGCGCTCACCGAAGAAATTCGCGGCATCGTGAACTCTGCGATCGAAGGATTGCCTGAAGAACTCAAGACGGCGATTGTTTTGCGCGAGCTGGACGGGTTGAGTTACGAAGAGATCGCCGCCGCGATGGAATGCCCCGTCGGTACGGTGCGTTCACGGATTTTTCGAGCGCGCGAGGCCATCGACAAACGCCTGCGCGAAGTATTTGAAGGCGGCCTGGGCCGCACCGAGGAAATGGTATGACCGAAGAGCGTCAGAACGAGCGGGACAGCCAGCTGTCCGCCATGTTCGACGGCGAGTTGTCGGCCGCTGAATGCGAATTGCTCGCACGTCGACTGTCACGCGACGAAGCACTGCGTGCCCAGTGGTCGCGTTTCGCATTGATCGGCGCCGCGTTGCGCTCCGAGCGTGGCGTCATCCTGCACGAGCGGGTGGCCTGGCGCGTCCAGTCCGCGATCGCGCAGGAGTCGAGCTACGGTGATGGCAGTGGTGCCGAGGGTGCGAACGCCAACTCGGCGCGCGTTCCGGCACTGTCGACGACCGCGGCCGCGCAGTCCGCCCATTCTCCGCGCTGGATGCGTTTTGCGCGCCCGGCCTTCGGTGCCGGCATTGCCGCCGGTGTGGCGGCGATGTCCATCCTGTGGCTGCGAACCCAGGAAGGCCCCGAGAACATGCTGGCCGCCGCGCCCGCTGCGGAGAGCATCACGCTGACCCCCGAGCCCGCAAGCATCACGGTCGCGCAGACCTCGGCGCCCATGGTCGCGAACGATTCCACCATCGGCGGGACCGGTGAGCCGGAGCGTTACAGCACGCCGGTGCCGAGTGCGCAGTCCAGTTTCGCGCCGCCGGCGCACCTCGCGAACTACGTGGTGGCCCACAGCGAGTATTCGGGACCGCTGGCGCGCCGCATGGCCCTGCTCGGAATCGTGAGCAACGAAGTGCAGCCCGAAGCCGCCGATGCGCCAAGTTCCCCCAAGAAGACTGCCACTGGAGCTCCCGGTGCGCCGTAACCCGGCACATTCGCGCCGCTCTTCGGCCAGGCGCTCGCCGGTCGCGCGCTTCGCCATGTTGTCCCTGCTTCTCGGCACCGGGCTCGCGCTGGCGGCGGAGCCGCAGGAGTGGCTGGAGCGCATGAACAAGGCGCTCACCACGCGCAATTACGTCGGTGTGTTCACGCACGTGCGCGGTACCCGCGCCGAAACCATGCGCATCATTCACCGTGTGCGCGGCCGCGATGTATCGGAGCGGTTGTTGTCGCTCGATGGATCCGGCAACGAGTTCATCCGCGAAGGCGATGAGGTGACTTGCTATTACCCCGACAGGCGCAGTGTGCTGGTGGAGCGGCGTGCCCCGGATGGTCCGCTGCTCGGTGCGCTGCCGGCCATCGACGATGGCAGCTCGCTGGTCTACGAGATCCAGGGCGGTGAACGCCAACGCCTGCTCGGTCGCACCACGCGCCTGGTCTCGCTGAATCCGCGCGACGAATTTCGCTACGGTTACCGGCTGTGGATCGACGAACAGACCTCGATGCCGCTCAAGACCCAGCTGTGCGACAAGTCCGGCGCTGTGATCGAACAGATCCTGTTCTCCAGCATCGACCTGCCAGAGCGGATTCCCGACTCCATGTTCAAGCCGCTGGTGGATGCTTCCGATTACCGCTGGCTGCGGGCCGAGCGCACGCTGGTGAACAATGCGTCGCCCGCCCTGTGGGAAGCCATGCGTCTGCCACCCGGCTTCCGCATGACGATCCGCTCGTCGCAGGCGATGCCGGGCTCCAAGGAGCCGGTCGAACACCTGGTATTCAGTGACGGCGTTGCCTCGGTGTCGGTATTCGTCGAACCGCGCAAGCCGGATTCCAAGCCGAGCGAGGGTCCCGCTCGCTGGGGCTCTTCGTCCGCGTTCTCCACCGTCGTCGACGATCACCAGGTGACGGCCATCGGCGAGGTACCGCCCAATACCGTGGAATTCATCGCCAACCAGGTGAAGGCCACGTCCAAGGCCACCCAGGGCATGGGCCTTGCGCCCGCGCCACGCCGCAAGTAATCCACTTGTCGAACCGTCTTCCGCAGGGCCTCGTGGTCGTCAGCCGCGAGGGATGTCACCTGTGCGATGACATGTTGCAGGCGCTGGCCGAACTCGAACGCACCCAGGCCATTCCCGCGGTTACCGTGGTCGACGTCGATTCCGATGCGGAGCTGACGCGCCAGTACGGCCTGAAGGTGCCGGTACTGCTGCTCGATGGCAGCGTGATTTGTCATTACACGCTGAATTCCAAAGAACTTTTGAGGCTCCTGGGGCGGTCTGCGGCTATACTTCCGCGCTGATTTTTGCCGGTTCCCCCGGCAGGCCGACCTCAACTTCAAAGCCCTCAATGCAGCGGATACGCAACTTTTCCATCATCGCCCACGTCGATCACGGCAAATCCACGCTGGCGGACCGCTTCATCCAGATTTGCGGCGGCCTCGAAGCCCGCGAAATGCAGGACCAGGTCCTCGATTCCCTCGAACTCGAGCGCGAACGCGGCATCACCATCAAGGCGCAGTCGGTCACGCTGTACTACACGTCGAAGCGCGACGGCGAGCGTTACCAGCTCAATCTCATCGACACCCCCGGGCACGTGGACTTCTCCTATGAAGTCTCGCGATCGCTGGCGGCCTGCGACGGCGCCTTGCTGGTGGTCGACGCCACGCAGGGCGTGGAAGCGCAGAGCGTCGCCAACTGCTACACCGCCACCGAGCTCGGTCTCGAGGTGGTGCCGGTCATCAACAAGATCGACCTGCCATCGGCCGACCCGGCGCGCGTCATCAAGGAAATCGAAGCGGTCATCGGCATTCCGGCCGACCACGCACTGAAGGTGTCCGGCAAGACGGGCGAGGGCGTCGAGGATCTCATCGAGCAGCTCATCGAACGCATTCCCCCGCCCAAGGGCGATCCGGCGGCGCCTCTGCAGGCGCTGATCGTCGACTCCTGGTTCGACAACTACGTGGGCGTAGTCACGCTGGTGCGCATCGTGAATGGCACCCTAAAGGTCAACGACAAGATGCGCGTGATGTCCACCGGTCGAGCGTTCAACGTCGACAAGCTGGGCCGCTTCACGCCGAAGTCCGTGCCGTCGCGCGAGCTGGGCCCCGGCGACGTGGGTTTCGTGATCGCCGGCATCAAGGAGATCGACGGCGCGCCCGTGGGCGACACCATCACGCTCGAGCGCCAGCAGGCGACCCAGCCGCTGCCCGGCTTCAAGCAGGTGCAGCCGCGGGTATTCGCCGGCATGTTTCCCATTGTTGCTGACGACTACGACAAGTTCCGCGATGCCCTGTCGAAGCTGCGCCTCAACGACTCGGCGCTGCACTACGAGCCCGAGGTGTCCACGGCGCTCGGCTTTGGCTTCCGCGTCGGCTTCCTCGGCCTGTTGCACATGGATATCGTGCAGGAGCGTCTCGAACGCGAGTATCAGATCGAGCTGATCACCAGCGCGCCCACGGTGATCTACGAAGTGGTTACCACCGACGGCGAAACGCGCAACGTCGACAACCCGGCCAAACTACCGCCGGTGGACAAGATCGAGGAACTGCGCGAACCCATCATCATTGCCAACATCCTGGTGCCGCCCGACCACGTGGGCGGCGTTCTGCAGCTGTGCGCCGACAAGCGCGGCGTGCAGAAGAAGATGCTGTACCTCGGCACGCAGGTATCGCTGCAGTACGAACTGCCGCTGGCCGAAGTGGTGCTCGACTTCTTCGACCGCCTGAAATCCACCAGCCGCGGCTATGCCTCGTTCGACTACGACTTCAGCCACTTCCAGGCGGCGCCGCTGGTCAAACTCGACGTGCTGATCAATGGCGACAAGGTCGATGCACTGGCCTTGATCGTCCACAAGGATTCGGCGTACGACCGTGGCCGCGAGCTGGTCGACAAGATGCAGGAGCTGATCCCGCGCCAGATGTTCGAGGTGGCGGTGCAGGCCGCGATCGGCAGCCATATCATCGCGCGCGCCACCGTGAAGGCGTTGCGCAAGAACGTGCTCGCCAAGTGCTACGGCGGCGACATCTCGCGCAAGAAGAAGCTGCTCGAGAAGCAGAAAGAGGGCAAGAAGCGCATGAAACAGCTCGGCCAGGTGGAGATTCCGCAGGAGGCATTTCTCGCCGTGCTCAAGGTGGGGAAGAAATAGCCATGTCGAAGTTGCAGCCGCTGTTCGCAATCCTCGCCTGGCTGGCGCTGCCGGTGATCCTGGTGGTGCTGTACGACAAGTTCGTGCTGGCGCCGCAGCGTCCGAAGACCAAGGAAGGCGAGCCCGAGCCGGGGCCGCAGTTCGTGCGCATTGCCGACTACGCGCTGCCCTTCGTCATCGTGGGCGCCATCCTGCACATCGGTGTGCCGGTGGTCTTTGCATGGGCGAAGCAAATCGCCGTGCCACTCACCTGGGCGGCGGTACCAGTGGGACTGTGGTGCGCCATCGACAGCTGGTTCCTCGCGCCCCGCAGGCAACTCGCGGCGCGCAACGCCGATGCCGAAGACCCGGTGCTGATGCGCGTGGCCTACCTGGTGCTGCCGGTGCTGGTCATCGCCATCATCGTGCGGCTCATCAGCGCCGAGTCGCTGGATTTCAGCGCGATCCTGCTGTTGCTGTCGGTGGTGACCGGCGTCGTGTGGCTCATCGATCACCTGGTGTTTCGCAAGAAGCGGGAAGCGGCCGCGGTCGCGCTCAACCCGCCGCTGCCGGTGCGTGAACCCGGCACCGTCGACTACGCGCGTAGTTTCTTCCCGGTGGCCTTCCTGGTGCTGGCGGTGCGTTCGTTCCTGTTCGAGCCCTTCCGCATCCCGTCCGATTCGATGATGCCGACGCTGCTCGATGGTGATTTCATCGCGGTCAACAAGTACGCCTACGGATTGCGCCTGCCGGTGCTCAACGAGAAATTTCTCGACATCGGCGCGCCGCAGCGGGGTGACGTGGTGGTGTTCCGCTGGCCGCCGAACCCGAAGATCAACTACATCAAGCGCCTCGTGGGCCTGCCGGGCGATCGGGTCGAGGTGCGCGACGATCACCTGGTCATCAACGGCGAAGTGCTTGCGCTCGAATCCCGGGGGCCCTTCGTCGACAAGTGCTACGTCGGCCTCAGGCTCTGGACCGAGAAGATCGGTGAGCACACCCACCAGGTCATCACCTGCGCCTCGTCGAACCAGCTGCGCAGCGCGAAGAACTATGGCTTCGTCGAACGTCCCGCATCGCTGCCGGCCTGCGACCGCCTGAAGATCAACGAGGATCTCGGTGGCGCGTTCATTTGCGACCAGACGCTGGATCCGGCGGGCGACAATGGCAATCGCGTATTCGACCAGGTCGTGCCGCCGGGGCACTACCTCATGATCGGCGACAATCGCGACAACAGCGAAGACGGCCGTGCCTGGGGACTGGTCCCGGAAGAGAATCTGGTCGGCAAGGCGACGCGAATCTGGTTGAATTTCGATCCGAATCGCACCGACGGCAACATGGTCAATCTGAAACGAATCGGCAGCGCGATCGAATGATCGCATCCCAGGGAGGACGCATGACGCATAGACAACGTGGCGTGACGATGATCGGCTGGATCTTCCTGCTGATCCCCGTGGCATTGGTGCTCTACGCGGGCATCGTCGCCGGACCGAAATACCTGAACTACTACAAGGTCGTCCAGGCGATGAAGGAAACGGCTTCGGCGCTCAAGAGCGACGACACGCTCACCGCTCAGACCATCCGCTTCGCGCTCGACAAGCGTTTCGACACCGGCTACATCGACCTGCCCACGGTGCAGGACATCGGCGTCACCAAGGGCGAGAACGGCTGGGAGATGTCCGCGAACTACGAGCAGGAGGCCCACCTGTTCGGCAACCTCAACCTGCTGATGAAGTTCGAAAAGTCCGTGGTCATCGGCAAGGAAGGGGTCGGCAACTGAATGCCGCGATCATGAGCACCACGCCTGCCCACCAGGCGCACCTGCTCGCCACCCGGCTGGGCTACGAGCCCCATGACCCCGCGTTGTTCGTCGTCGCACTGACCCACCGCAGCGCGGAGGGGCCTAACAACGAGCGCCTGGAGTTCCTCGGCGACTCGGTGCTGAACCTGCTGCTGTCCGAGCGGCTGTACCGCGAGTTCCCCACCGCCAGCGAGGGCGACCTTTCGCGCCTGCGCGCGCGGCTGGTGAGCGAGCAGCCGCTGGCGGAGATCGCGCAGGAAATGCAGCTCGGCGAGCTGCTGCTGCTTGGCTCGGGCGAGCTCAAGACCGGCGGTCACCGCCGCCAGTCCATCCTCGCCGATGCGTTCGAAGCCCTGTGCGGGGCGTTGTATCTCGACGGCGGCCTCGAAGAAGTGCGCACGCACATCGGCCCCAGGTTCGAGAGCCGCATCGCCGCGCTGCCCGAGCCCTCGACTCTCAAGGACGCGAAGACCCGCCTGCAGGAATTCCTCCAGTCGCGTGGCCATCCACTGCCCACGTACGCGGTCAAGCGCACCACCGGCGAGCCGCATGCCCAGACCTTCCTGGTGTCCTGCGCCGTGCCGCATGCCGGCGTGGAAACCGAGGGCGAAGGCCCGAGCCGGCGACGGGCCGAACAGATTGCCGCACAGGCTGCGCTGCAGGCGCTCGGTCTCCATGGCTGAGCAGGATTCCAGCGCCGTGAAAGGCTTCCGTGCCGGCTTCGCGGCGCTCGTGGGCCGCCCCAACGTCGGCAAATCGACGTTGCTGAACGCGCTGGTCGGCGAGAAGGTTTCGATCGTGACCTCGCGACCGCAGACCACGCGTCATCGCGTGCTCGGCGTGCTCAACCGGCCTGGCGTGCAGCTGGCGTTCGTGGATACCCCCGGCCTGCACCTGGGTGAGCGCCGCGCGCTCAACCGCGCCATGAACCGCACCGCGGCCGCGGCGCTGGCCGACGCGGACCTCGTGGTGTTCGTGGTCGAGGCGCTGCGCTTCGGCGAAGAGGACGCGGCCGTGCTCCAGCGCATCAAGGATTCCGGACGCGAATCCATCGCCGTCATCAACAAGGTCGACAAGGTCCCGCAAAAAGACAAGCTGCTGCCGTTCACCGCCGAACTCGCGGCGCGCCATGGATTTCTCGACATCGTGCCGGTGTCGGCCGAGAAGGGCGTCAACGTCGAGCGGCTCATCGAGGTCATCGGCGCACGCCTGCCGGAGTCGCCGCAGCTGTTCCCCGAAGACCAGCGCACCGATCGCGGCATCGAATTCCAGATCGCCGAGACCGTGCGTGAAAAGCTCACCATGGAGCTGGTCGAGGAGCTGCCATACGGCATCGCGGTCGAGATCGAGAAGCTCGAAGAGGTTGATGAGCAGCTCGTGGTGCACGCGGTGATCTGGGTGGATCGCAGCGGCCAGAAGCCCATCGTGATCGGCGCCAAGGGATCGCGCCTCAAGCGCATCGGGCAGAAGGCGCGCGAAGAGCTCAACCTGCGGCTGGGTCGGCGCCTGCACCTCAACCTCTGGGTCAAGGTGCGCGAGGACTGGGCCGACGACGCGCGCGCGCTCGCGCAGCTGGGACTCGAATGACCCTGCCGCGCGAAAGGATCTCGCTCGAGCCGGCCTGGGTGCTGCACAGCCGCGAATACCGCGACACCAGCCGCATCCTCGAAGTCTTCAGCGCGCGCCACGGCCGCCTGACGCTGTTCGCGCGCGGCGCGCGCGGTCCGAAGTCGAAACTGGCCTCGCTGCTCATGCCGTTTCGCGCGCTGCTGCTGTCGTGGAGCGGCCGCGGTGATGCCGCGCAGTTGACCGGCGCCGAGCCCCACGGCGAGACGCTGACGCTGCCCTCGCGCCAGGTCATGCCGGGCTTCTATCTCAACGAGCTCATCATCAGCCTCACCACGCGGCACGATCCGCAGCCGCACTTGTTCGACGACTACACCGAAGCGCTGCGGCGCCTCGCCAGCGACGCGGCCGCCGAACACACGCTGCGCGTGTTCGAGAAACGGCTGCTGACGCACCTCGGTTATGGACTCGAATTCCCGGTGGAGGCGACGACGTTCTACCGCTTCCACGTCGGCGAAGGCCTCGCGGAAGTGCGCGAGGACACGCCCGGCGCCTATTCGGGCCGCTGCCTGCTGGCGCTGCAGGACGAAAACCTGCGCGACGCGGAGTCGCTCGACGTGGCGCGTCGCCTGTTGCGCCAGGCACTGGATCATTGTCTGGAAGGCCGCGAATTGCGCACGCGCGCGGTGGCGCGTTCCATGGCACGGCGAGGAAATTCATGAGTCCCAATCGAATCGAGCTGGGCATCAACATCGACCACGTGGCGACGGTGCGCCAGGCGCGCCGCGCCCCGTATCCGGACCCGGTGCACGCGGCGCTGCTGGCCGAGCAGGCCGGGGCCGACAACATCACGCTCCACCTGCGCGAAGACCGGCGGCACATCCAGGACAGGGACGTGCACGCATTGCGACCTTTGTTACAAACCCGCATGAACCTGGAGATGGGTCTCACCCCCGAAATGGTGGACATCGCCGTCGGCGTGCGGCCGCAGGACTGCTGCCTGGTGCCCGAAAAACGCCAGGAGATCACCACCGAAGGCGGCCTCGAGGTCGCCGCCGACCTCGACCGGGTGGCCGCGGCCGTGAAGAAGCTCTCGGCGGCGGGCATCCGCGTCGCCCTGTTCATCGCGCCGGACCTCGCGCAGATCGAGGCGGCCAAGCGCAGCGGAGCGCCCGTGATCGAACTTCACACGGGTACCTACGCCGAGACCACGGGCGCGGCCCAGGCGCGCGAGCTCGAGCGCCTCTCGACCGCGGCCAAGCGCGCCTCGAACCTCGGGCTCGAGGTGCACGCCGGGCACGGACTCACCTATAACAATGTGATTCCGGTGGCGCAGATTCCCGAGATCGTCGAGCTCAACATCGGTCATTGCATCATCGCGCGCGCCATCTTCAGCGGGCTGGAGGCGGCGGTACGGGACATGAAGGCGCTGATGGTGGGAGCGCGGCAATGATCTTCGGCATCGGCGTCGACGTGCTCGAGGCCGCGCGCATCAAGAAGGTGCTCGACCGGTTCGGCGAGCATTTCATCGACCGCCTGCTGTTGCCGAAGGAACGCGAGCAACTCGGCAAAACGAATCGAAAAGAGCGCTTTCTCGCCATGCGTTTCGCCGCCAAGGAGGCCATCGTCAAGGCCATGGGTACCGGCTTTGCGCACGGCATGTGGATCCGCGACGTGGGCGTGGTGCAGAACGCCTGGGGCCGGCCCGAGGTGGTGTACTCGGAGCGCGGCGAGAAAATGCGCCGCAAGCTCGGCATTGGCAACGGGTACATCACGCTCACCGACGAAGGCGGGCTGATCGTCGCGGTGGCGGTGCTCGAGACCGCGGAACCCCGTAAAGCGGCGCGCCCCAAGTCTCCTCGAGACAGCGGGCGTGCAAAACCCAAACGTGCACGCGGCAAGAAATGAACACCCTGGTCTTCGACATCGAAACCGTCCCCGACGTCGAGTTCGGGCGGCGTCTGTTCGGGCTCGACGGGCTGTCCGACGACGAGGTCGGCAAGGCCATGCAGGCCAAGGCACGGCAGGATTCCGGCAGCGACTTCCTGCCGCATGACCAGCATCGCATCGTGGCGATTTCCTGCGCCTTCCGTTCGCGCGATGGATTCCGCGTCTGGAGTCTCGGCGACGAGTCGGCCGGCGAGCGCGAGCTGGTATTGCGGTTCTTCGACGGCATCGAAAAGTTCACGCCCGATCTGGTGAGCTGGAACGGCGGCGGCTTCGACCTGCCGGTGCTGCATTACCGCGCGTTGCGCCACAAGGTGCAGGCGCCTCGCTACTGGGAAACCGGCGACGAGGACAACGCGTTCCGTTACAACAATTATCTCGGCCGCTTCCACTGGCGGCACATCGACGTCATGGACGTGCTGGCCGGTTACCAGAACCGGGCGCGGGCCGCGCTCTCCGATGCGGCCGTGCTGCTCGGTTTCCCGGGAAAACTCGGCTTCGACGGCTCGCAGGTCTGGGACGCGTACCAGCGCGGCGAGCTCAGGCGCATCCGCGACTACTGCGAAACCGACGTGATCAACACCTGGCTGGTGTTCCTGCGCTTCCAGCACATGCGCGGGCGTCTCACCGACGCGGGCCTGGACGAAGAACTGGCGCGCACGCGCACCTGGCTCACCGAGGCGCACCAGCCGCACTTCGACGAATTCCTCGCCGCGTGGCCATCCGCGTGAGCAAGGCGTCGCGGGCCGCGCAGGCGGCCGTCGAAACCGGCCTGGTAGTCGATCTCACGCACGAAGCCGAGGGCGTGGTGCGCATCGAAGGTGGCAAGACAGCATTCGTCGCCGGCGCCTTGCCCGGCGAACGCGTGAGTTTCCGCCGCGCGGGTTTCCATCGCAGCCACGACGAAGCGCAGCTCATCGAGGTGCTCGAAGCGTCGCCGCGACGCGTGACCCCGAAGTGCGCGCACTTCGGCACCTGCGGCGGCTGCGCGCTGCAGCACCTCGACCCGGCGGCGCAGCTCGAGGCCAAGCAGAAGGAGCTGGCCGAGAATCTCGCGCGCATCGGCAACGTGGCGCCCGGCGAGTGGCTGCCGCCCTTGTTAGGCCCGGTGTGGAACTACCGGCGGCGTGCACGCCTCTCGTCGCGTTACGTGGCCAAGAAAGGCCGCAGCCTGGTAGGGTTCCGCGAGAAGCAGGGCAAGTACGTCGCCGACGTGAGCCGCTGCGAGGTGTTGGCGCAGCCGGTGGCCTCCCTGGTGGGCACGCTCGGCGAGCTGCTCACCGGCATGCAGCGCCGCGAGAGCATTCCGCAGATCGAGGTGTCGCTGTCCGACGGCGAACAGGTACTGGTGCTGCGCGTGCTCGATGCGCTGCCCGACTCCGATCTCGACAAGCTGCGCGACTTCGAACGCGAACACCGGCTGCGCATCCTGCTGCAGCCCGGCGGGCTCGATACGGTCGCGCCGCTCACGCCGGGCCCGGTGGACCTGCACTACCGGCTGGACTCCTTCGACCTGCGCATGGACTTCGGCCCGACCAGCTTCGTGCAGGTCAACGGCGTCATCAACGAGGCCATGGTGGGCCGCGCCATCGAACTACTCGAGGTCGGCCCGGCGGACCGGGTGCTCGACCTGTATTGCGGGCTGGGGAATTTC
>Ga0315910_10004127_pt1 | contig 12216 bp, 6 predicted proteins | sample EdamamesoilMG_FD_204470 | JGI IMG/M metagenome (GOLD analysis project Ga0315910, IMG submission 204470) | Garden soil microbial communities collected in Santa Monica, California, United States - Edamame soil | ecosystem: Environmental > Terrestrial > Soil > Garden | place: USA: California... | reverse complement strand
GCTCGGCGCCTTCCTGGCTGCCGATCAGCTCTCCGAAGATGCGCTGGTGCGCCTGCGCCATGGCCATGGTCACACCGGCGCGGAGATCTGGGCCGTGCGTTACGGCAAGCTCGATCGCGTGCCGGACCTCGTGGTCTTCCCGACGAGCCACGACCAGGTCGTGCGCCTGGTGGAGACGGCAGCACGGCACCGAGCCTGCATCATCCCCTTCGGTGGCGGCACGAACGTGAGCGACGCCCTGCGCCTGTCGCCGAGCGAAGATCGCGTGGTGATCGCGGTGAACATGCGGCGCATGAACCGCATCCACTGGATCGATCCGGTCAACTTGACGGCGTGCATCGAGGCCGGCGCCGTCGGGCAGTACATCGCGGACGAGCTCGGCAAATACCAGCTCACGATGGGCCACGAGCCAGACAGCCTCGAGTTCTCGACGCTGGGCGGCTGGATCGCGACCAACGCCAGCGGCATGAAGAAGAACCGCTACGGCAACATCGAGGATCTGGTGCTCGACATGTCGGTCGTGACAGCCGATGGCGTGGTGGGGCGGCCGCAGATCGGGCCGCGCGAGAGCATCGGCACGAACCCGAAGAACCTGATGTTCGGCAGTGAGGGCAACTACGGCATCATCACGAGCGCGATCGTCAAGCTGTTCCGCAAGCCCGAGGTGCAGCGCTACGGCAGCGTGTTGTTCCCCACCCTGGGGCACGGCCTCGACTTTCTCTATGAGCTCTCGCGCTCGGGCTGCGTGCCGGCCAGCGTCCGCGTGATGGACAACACGCAGTTCCATTTCGGCCAGGCGCTGCAGCCCAAGAGCTCGGGCATGGGCGCGAGGGTCAAGAGCCAGGTCCAGAAGGCCGTGGTGACTCGGCTCAAGGGCTTCGATCCCCACCAGCTGGCCATCGCCACCGTGGTCTTCGAGGGCAGCCGAGACGAGGTCGAGTTTCAGGAAGGTGTCTTCTACCGCATCGCTCGGGCACACGGCGGCATGAAGGCCGGGGCAAAAAACGGCGAGCGCGGATACCAGCTGACGTTTAGCATCGCCTACATTCGCGACCTGACGTTCACCCACTGGGCCATCGCCGAGAGCTTCGAGACCAGCGTGCCCTGGAGCCGCGCCCTCGAGCTCTACGAGCGTGTGCGCGCGCGCGTGCGTCGCGAGCACGAAGCCCGCCGTCTGCCGGGCAACCCGTTCTTCACGGGGCGCATCACCCAGGTCTACTCGAGCGGGGTGTGCATCTATTTTTATCTGGGCTTCTACTGCAAGGGCGTAGAAGACCCCATCGCGCAATATGCGGCGCTCGAGCACGCGGCGCGCGAGGAAATCTTGGCGGCCGGCGGCACCTTGTCGCACCATCACGGCATCGGCAAGATCCGCCAGGACTTCATGAACGACATCTACTCGCCCGGCTCGCTCGCGGTCATGCAGCGGGTCAAGCGCGCGGTGGACCCGGCCAACCTGTTCGGGGCCAACAACCACGGTGTCAGTGGCCCCGTGGCGCTCACGGCGGAATCACGGCGGAACGATGGACGGCAGAGCAACTGACGGCAGGGCGATTAACGGCCGAATGCAGGCGCATCCAAGCGGAGTGAATATGACGCGACACGTGCTGCTAACGGGGGTGACCGGGTTCGTCGGCAAGGTCGTCTTGTACGACCTGTTGCAACGCCGGGCCGAGCTCGGCATCGAGCGCGTCAGCGTGCTCGTTCGAGCCAAATCATCGCGCCACGGGGCGCCGCAGAGCCCAGCCGAGCGCTTCGCCAGCAATGTGGCGCGCTCGGAGATTTTCCGGCAGCTGCCCGCCGGCTGGAGCGACCTCGTGCGCGTGGTCGGTGCCGATCTGGAGAAGCCCGGCGTGGGCCTGAGCGAGGCCGACGCGGCCGAGCTGGCGGCGAGCGTCACGCACGTGATCCATTGCGCGGCGAGCGTCGAGTTCGATCTGCCGATCAAGAGCGCGCTGATGGCGAACGTGGAAGCGGCGCTGAACATGCTCGAGCTGGCGCGCTCGTGCCGGCAGCTGGTGGGCATGGTCAGCGTGTCCACGGCCTACGTCAGCGTCTGGCGAAACGGGCCGATCCACGAGACGTTGGCCCACATGCCGCGCGCTCCCGAGGACGTGCGCCGGGCGATCCTCGCGGACGAGCACGACGAGCGCGAGCTGCTCGCCGAGTCCGGACACCCCAACACCTACACGTTCACCAAATGCATGGCCGAGCACCTGCTCAGCCAGCGCCGCGGTGACGTGCCGCTGACCATCGTGCGCCCGAGCATCATCTCGGCCGCGTGGGCCAACCCCAAGCCCGGCTGGATCGACAGCAACGCGGCCTTCGCGGGCTGCCTCTTGTACACCGGGCTCGGCCTGGTGAAGGTCTGGGAGGCGAACCCCAACGTGCGCCTGGACGTGGTGCCGGTGGACTCGGTGTCGGAGCGCATCGTACAAGCGGCGTTCGTCGAGCGCTTCCCGGCTCCGCACGAGCCGATGCCGATCCGGCTGGCGGCGATGGGGCTCGAGGGCGCGATGCGCGCGGACATGTCCACGCAGGCGACCGCGCGCTTCTTCGCCGAACGCCCCGGCGCCAAGTCGGCGCCTGGCTGCTTCATCGGCGGCACACACCACGGCGTGACGCGCCAAGATCTGCTCAAGCGTGCGCTGCCCGTGGAGGTGCTGCGCGCTTACTTCTCGCTCACGCGGCAGGCCGGCAAGAAGCGGCAGATCGAGGTCCTGGACGAGCGGGTGCAGCGGCTCAACGCCGCGTTCCGCTACTTCATCCACCACAGCTTCGATTTCCGCCCCACGGCGCCGGCGATCCCCGCGGGCTTCAGCCCGGGGCAGTACATCGATATCGTCAACCGGGGCATGTACAAGCACCTGCTGCGTCGTAACGAGACGGAGCTGACGCTCGCGGGCCGCAACCACGAGGACCCGAACACCGACCTGCGCTGGGCGCTCGACCGCCGGCACGCTTCGCCCGTGATCCGCTCGCTCGGCGTGGCGATGCGCAAGGCGCTGCGACGCTGCACGTCGAGCGTCACCTACGATCGCACCTCGTTCGAGCGCGCCCGCGCCGCCGTCCCGCCCGGGCACCTGTACGTGCTGGCGCCGTCGCACCGCAGCTACTTCGACTTCTTGCTGTCGAGCTACCTGTGCTTCCAGCACCCCGAGCTCGGCCTGCCCGTGCCGAAGATCGCGGCGGCCGAGGAGTTCGCGAAGATCCCGCTGATTACCCCGATCTTGAACCGGGCCGGCGCGTTCTATGTGCGGCGCGGCGTCGGCAAGGCGCTGCCGGAGGTGCAGCGCGAGCTCGACCAGATCGCGCACGACTCCCAGTCGCTGATGTTCTTCATCGAGGGGCAGCGCAGCCGCGGCCGTCACGTGCTGCCCCCCAAGCGCGGGCTGCTCCGGGCGCTGCAAGGCACGACGCGGCCAGCGGCCATCTTCCCCATCGCGATCAGCTACGAGCGCATCCCGGAGGAGAGCGCGTTCGAGCGCGAGCTGCGCGGCGGCCGGCGCTCGGCGATGTCGCTCGAGGCGATCTTCCGCTGGCTCGTGTCGCTGAGCCGCGGCCAGGTGGACCTCGGCCGCATCCACATCTCGTGCGGCGCGCCGCAGCTGCTCGAGCCCGCGACCGACGTTCAGGAGCTGGCGCGGAGCGTGGCCGGCGAGCTGCAGAAGAAGACGGTCGTCACGAGCTTCCACCTGCGCATGTTCCTCGCGCACGGCCTCAAGGCGAATGAGGCTTCAGGCGACGCTCCCGCCATCGACGAGGCCTGGCTGCGCCGAGCCATCGAGGAGCGCGGCGGGCGCGTGCTCGACAGCGACACGCCGCTGCCGTCCGACGTCTCGCAGTCGCTGCTGGTGAACCTGCAGAACCAGTGGAGCCACTGGTTCTACGCGGACGCGCTGGCGCTCTTCCCGGACGACCCGACCGTGCGCGACCACGTGGCACGACACGCCTGGACCGCGCTGCCGGCGAGCTCGGCGTCGAGCGATCCGCGCGTGCGTTCGCTGGTGATGGCGCTGCTGCATCCGGTCATCCAGGCCTACGAGCTCGCCATCGCGCACGCCACGCAGAGCACGACCGCGCCGACGGATCCGGTCGAGCTCGTGCGCGCCCATCCCGCCACCTACCTGCTGCACCTGGAGGACGCCTTCCGCTCGCTCACCGAGCGCGGCGTCTTGCACGAGGTGCAACCCGGGCGCTACGCGCCCATCGAGCGCCGGGCGACCGCCGCTCAAGTCTTCCAGTGAGCCACGCAACCGAGAATCCGAGGAGAGCAGACGAGATGAACGACCCCCGTGTCTTGGTGACGGGCGCCACCGGCTTTCTGGGCCGACACCTGCTGCGGGCGTTGCGCTCGTCCGGAGTCTCCAGCGCCGTGCTCGTGCGCGGCGCGAGCGGATGGGACGCGCAGCCCTGGGCGCATGAAGCCGGTGACGTGAGCGTGGTCGAAGGCAACCCGCTCGACGCGGAGCGCTGGCGCGATCGGGCCGAGCTGCGTGGGATCAAGACCATCTTCCACAGCGCTGGCATGGTCAGCCACTCGCGGCAGAACCCCGAAGAGATGATGCGCTTCAACGTGGACGGCACCCTGGCGATGGTGCACGCCGCCAAGGCGATCGGCGCCCGCCTCGTGTTCATCTCCAGCTCCGGCACGGTCGGCTGCTTCCCCTTCAAGGACATGACGGCGGACGAAGACTCGCCGTATGCCGAGCCGCTGGTCTCGAACTGGCCCTATTACGTCTCCAAGATCCGCGCCGAGCGCGACGCGCGACGGCTCGCGGCCCACCTCGGCGTCGAGCTCTCGATCGTGCGCCCGCCGGTGCTGCTCGGCCCCGACGATCACCGCCACCGCTCGACCGGCTGGGTGAAGAAGGTGCTCGAAAACAAGGTGCCCGCGGTGCCCCGTGGCGGCATGCATTTCACGGACGTGCGCGACGTCGCGACGGCGCTCGTCCGGCTGCACGAGCTCGAGCGGCCGCGTCCGGTGTATCACATGCCGGGGCACGCGATGACCCTGCGCGAGTTCTTCAACACGGTGATCGAGGTGTCTGGCGCGCGGCCCATCCGGCGCCCGATGCCGCCGTGGGCAGCGCTGGGTCTGGCCAAGGTGGCGGGGTTGACCCCGCGGCGGCCGTCCTGGATCCCCGATCCGGTGGTGCTGGAGATGAGCCTGTGCTTCTGGGGGCTATCGTCTCTCTACGCACACGAGCTCGGCTACGACCCGCGCTCCGCCCGGCAGACCTTGAGCGATACGGTGAGCTGGCTGCGCTCGGGCACCCTGGCGAGTGAGGTGCCGGGCAACACCTCGCACGCCCAGCGTCCCGCCGCGAGCACGACGCCGGTGCAGCCGACGAGCGAGATGTAAGTCCTAGAAAAAAGGACCGACATGTAAGCGGCCGAGCTCGGAGGGCTTTCCATGGAATCTTCACATGCCGGCGTGAGCCGGCATGATAGGACCAAGCCTCTGAGCGACGTGGCCCTTTCATCGAGCGCCGCCTTGGTACAGGCAACGGCTGCCCCTCCCCTGCTCGCGGGCTGGGGGCGGGTACCCGAGCCAGGCCGAGAGCTGCTGGGAGAAAACCTCGACGCGCTGACGCGCGGCGCGGCGCTGAGCCGGGGGTTGGGGCGGTCCTACGGTGACTCGTCGCTGCCCGCTGCGCCCGGCGACAAGGTCGTCGGGACGCGCCTGGCCAACCGCATCCTGAGCTTCGACGAGCAGACCGGGATCCTGCGCGGCGAAGCGGGCGTGAGCCTCGCCGAGCTCAACCGCGCGCTGCTGCCGCGCGGCTGGTTCACGCCGGTCAGCCCGGGCACGAAGTTCGTCACCCTGGGCGGCATGGTGGCGAGCGACGTACACGGCAAGAACCACCACCGCGAGGGCTGCTTCGGCGCCCACGTGCGCGCGCTGCGCGTGCGACTCGCGAGCGACGACGTGATCGAGGTCGGCCCCGAGCGCGAACCCGATCTGTTCTACGGCAGCATCGGCGGCATGGGTCTGCTCGGACACATCCTCGAGGTCGAGGTCCAGCTGCACCGGGTCGCTTGCCCGTGGATCTGGATGGAGAGCGAGCGGGTGGGCGACATCGAGCAGTTCATGCTGGGGCTCGACCGCGCCGCTGCCAGCTGGCCCATGACGATGGGCTGGATCGACTGCCTGTCTTCGGGTCCGGCGCTGGGTCGCGGCATCTCCATGATGGGCCGCTGGGCGACGCCGGACGAGGTGGGCTCGTTACGTGCCCCGAGCGAGCGCACGGCGACGCTGCCGTTCGATCTACCGAACTGGGCGCTCAACCGCTTCTCAGCGAGCGCCTTCAACGCCGTCTACTTCCATCGTCACCCGCGCTCGCGTCAGGGCCAGGTGGTGAGCCCGGACACGTTCTTCTATCCGCTCGACGCCGTGCTCGAGTGGAATCGCGCCTACGGCTCGCGCGGCTTCACGCAGTACCAGTGCGTGCTCCCGCGCGCGGCTGGGGCGCCTGCCGTGCGCGAGTTCATGACGCGCCTGGTCCGCCTCGGCTGCGCCTCGCCGTTGTGCGTGATCAAGGATTGTGGCCCCGAGGGCCGTGGCCTGCTGTCGTTTCCGCTCGAGGGCACGTCGATCGCCGTGGACATGGCCATCACCCCGGACATCCAGCGCGTCGTCGATGGGCTCAACGAGTTCGTGATCGCCGCCAAGGGACGCATCTACTTGACCAAGGATCGCTTCACGCGCGCCGACCACTTCCGCGCGATGGAGCCGCGCTTGCCAGCGTTCTTCGCGGCCCGCGACAAGTGGGATCCCGAGCGGCGGCTGCGCAGCGCGCAGTCGCGGCGCCTGTTTGGAGACCTGCCATGAAGGCGGTGGTCCTGGGCGGCACGAGCGGCATGGGTCGCTCGCTCGTGCAGCGCCTCTCCGAGCGGGGCGATCGCGTATTTTTGCTCGGGCGCGACGCGCAGCAGCTGGCGCGCAGCGCCGCCGACGCCCAGGCGCGCAACCCAGAGGCGCTGGCGGTGGGGCACGCCGCGTGCGACCTCGAGCACCCGGAGCAGTTCGCAGGCGCGCTGGACGCGGCCGAGGCCGCCCTCGACGGCTTCGACACCGTGATCGTCAGCGCGGGGTTGTTCGCCACGCAGGATCGCCTGGAGGAAGACGTCGAGCTCACGCGGCGGCTGGTGACGGTCAACTACGCCCATACGCTCGTCTTCTGCGAGCACGCACGCAAGCGCCTGCTCGCGCGCGGCGGCGGCACCCTGGTCGTGTTCACGTCCGTCGCCGGTGACCGCGGGCGCAAGCCCGTGGCCATCTACGGCTCGAGCAAGGCGGGGCTCTCGGCCTACCTCGAGGCCCTCGATCACAAGTTTCAGGCTCGAGGGCTCACGGTCGTCAACGTGAAGCCCGGCTTCGTGAAGACGAGCATGACGGCGGGCTTGAAACCCCCTCCGTTCGCCGGCGAGCCCGACGGCGTCGCCAGGGACGTCATCCGCGCCATCGAGGAGAAGCGACCGATCGTGTACAGCCCCGGCATCTGGTCGCCGGTGATGCTCGTGATCCGCTCGCTTCCCCGCTTCGTGATGCGACGCATCGGCTTCTGACCTCCGTACACGGGCACGGGGGCACGCTCAGCCTTCCGCCGACTCGGCGGCGGCGTCGAGCGCGCTGCGCACGGCAGCGAGCAGGCGGCTCGGCGCGAACGGTTTCGGCAGGAGCGGTAGCGCGCGGCCAGCCTCGGTGTGGCCGACCTCTGCTCCGTAGCCGCTGGTCAGGAGCACGGCGAGCCCGGGGGAGCGCCCGAGCAGCTCCTCCGCCAGCCGCTGCCCCGTCATGCCGCCGGGCATGACGACATCGGTGAGCAGCAGGTCGATCTGTCCTTGGTGCTCGTCGAAACAAGCGAGCGCGTCGCCGGCCGAGCGCGCCTCGAGCACCTGGTAGCCCTTGCGCTCGAGCACGGCGCGGACGAGCTGCCGCACGGGAGCCTCGTCGTCGACCAGCAGCACACGCTCGGTGCCGAGCCGTGGGGTCGCGCTCGCCGGCGCGACGGCGCTCTGGGCTTCGACCTCGGCGCAGGGCAGAAAAATCTCGAAGCGCGTGCCCACCCCGGGCTGGCTCTCGACCTGGATCCAGCCGCGGTGCTGCTGCACGATGCCGAGCACGATCGACAGCCCGAGCCCGGTTCCCTTGCCCGCCTCCTTGGTCGTGAGGAACGGCTCCCAGATGCGCCCGAGCAGCTCGGGTGGGATGCCGCCGCCGGTGTCGCGGACGGCGAGGGTGACGAACTGGCCCGCGTAGGCGTCCGGATGTGTGAGCGCCGCCGCGTCGAGCGCGACGGCGCCGGTCTCCAGCGTGAGGACACCGCCCGCTGGCATCGCATCGCGCGCGTTGATCGCCAGGTTGAGCAAGACTTGCTCGATCATTCCGACATCCGCCAGCGCGACGCTGGGCTGGGCGGAGAGCGACAGCGAGAGCCGCACCTCGCTGCCGAGCACGCGCCGCAGCATGCGAGAGAAGTCGCTCACGGCCTCGTTCAGGTCGAGCGGGACGAGGCGCGACACGCGGCGCTGGCTGAGGTTGAGCAGCTGCCGGGTGAGCTGGCCCGCGCGCTCGCACGCGTCGCGGATGCCCTGCAGGGACTCACGACCGGCGCTGTCGTCCCAGAGCTCGGCGAGCAGCTCGGCGTGCCCGCTGAGCACCGTCAGCAGGTTGTTGAAATCGTGTGCGACGCCGCTCGCCAGCTGGCCCATCGCCTCCATGCGCTGCACACGGCGCAGCTGGGTACGCATGGTCGCGCGACTCGTGGAGTAGCGCAGCGCCCGCGAGAGCAGCGCGCCCGAGAGCTCGGCTTTGGCCAGGTAGTCCTCCGCGCCCTCGCGCAGGCACAGCTCCGCGAGCTCGTCGTCGGGCTCGTCCACGATCACGATGATGGCGGTCGCTGGCGCCGCCGCGCGCGCCATCCGGTACGCCTCGATGCCCTCGGCCCCTCGCACGTCGACGATCAGCACGTCGCAGCGTGCGCCGTCGAGCGCGCGCCGCAGCGCCGGCACGTCCTGCACCAGCGATGAGTTGTGGCTCACCGGGATGCTGGCGAGCTGCTCGCGCAGCTTCTTCTCGAGCCCCGCGTCGTTGCTCGAGACCAGCAGCTCGAAATGTCGCTGCCCGCCCGGCGGCGGGAGCGTCGGGCGCACGCGCTCCTGCCGCGCCAGGCGTGCGATCGACGCCTCGCGAGGCAGCGTGACCACCTCGAACCAGTAGGTCCCGATCGCCTCCAGCGCGCGCGTGAAGCGGGGAAAATCGACCGGCTTGGTGATGTAGCTGTTGGCGTGATCGCCGTACGCCCGCGCCACGTCCTCGTCCGCGCTGGACGTCGTCAGCACGATCACCGGAATGAACTTGAGCGAGGCGTCGTGCTTGATCTCCATCAGCACCTCGCGCCCGTCTTTCTTGGGCAGGTTGAGATCGAGCAAGATCAGATCCGGGCGGGTCGCGGAGGCGAACTTGCCCTCGCGCCGCAGATACGCCATCGCCTCCACCCCGTTCTCCACCACCTTCAGCGTGTTGACGATGCGCGAGTGCTCCAGCGCTTCGATGGCGATCAGGCGATCGGTCGGGCTGTCCTCGACGAGCAGGATGTCGAGCCCGTGGCGCTCCTCGAGCTTCATGCGGCGTGTTCCTCCCGAGGCAACGTGAAATGAAATGTCGTTCCCCGTCCAAGCTCCGACTCGACCCAGATGCGCCCCCCGTGGCGCTCGACGATGCGCTTGCAAATCGCCAACCCGATGCCGGTGCCTGGGTACTCCTCGCGCGTGTGGAGCCGCTGAAAGAGCACGAAGATCTTCTCGAAGTACTGCGGCTCGATGCCGATGCCGTTGTCCTGCACCCAGAACTCGTGCTCGCTGCCAAAGGGGCGCGCGCCTATCGCGATGCGGATGGGCTGGGAGCCGCGGTACTTGATGGCGTTGCCGACCAGGTTCTGAAACAGCTGACCGATCTGCTCCGCGTCCCCGCGCACGCGCGGCAGCTCGCCGATCGCGAGCTGGGCGCGGCTCTCATCGATCGCGCCTTCGAGCAGCTTCATGGCGCGCGACAGCGCCTGCGCGCTATCGGTGGGCACCAGCTCGTGGCCGCGCGCGCCGACGCGCGAGAACGCGAGCAAGTCCAGGATCAACGCCTGCATGCGCGCCGCGCCCTCGACCATGTGATGGATCAGCTCCATCGCCGCTGGCTCGAGCTTACCGGCGTAGCGACGCTCGAGGATCTGCCCGCAGCCGGCCACGGCCCGCAGCGGCTCCTGCAGATCGTGCGAGGCCACGTAGGCGAACTGCTCCAGGTCCTGGTTGCTGCGCTCGAGCTCGAGCCGCTGTTCGCGCAGCGCGAGCTCCATCTGCTTGCGTTCGGTGATCACTTGCGTGAAGAACACCAGGCCGCCGATGCTGCCGTCGCCCCGGCGCCACGGGCGGCCTTCCCACTGGAGCCACTCGACGCGGCCGTCGGAGCGGGGGAACGGGTCCTCGTCGCACTTCTCGATCGCGCCCCCGAGCACGCGCTGGTGCAGCTCTCTCCAGCGCGCCGGGATATCGGGGAACACCTCGTAGTGGCTGCGCCCGATCAGGTGATCGGGATCGAGCCGGTAGTCCAGGATCCAGCGGTCGCTCGCCTGCAGGTAGCGCAGCTCGTGGTCGAGCATGGCGATGGCCGCCGGCGCGTGTTTGACGAACTCGCGCAGCAGCGCCTCGTTGGCGCGCAGCGCCTCCGCGGTGAGCCGGAGCCGCTCGAGCGCATTCCACAGCGCCTGGGTGCGCTCCTCGACGCGCCGCTCGAGGTCCTGGTTGAGCTGCTCGAGCACCGCGCGCGCGTCGCGCAGGTCTTGAATGTCGGTGTTTGAGCCGAACCACTTGACGATCTTCTCGCCGCTGAGCAGCGGCGTGGCGCGGGTCTTGAACCAGCGGTACGCGCCGTCGTGGCGCCGGATGCGAAACTCCGTGTCGAACGTGCCGCCCCGCTCCGCCGCCTGGTTCCACGCGGCGGCCGTGCGCGAGCGATCGTCGGGGTGAATCTGCTCGAGCCAGCGCGTGCCGAGCTGCTCGACCTCGGGCTGGCCCGTGTACTCCACCCACTGCGGGCTCAAGTAGTCGCACGGCCCGGGCCCCTCGCACGTCCAGACGAGCTGCGGCAGAGACTCGGCCAGCGCTCGGAAGTGGCGCTCGCTGTGCTCGAGACGCGCTTCGGAGCTGGCGCGCTGAGCGTCGATGCGATTGAGCCAGAGGCCACCGGCGAAGATCACGATCGTGAAGATAAGACCGTTGATCAGCGCCACGAGCCCCATGGCAAAGTCGACGCCGAACAGCCCGAGGCGGTCGCCCATCAGGGTGAGCCAGCCCGCCAGGAGCGGCAGGCCGATGGCGAGCGGCAGGGCGCGACGCGCCAGGACGCTGCCGAGCCCGCGCCCGAGCAGCACCGCGAGCGGCCCTCTCTCTGCCCAGGCGCACAACACCCCGAGACCCAGAGACAGGAAGCCGAGCGCCGTCGGCGCGGCCATGCTCGACAAGGGCGCGACCGCGTGCAAGGCAGCGTCGCCGTAAGCGTACACGATCAGACCGAGCAGCGCGCTGAGCGTGATCGACACCGCGCTGACGCGCGACAGGAGCCCGAGCGTGCCGCCAAACCCGAGCCCGAACAGCGACAGGCCGCCGAGCGCGACGTTGAGCGCAGCGACTGGAGAGACCCGGCCCGGGTAGGCGTCGGCTCGGCGCAGCAGCGCCGCGAGCGCGCGATCGATCGAGGGCGTGGCGCCGGCGAGGCACTCGACGAGCGCCCACAACCCGATGCACAGGATGAGCAGCGCAGCGCCGAGCGCTGCGTGCCGTGCACGCGGCACGACGTCGCGACGCGTCAGCACGGCCAGCGCGAGCCCGCACAGCACGAAGCTCAGCGCCGTGCTCACGCGCATGGCGCTCCACGCCGGCAGCACCTGGGTCAGCGCAGGCACGTGCAGGAGCCAGCCCATCAGCGCCAGGGCGCCGATGAACGCGCTGAGATAACCCGCGCTCGCCGCGGCGCGATCGAGCGAGCGAGGGCCCGCGGCTACGGAAGCGATGGAGGCAGCGGACATGCGCGATGGGCCCCGGAGCTCGGCGCGCCAGAGAGTCTCCGGGCTCGCAGGCCACTCTGCATTACGGGGCGATGGCCGTGCCGAGTAACTGGGGCACGCATGCCCGGCTCAGCCTCACCGGGCCAGGCGCAGC
>Ga0315910_10004126_pt1 | contig 12216 bp, 8 predicted proteins | sample EdamamesoilMG_FD_204470 | JGI IMG/M metagenome (GOLD analysis project Ga0315910, IMG submission 204470) | Garden soil microbial communities collected in Santa Monica, California, United States - Edamame soil | ecosystem: Environmental > Terrestrial > Soil > Garden | place: USA: California... | reverse complement strand
GTTCGCTGGGTATTGATATCGACCTGGAGAGGTACTAATCCATGAAAGCACTCCTCGAGCTCTTCAAGCAGGTCCAGCAGGACGAGGAATTCGACGCGATCAAGATCGGGCTTGCATCGCCCGAGAAGATCCGTTCGTGGTCCTACGGCGAAGTGAAGAAGCCGGAAACGATCAACTACCGCACTTTCAAGCCGGAGCGGGATGGTCTTTTCTGCGCCAAGATCTTCGGGCCGATCAAGGACTACGAGTGCTTGTGCGGCAAGTACAAGCGCCTGAAGCACCGCGGCGTGATCTGCGAGAAGTGCGGCGTCGAAGTGACGCTGGCCAAGGTGCGCCGCGAGCGCATGGGCCACATCGAGCTCGCCAGCCCGGTCGCGCACATCTGGTTCCTGAAGTCGCTGCCGTCGCGCCTGGGCCTGGTGCTCGACATGACGCTGCGCGACATCGAGCGCGTGCTGTACTTCGAGGCGTATGTGGTGACCGACCCCGGCCTCACGCCGCTCAAGCGCTGCCAGTTGCTGACCGAGGACGATTATCTCGCCAAGGTTGAAGAGTACGGCGATGACTTCTCGGCGGCGATGGGCGCCGAAGGCGTGCGCGCGCTGCTGCGCGCGATCGACCTGAAGAAGGAGATCGACACCCTTAGGAAAGACCTCGAGGAAACCTCCTCGGACGCGAAGATCAAGAAGCTCGCCAAGCGCCTGAAGGTGGCCGAAGGCTTCAAGAACGCTAACATCAAGCCCGACTGGATGGTGATGGAAGTGCTGCCGGTGCTGCCGCCCGAGCTGCGCCCGCTGGTGCCGCTGGATGGCGGCCGGTTTGCCACGTCGGACCTGAATGATTTGTACAGGAGGGTGATCAACAGAAATAACCGCCTCAAGCGCCTGCTCGAGCTCAAGGCGCCGGAGATCATCGTCAAGAACGAAAAGCGCATGCTGCAGGAGGCGGTGGATTCGCTGCTCGACAACGGCCGCCGCGGCAAGGCGATGACCGGCGCGAACAAGCGCCCGCTCAAGTCCCTCGCCGACATGATCAAGGGCAAGGGCGGCCGTTTCCGCCAGAACCTGCTGGGCAAGCGCGTCGACTACTCGGGCCGTTCGGTCATCGTGGTCGGGCCGCAGCTCAAGCTGCACCAGTGTGGCCTGCCGAAAAAGATGGCGCTCGAGCTGTTCAAGCCGTTCATCTTCAACAAGCTCGAATTGCTGGGCTTGGCGACCACCATCAAGGCCGCCAAGCGCCTGGTGGAGCAGGAGGTTCCGGAGGTCTGGGACATCCTCGAGGAAGTCATCCGGGAACACCCGGTGATGCTGAACCGCGCGCCCACGCTGCACCGCCTCGGCATCCAGGCTTTCGAGCCGGTACTGATCGAGGGCAAGGCGATCCAGCTGCATCCGCTGGTTTGCGCGGCGTTCAACGCCGACTTCGACGGCGACCAGATGGCCGTTCACGTGCCGCTGTCGCTGGAAGCGCAGATGGAGGCGCGCACGCTGATGCTGGCCTCGAACAACGTGCTGTCGCCGGCGAATGGCGAGCCGATCATCGTGCCGTCCCAGGACATCGTGCTGGGCCTGTATTACGCCACGCGCGAGCGCGTCAACGCCAAGGGCGAAGGCATGAGCTTCTCCAACGTGGGCGAGGTGTCGCGCGCCTACGAGACGCGCCAGGTCGAGCTGCACTCGAAAGCCTGGGTCCGCATCAAGGAGGTCGAAATCGGCGCCGATGGCGAGCGAAAAGACAAGGTTACGCGCTACGAGACCACGGTCGGCCGCGCGCTGCTGTCGGAGATCCTGCCGCCGGGGCTGCCGTTCGACCTGCTCAACAAGCCGCTCAAGAAGAAGGAAATCTCGCGCCTCATCAACGTCGGTTTCCGGCGCTGCGGGCTGCGCGAGACGGTGATTTTTGCCGACAAACTGATGCAGGCTGGCTTCACCTACGCCACGCGCGGCGGCATCTCGTTCGGCGTGAACGACATGCGCATTCCGACCGTCAAGCAGGAAATGATCGCGGCGGCGGAAATGGAAGTGAAGGAGATCGAGTCGCAGTACACCTCAGGCCTGGTGACCGTGGGCGAGCGCTACAACAAGGTGGTGGATATCTGGTCGCGCTGCGGCGAGCAGGTCGGCAAGGTGATGATGGAGCAGCTCGGCACCGAGGAAACCGAGAACCGCCATGGCAAGAAAGTGCGCCAGGAGGCGTTCAATTCCATCTACATGATGGCGGATTCCGGCGCGCGCGGTTCGGCGGCGCAGATCCGGCAGCTGGCCGGCATGCGCGGCCTGATGGCCAAGCCCGACGGCTCGATCATCGAGACGCCGATCACCGCGAACTTCCGCGAAGGCCTCAACGTGCTGCAGTACTTCATCTCGACGCACGGCGCCCGCAAGGGTCTCGCCGACACCGCGCTAAAGACCGCCAATTCCGGCTACCTGACGCGGCGCCTCGTGGACGTGACGCAGGACCTGGTCGTGACCGAGGATGATTGCGGCACCCAGAACGGCGTGTCGATGAAGGCGCTGGTCGAAGGCGGCGAGGTCGTCGAGGCGCTCAAGGAGCGCATCCTCGGCCGCGTGCTCGCCATCGACATTCCGCATCCGGAGACCCAGGACCAGCTGTTCCCTGCCGGCATGCTGCTCGACGAAGATGCGGTCGACACCATCGACAGCCTCGGCATCGACGAAGTCAAGGTACGCACCGCGCTCAGCTGCGATACCCGCTGGGGCGTTTGCGCCAGGTGCTACGGGCGCGACCTGGGCCGCGGCTCTCTGGTGAACGTTGGCGAGGCGATCGGCGTGATCGCCGCGCAATCCATCGGCGAACCCGGCACCCAGTTGACGATGCGGACCTTCCACATCGGCGGCGCGGCAAGTCGGACCGCGGTGCAGAGCCATGTGGAGGCGAAGTCCGCCGGTACGGCGCGCTTCACCGCGACCATGCGCTACGTGCAGAACGCCAAGGGCGACAAGGTGGTGATCTCGCGTTCTGGCGAGATCATCGTCGAGGACGACAACCACCGCGAACGGGAGCGCCACAAGGTGCCCTACGGCGCGCTGCTGTCGGTCACCGACGGCAAGCAGGTCAAGGCGGGGAACAATCTCGCCACCTGGGATCCGCACCATCGTCCGATCGTCACCGAGTACGCGGGCACCGTGCGCTTCGAAAACGTCGAGGAAGGCACCACGGTCGCAAAGCAGATCGACGATGTCACGGGCCTGTCCACGCTGGTCGTCATCGACCCGAAGCGCCGCGGCAGCGCGGCGGCCAAGGGCGTCCGGCCCTCGGTCAAGATGATCAACGAGCAGGGCGACGAGGTGAAGATTCCGAGCACCGACCACGCCGTGAACATCAGCTTCCCGGTGGGGGCGGTGATCGCGGTGCGCGACGGCCAGCAGGTGTCCGTGGGCGAGGTGCTCGCGCGCATTCCGCAGGAGACCTCCAAGACCCGCGACATCACGGGCGGCCTGCCGCGCGTGGCGGAGCTGTTCGAGGCGCGCTCGCCGAAGGACGCGGGCATGCTGGCGGAAGTCACCGGCACGGTCAGCTTCGGCAAGGACACCAAGGGCAAGCAGCGCCTGGTGATCACCGACCTCGACATGCAGCAGCACGAGTACCTGATCGCCAAGGACAAGCACCTGCTTGTCCACGACGGCCAGGTGGTCAACAAGGGCGAGATGATCGTGGACGGCCCGGTGGACCCGCACGACCTGCTCCGGCTCTTGGGGGTGGAGGAGCTGGCGCGCTACATCATCGACGAGGTGCAGGACGTGTACCGCCTGCAGGGCGTGAAGATCAACGACAAGCACATCGAAGTGATCGTGCGCCAGATGCTGCGCCGGGTGGAAGTCACCGACCCGGGCGAGACCTCGTATATCACCGGCGAGCAGTCGGAAAAGGCCGACGTGCTGGAGGAGAATGAGAAGGCGGAAAAGGAGGGCAAGAAGCCCGCTGTCTACTCGTACATGCTGCTGGGCATCACCAAGGCGTCCCTGTCGACCGACTCGTTCATCTCCGCGGCCTCCTTCCAGGAGACCACGCGCGTGCTGACCGAGGCGGCGATCATGGGCAAGCGCGACGGCCTGCGCGGATTGAAGGAGAACGTCATCGTCGGCCGGCTCATCCCGGCGGGAACCGGCATGGCGTACCACAAGATCCGCAAGGACCAGGCCGCCGAGCCGCCGATGCTGGATCTGCCGGTGGTCGAAACGCCGGCACCCGCAGCCGAGGCAACGACGGCCGGGGGCGCTTAAGCCTGGCTTAAGGTCTGATTCCGGGCAGGTAAAGGGAAGGGGCGCTCGTGGTCAATCATGGGCGCCCCTTCTTTTTTATCGGATCCTGCCGAGATCGGTGATCGCGTCAGCGACCATGCGCGTGCCAATCGCAATCAGCAGGATGTCCGCCGCAACCCGCACGTACTTGTAGCCCTCGGGCGGCACGCCGATCTTGACGACCAGCGCGCGCGGCACGTCATAGATGACGACATCTTTTGGAAGGGGGTGACCCACACGCCATTTCTTTGCCTGCCCGGGCGGCATGCAGCCGTTGTCCTTCTTGGCCAGGCCCGGCGGGCAATGGCCGCGGCGGTACTGTTCTTCGTAGTAGTGGCGGACCTCGTAGCGCTTATCGTCGTCGAAGTGCTTTTTTCCGCCCTTGCCCTTGCCATGCCCTTTGCCTTCACCGGCCCATTCCGGTTTTTCGGCGAGCGCAGGGGCAGCGCCAAGCCCAAGGGCGAACCCGATTGCCAGTACAACCGGGGTGATGCGGTTTCTGAGACTCATCGTCGGCCTCCAGTCGAACTGTAAGAAAGAAGCTGCACGATAGGCCGGGTTCCGGCATCCTGCGTAGGCACTATTGGGCAGTTTTCATCCCTGTCTTTCATCCGAGTTGCGCCTGCTTTTCCAGCCACTCGTTCTCGAGTTCGCTCAGTTCCTTGCCGACATAGGCCTGGTCCAGCAGCGCCGCCTGTAGCGCATCCTTCGATTCCGGCTGGTACAGGGCCGCATCGGCGAGGCGCGCTTCCAGTTCCGCTTTTTGCGCGGTCAACCGGGCAATCATTTCCTCCAGCCGCTTGATGCGCGCCAGCAGTTTCTTCGAGGCGGGCGGCGAAACAGCAGGCAATTCCGGCGCCGGCGTCGCCGCTTTCCTGGCGGGCGCCGGGCGGACCGGCTCCGGCGGCAATTCCAGCTTGCTCTTCAGCAGCCAGTCGCGGTAGTCGTCCAGGTCGCCGTCGAAGGGCTGCAGGCGCCCGTCGGCGACGATCAGAAACTGGTCGGTCGTGGCGCGCAGAAGGTGCCTGTCGTGTGAAACGAGCACCAGGGTTCCCTCGAACTGCGCCAGCGCCACGGTGAGCGCCTCGCGCGTCTCGAGATCCAGGTGGTTGGTGGGTTCGTCCAGCAGCAGCAGGTTCGGCCTCGCCCAGACGATCAGCGCCAGCGCGAGGCGCGCCTTTTCCCCGCCGGAGAAATTCGCGATCGGACCGGTCGCCATGTCGCCCGGGAAGTTGAAGCTGCCGAGGAAATTGCGCAGCTCCTGCTCGCGCACGTTCGGGGCGATGCGCTGCAGGTGCCAGGCGGGCGACTGGTCGTCGCGCAGCATTTCCACCTGGTGCTGCGCGAAATAGCCGATGGCGAGCCCCTTGTTGAAGAGCGCGGTTCCCTCGATCGGCCGGAGCTCGCCCGCGATGGTCTTGATGAGCGTGGACTTGCCCGCGCCGTTGATGCCGAGCAGGCCGTAGCGCTGTTCCGACTGCAGCGAGAAGTTGATATCCCGCAGCACCACCTTGTCGCCGTAGCCCGCCTGCGCGTCTTCCAGAACCAGCAGCGGATTGGGGGCCCTGAGCGGCTCGCGGAACTCGAAGGAGAAGGGCGCCGCCACATGCAAGGGGGCCAGGTCCTCCATCTTCGCCAGCATCTTCATGCGGCTCTGCGCCTGGCGCGCCTTGGTGGCCTTGGCTTTGAAGCGGTCGATGAAGGACTGCAGGTGCGCGCGCTCGCGCTCCTGCTTGGCGCGCTGGCTCTCGGCGAGCACGATCGACTGCGCGCGCTGCACCTCGAAATCCGAGTAATTGCCCCCGTAGCGACGCAGTTTTTTCTGCTCAATGTGCAGGATCACGTTCACCACGCCGTCGAGGAAGTCGCGGTCGTGCGAGACCACCAGCAGCGTGCCGGTATAGCGCTTGAGCCAGTCTTCCACCCAGAGGATGGCGTCCAGGTCGAGGTGGTTGGTCGGTTCGTCGAGCAGCAGCAGGTCGGAGGGGCACATCAGCGCCTGCGCGAGGTTAAGGCGCATGCGCCAGCCGCCGGAAAAGCTGGAAACGGGATTCTCCAGCTCGTCATGCTTGAAACCCAGTCCGACGAGCAGCTGCTCGGCGCGCGCCCGCGCGGTGTAGGCGTCGGCATCCCCGAGCGCGGCGTAGATCTCGCCGATCAGGTTGCCGTCATTGTCCTTTTCCGCTTGAAGTAGTTTTTTCTCAAGAGTTCTTAAAAAAACATCTCCATCGATCGCGTACTCGACCGCCGGCCGGTCGAGCGCGGGCGTCTCCTGCGCGACGTGCGCGACGCGCCACTGCGGCGGGAATTCGGCGTCGCCCTTGTCGGTGTGCAGTTCGCCGCGCAGCACGGCGAACAGGCTGGATTTGCCGGAGCCGTTGGCCCCGATCAGGCCGATGCGGTCGCCCGGGTTCAGCACCGCGTCGGCGCCTTCGAGCAGCACTTTCGTGCCCCGGATGAGGCTGATATTGGAGAATCGAATCATGGCTGGGCCGAAAAGGCCCGCGATTCTACCGGAGCGGGTGCCCTAGCGCTGCGGAAAATCCCGGAATTGGCAGTCGGGGTCGCGGCGGATCTGTTCGAGCAACGCCACCTCCCATTGCAGGTAGTCCTGCATCGCCGCTTCGACCTGCGACTGGTGGTCGTAGGGCTTGTAGTAGACGTCTTCGGGCGGCTCGAGCAAGCGCGTCTCGCCCGTTTCCACCGGCAGGCCGGCCGCGCGCCACGCCGCCGTACCGCCTTCCAGCGCCGGCACGTCGCGCTTGAGTATCGCCGACAGATCGGCCGCCGCATAGCGCGCGAGCACGCCATCAGGCGAAGTGCAGGCCAGGGGGACGTCGAAGATGGGAAGGTGATTGGGTAGCCTTGCGCGGATCGCGAAGGCGGCGCCGGGAATGTGGCCCGCACGGTATTGCAGGCTGGTCGCGAAGTCGAGGATGAGTGTTTGGTTCTGCTTTCTCAGTTCGTCAGGTTTGAGTGTTGCGCAGGACGGAGGAACTGTCGTAATGGGCGCTTCTCTGGAATCAAAGTTCACCCCGGAAACCACATAGACCTCGTGCCAGCCCATCTGCAGCAGCCAGGAGGCCGTGAGCGTGGCGCGCACGCCGTGGTCGTCGAGCAGCGCAATGCGCGCGCCGCGGACTGCCACGTAGGTGTCGGTCGCCTGCACGAGCTGCCCGCCGGGCGCGCTGATCGAGCCGGCCAGGTGGCCTGCGGCATATTCCTCCGGTGAGCGCACGTCGAAGACATAAAGGGTTCCGGGTTCGCTTCTCATTCGTTCGAGTTCCTTCGCGGACAAGAACCGAATCGAAAAGCGTTCCGCAACCCGCGCGGCAGCTGTTTTCGCCTTCGTCAGAGCCTCGCCGTCGGGCGCCGCTGCGGCGCGCGTTTGTCCGTGCTCCAATTCCAGCCCCGCCAGGTGCCAGCCCATGGTGCCGTTCTTCAGGGCGACGACCTTGTTGGGGATGCCGGCGTTGATGAGCGACTGCGCGCCGATGATGGAGCGCGTGCGCCCGGCGCAGTTCACCACCACCAGGGTCTCGGGCCGCGGCGCGGCCTGGTAGGCGCGATAAGCGAGCTCGGCGCCGGGGCAATCGAGCGCGCCGGGAATGTTCATCACGCGATACTCGCTCATCGGCCGCGAATCCAGCACGACGAGGTCCTTGCCCGCATCGAGCATGGCTTTGAGCTCGGCGGCGGCGATGCGCGGCGTGCCGTCGCGGTGCTCGACATGCTCGCCGAACGCCTTGGAAGGGACGTGCACCCCGGAATACAGCTCGTAGCCGGCGGCCTTCCAGCCGCCGACGCCGCCCGCGAGCGCGTGCAGATCGCGGTAACCGAGGCGCCGCAGCACGCGCGCTGCGCGCTGCGCGAGTTGCTCGTCGTCGTCGACCAGTACGATGCGGGCGGCAAGGCTCGGGACCAGGCGCGCGATGCGCAGTTCCAGCTGTGAAAGAGGGGCGGAACTGGCGAGGAACAGGTGGCCGCGGGCATGCACGCCTTCCTCGCGTACGTCGAGGATTGCCAGTTCGCCGCCGGCGCCCGACAGCCCGCGCAGTTCTTGAGGCGTAATGCGCGTGCAGTGGATCTCCGGCTTGGCCATGAAGCGGGCGATCCGGCCGCCTGCGCTCGAAGGAAAGGTGATCCTGTCGGGCAGGTCTTCCAGCGTCTTGCCGTAGAGATGCAGGTGCAGCGACTCCTCCCGGCTGGTGACTTCGATGGTGTGGAAATCGTCCGGCAGCATGGCGCAGGCGTTGCCGCGCTGGATCGTGAGTTCGCTCTTTTTCGTCAAGCGGCCCTCGCCCAGGGTCTCGCCACGGTCCGAGCGTTCGTAGAACACGTTGTGCTCGTCGCCGAACACGCCCGCGATCGAGGCCCAGGTCGTGTGGTTGTGCGGCGGCTGCGCCTTGCCCGGCACGCCCGCGGAGCCATACAGGGCGAATCGGCCGTCGCGGTCTTCGGCGAGGTGGTAAATGGTGCCGGCGCGGCCTGGCACATTGGCGAAATGCGCCGCCGGAAAGAGCTCGGTGCGGCCGGCGAGCGCGATTAACTCGGTCTTGATGCGCTCAAGGGACGCGCGCGTCACCCCGTCGCGCTTCTCGATCGCGCGCACGCGCCGGATCAGCTCGTCGACGGCCCTCGCGCGCTGCTCGACGATGGGCATGGCTAGAACTCGATCTTCTCGCGAATCGCGTCGATGCCCGCCTGCGCGCAGGCATCGTCCGCGGTGCCGCCGGGGGCGCCTGACACGCCGATCGCCCCGAGGATCGAGCCCTGTGCCTCGATCAGCAGGCCGCCGCCCAGAAGGACCGCGCGCGGAAGATGGCGCAGGCCGCTCTGGGGCTGGCCGGGCTCGCTGATGCGCGCAAGCTCGGTCGTCGAGGTGCGAAAGCTGGCGGCCGTCCAGGCCTTTCCCGTGGCGGTGCGCGGCGTGTGCGCGCCCGCGTAGCGGTCGCGCAGCAGCACCTGGACCACGCCGGAACGGTCGACGACCGCGACGGCGACCTGCCAGCCCGAATCGCGGCATTTGCGCTGAGCGGCCTGGGCGGCGGCGAGCGCGGTCTCCGGCGCCAGCAGGCGCACGGCGTAGGTTGCGTCCTGCGCGCGCACGGGCAAGGCCAGTGCCAGCAGCATGGCGACGAGGACGGGTTTCATGGCGGATTATCCCGGCAGGAGAGTTGTCAGGCTTTAACTATAATCGTTTCATGCAGATACGAAACGCTGCGGCGCAAGACCTTCCGGCCATCCAATCCATCTACGCCCATCACGTGCTCCACGGGCTTGCCTCTTTCGAGGAAGTGCCGCCCGCGCTGGAGGAAATGCGGCGGCGTTTTGACGACATCTCGGCGCGGGGATTCCCTTACCTGGTGGCCGAAGAGCAGGGCGAGATCCTGGGCTACGGCTATTGCTCGCTGTACCGCACGCGCTCGGCCTACCGCCATACGCTTGAGGACTCGATCTACGTCAAAGACGGCAAGCAGGGCAAGGGCGTCGGCAAAGCGGTGCTGAAAGAGCTGATCGCGATATGCACCGCGCTCAACTACCGGCAAATCATCGCCGTGATCGGGGACAGCGCCAACGCGGGCTCGATCAGGCTGCATGCGAGCCTGGGCTTCGTGCGCGCGGGCCTGCTGCGCTCCACGGGCTACAAGTTTGGGCGCTGGGTGGATAGCGTCTACATGCAGTTGCCGCTCGGCACTGGCGACGGCACTAAACCGTAAGAACGACTTTCCCTTTTACTTTCCGGGCAGCCATCAATTTCAGCGCGTCGACTGCCTGCGCGAGGGGGAAAGTCTGCGAGACATGGGGCTTGAGCTTTCCTTCGCGGAACCACGCGCCCAGTTGGCCGATGCTTGCGGCGAAGACTTTCGGTTCGCGGCGGGTGAAATCGCCCCAGAACACGCCCACGATCGAGCAGCCTTTCAGCAAGGTCAGGTTGAGCGGAATTTTCGGAATGTCGCCCGCGGCGAAGCCGACCACCAGGAAGCGCCCGCGCCAGGCGGTGGAGCGCAGCGCCGGCTCGCTGTAGGGACCGCCGACCGCGTCGTAGACCACGTCCACGCCCTTGCCGCCGGTGATTTCCTTGATTTTCTCCCGCATGTCCTCGGTCGCGTAATTGATGCCCGCGTCCGCGCCATGCTGCTTGCACACGTCCAGCTTGTCCGCGCTGGACGCGCAGGCGATGACCTTGGCGCCCATCGCCTTGCCGATCTCGATGGCCGCGAGACCGACGCCGCCGGCCGCGCCCAGCACGAGCAGCGTCTCGCCCGCCTTGAGCGCCGCGCGATCGCGCAGCGCGTGGTCGGAGGTGCCGTAGGTGAGCAGGAAAGCGGCTGCGCTGTTGAAATCCATCCCCTCCGGGATCGGCACCAGCCGCGAGGACTCGACTTTGACTTCTTCGGCAAAGGCGCCGTAAGTGGTGAACGCGATCACGCGGTCGCCGGGCTTGTAACCCTTCACGCCTTCGCCGACCTCCTTGACCAGGCCGGCCATTTCGCTGCCCGGGGAAAAGGGCAGGGGCGGCTTGAACTGGTACTTGTTCTGGATGATCAGCACATCCGGGAAATTGAGGCTCGCGGCCTTCACGCTGACGACGACTTCGCCCGCGCCGGCCTTGGGTGAAGGCAGGTCCTCGATGACGAGGGATTCCGGCGGTCCGAATTGCTTGCAGAGCACGGCTTTCATCGGGGTACCATTGACGTGGAAATGGAAGAGGAAGGCGAATTATGACCGAACCCGCATCTCACCCTGTATTGCATCATTACCCTGTTTCTCCGTTCGCCGAGAAAGCGCGCCTGATGCTGGGCTTCAAGCGCCTGGCGTGGAAGTCCGTGCAGATCCCGCTGATCATGCCCAAGCCGGACGTGGTGGCGCTCACCGGCGGCTACCGCAGGACGCCGATCCTGCAGCTGGGCGCGGATGTCTACTGCGATACCGCGCTCATCGCTCGCGTGCTGGAGCGCCTCGCGCCCGCGCCCTCGTTCTTTCCCCACGGAGACAGCTACGCGCTGCAGGCCGCCGCGCATTTCGCGGACACGACGGTGTTCTGGAACACGGTCCCGGTGGGCTTCACGCCCGGCACGGGGATGATGAAGATCTTCTTCAAGGACGCCACGCCGGACTACCTGGCGGCCTTCGGCAAGGACCGCTCAGCCTATCGAGGCAGCTCGCGGCGGGGTCCGGCGCACGAGTGCAAGGCGATCCTCGCAGGCTTGCTCCCCAGGATCGAGTCGCAGTTCGCGGGCCCGTACCTCCTTGGCGCCGCGCCCTGCTATGCCGATTTCTCGCTCTACCACGCCCTCTGGCCGATCTGGCTGCCGGAAGACGTGCGCGCGATGCTTGCCTCCTGCCCGCGTATCCTCGCTTTCATGGAGCGCATGACCGCGATCGGCCACGGCAATTCGACCGAGATCACGAGCGGCGACGCTCTTGCGCTGGCGAAGTCGTCCAGGCCGGAGGCAGTGAAAAATCCCATAGCGCTGGAAACCAATGGCATCGCGCTGGGCACGCAGGCGACGGTGATGCCGACCGACACCGGACTCGATCCAGTGGCGGGCGAGCTGCTGACCGCATCGGCCGAAGAAATCATCGTGCGTCGCACTGACGCCCGCGCGGGGACCGTGCACGTGCACTTCCCGCGCTTTGGCTATCAACTGAACAAGCCCAGCTAGCTCCAGCGCGCCGCGAGTCCGCCGTCGATGGAGAGGATGCAGCCGGTGGTGTAGGCGGAGCGCTCGGAGGCGAGGAACGCGACGGCCGAAGCAATTTCCTCGGGCGTGGCCGGCCGGCCGAAGGACATCTCCTTGAACAGTTCCTCGTAGCGCGATGCGTCGCCCAGCCTGGTTTGCGCCATCTGCTTGTGCAGGCTGATCAGCCGGTCGGTCGCCACCGGCCCCGGGTTGATCCCCAGGACGCGGATGCCGTCGGCGTGGGAGACGCCGCCCAGGGTGCGCGT
>Ga0315910_10004125_pt1 | contig 12221 bp, 7 predicted proteins | sample EdamamesoilMG_FD_204470 | JGI IMG/M metagenome (GOLD analysis project Ga0315910, IMG submission 204470) | Garden soil microbial communities collected in Santa Monica, California, United States - Edamame soil | ecosystem: Environmental > Terrestrial > Soil > Garden | place: USA: California... | reverse complement strand
TAGCTCCGATTTCTCGGAGTTATTCCAGACTTCAAGGCAGATTCCCCACGCGTTACGCACCCTTGCGCCACTCTCACTACCGAATATTGCTACCCGATAATAATCGTTCGACTTGCATGTCTTATCCACGCCGCCAGCGTTCGTTCTGAGCCAGAATCAAACTCTCCGTATAAAAACGTTAGTTTAATTCTTGTCCGAGGATTAATCGGACGAATTGCAATTTAAAACTCTTCCGGCTTAGGACTAACTCCTTGAGCCAGAAGGGGCTCTCACTTATCGCACAATTCAATTTTCAAAGAGCAGCAGGGTGAAACACCCTAAAACTCGCGTCCCATCTAGGGGACAAAAAACCTGAGTGCCGAATTATTTCGGCATCTCAGATACAATCGTAACGCGGACGATATTACGCAGCCATCCGCCGACTGTCAACAGCTCAACGCTGTTGAGCAAGTGTGTTCATCTGGATTCGAAGAACGGACAAGAGAGTATTCAGCTTCCAAAATCACGCAAGCGTTTTTTACAAAAAATCTCAGAAAGTTTTTCACAGCCCCGAAAGGCATTCGCAACCGTTCCGACTCATCTTCAAAAACTTGCGAAACAACCCACAAACACGCGTGAAACTCACGGCGCGCGAATTGGTCCAATCAAACAGACAACTCAACACACAGCAATGACAACCGGCCAGATAATCCTCGCAATCCTCCGATACGGTATCGCTTTGCCAGTCATTGTCATGTTCTGCAGCTGGCTTTTCTACCGCGCCTACAAGAATGCTGACGAACCAAAAGCATTGGTAGTCAAGTGGGGCGTCACTCTCGTCGTGGGCATCGCTTGGTTTTGGTATATCGGCCCCCAAGCTGGCAAAGGCGGCAAGTTCACCATCGACTCTCTGCTCCTCACGTTGTTTTGCGGATTGGTGATGGCCATCACGTGGCGACACAGCATCGGTGCGCTGATCGCAAAGCCCTTCATGATGTTTTACGAGGATAACCGGGAGATTGAGCCACAACCCTATTACTCGGTCGCGCAAGGCCGATGCAAACGCGGTCAATACACCGAAGCCATCGCTGAAATTCAGCGCCAGTTGCTTCGGTTCCCAAATGACTTTGCCGGCCAGCTCCTCCTCGCAGAAATCCAGGCCGAGAAACTAAATGACCTCGCTGCTGCAAGATCGACGTTGCACCAGATTTGCCAGCAACCCGGTCACGCGCCTCGCAACATTGCGTTCGCAATGAACACGCTCGCAGATTGGGAGCTGAAATATGCACGCGACGTAGTCGGGGCTAAAGCAGCGCTTCAATCCATCACCCGCATGTTGTCCAACACAGAATTCGCCACGCTGGCCGAACAACGCATCGCCCATCTGGGCAACACCGACGATCTCGACGCGGCGCTTTCGCGAAAGTTCGAGCCGGCACGCCACGCACAAAACCTTAATCTGCTCGCCTCGATGCAACACCTCATTCCCGTTGGAAAGAGCACCGAAGAAGTAAGTGCCGAATTGATCCGCCATCTTGAGCAGCATCCGCTCGACCACGACGCGCGCGAAAGGCTGGCAGTGCTCTACGCGGACGAATTTCACCGACTCAATCTTGCGGTTGAACAACTCGAACAACTGATCGCGCTACCAAATCAACCCGCGCGATCGGTTGTCCGGTGGCTGAATCTCATTGCCGACCTGCACATCCGCGAAACGGGCGATCTCGCTGCTGCCAAGCAAGCGCTGGAGCGATTGATTGAAATGTTCCCGCAAAACCCGGCAGCGAATCTGGCACGGAATCGAATCGAACTTCTGAAGCTGGAACTGAAGGCAAGAGAAAAGAGCCAAACCGTGCGGCTTGGCTCTTACGAACAAAATATCGGCCTCAAGGGCGGTTTACCGCGCCAAGCGTAATGCAATCTGCTTGTCAATTTCATGCACCAGATCGAGGTCTGTCCCACCGGCCTTGCCCCGGGCTTGAACTTGCACCAGCGTCAGCCGCGACTCAAGCGCCTCCACCCGCACCCACACTGTGCGCTGATTGACTTTGCCTTCGAGCGCGAAGGTCGTATTGGTGTTGCCCAAGAGCGCGGTGTCCCGCAGCAACGTCCCGTTGAATTGGATCACCTGCTTGGCGGCTTCATGGACCTGCGCCACCGGGCGCTCGTAACGGGCTTCGACCTTGTCTTTGACGAACGGCACCGCTCCGGTCTTTTGCTCACTGACAGTGCTGACACAACCCGCAGCCAACCCGCACGCAATCATCAGACTCAGGGAAAAAATCGTTTTCATTTTCATTTGCTCGCCATCCAATCACATCCGCTGCTGTGGTCAAGCACGAACCCGCCGTAAATCTCGTTGCCAACGGCGCCGCCCGCCCGTCACACTTGCATCGTGAACTTTCGGGAGAAAATCATCCCCCAATCCTCGCTTGCGCCCTGGCGCGAACATCAACGCAAAGCCGGCAAGAAACTTGTCGTTACCAACGGGTGCTTTGACCTTTTGCACATCGGTCACGTCACTTATCTCGAACAGGCACGCGCCTTCGGAGACCTGCTGCTGGTCGGAGTAAATGGCGATTCCGCCGTTCATCAGCTCAAAGGCCCGGAACGGCCAGTGAATGTCGAAACCGACCGCGCCGCAGTGCTGGCCGCCCTGGCCAGTGTTGACGCCGTCTGCCTTTTTAACGAGATATCAGCGGCCAGCTTTCTTGCTCACGCCCAACCCGATGTTTATGTAAAGGGTGGCGATTACACGCTTGAATCCATCAATCAGGAGGAGCGGCGCGTCGTTGAACAAGCCAGCGGCAAGATCGTCATCGTCCCGCTGGTCCCCGGAAAATCCACCACCGGAATCCTGGCCAAGATCGCGAAGCTTTAGCGCGCAGCCGCAATGATCTGATCGACCACGGCGATCAGTTGATCTGCCAACTCCTGGTTCACTGGCGCTACTTGCGCGCGGACCTTGTGCTTGAACGCTTCGAGCTGGTTCACGCCGGGCCGGGCATTGCATTGATCAAACGCCGCCGCTGCACTCTTGAGTGACGCGACAAGCGGTTGGAGGTTTCGCCGGCTCAAGTCGGATTCGTGCAACAACACGATCACGATTCCCACCCCCTGAGCCGGCGAAATCACTTCCACCGTGGCCGCCGCGGTTCCCACTGCCTGACCATCGCTGACTTGCACCGAAATCTCATGGCTACCGACTGGCAACGCGTTGGTCGTCAATTTTCCGGTCGCGACAATGTTCGTCCCATCCAGCCAGGTGAAGCTCAACAGGTCATTTTCCACATCAGTTGAACCTGATCCGTCAAAGACCACCTGCGCATCGTCACATGCGGCGGCCAACACCACTAAATTCGTCACGCCCGGCACATTCGTGAGCAACGGAGCGATCGCGATGCTTGCCATGGGCACATCATTTACTGGCCGCACGGTGAGATTTACGGTCGCCAGATTGGAATTTGTTTTTCCATCACTGACGCTGAACGTGAAGCTGTCCGGCCCGAAGTAATTCGTGGCGGGCCGGTAGATGAGATTTGGCGGAGTTCCGTTCAACGTGCCATGCGTCGGCAATCCGGTTGCGAACGTCAACGCATCGCCCTCCACATCGAAGCCACCAAGCGTGATGGTCGTCGCCGCGTCCTCATCGAGCGATACGATCTGTGGCAGTGCGACTGGCGCGTCATTCACGGAACGTACAGTAATGTTCGCGAGAGATGGAAACGAATCAGCCAGACCGTCGTTGACTTTGAAGGTAAAACCATCAGGACCGAAGTAATTCAGTGCGGGCGTGTAGACCAAGTTGGTAAGCGTGCCGGTGAGAACGCCATGTACCGGCGGTTGCAAGATGACAAGTGTCAGCGGATCCTGGTCTGAATCTCCAGCCTTAAAAGTCACCGATGCAGTCGCGTCCTCGCTGAGTGAAACATCCACCGGGCCAACCGTGGGCCGGTGATTAGGCACTAACACGGCATTGGAACTCATGACGAGACCAAACAGGTTGGTCACCCGCAGGGCATAGGAACCAGCCGAACCTTCCGTCATCACAAAGGAATACGTGGTGTTCGTGGCTCCAACAATGGTGTTGCCGGTTTTGAGCCATTGGTAACGCAGCTGTGGCGATCCGTCTGCCACCACGATAAACGTCACATTCGAACCGATCGTCACGCGCTGACTGACTGGTTGCTGGACGATAAAAGGGCGCACCTTGCACCTGCCAGCCGCGCCCGCATTGCGAATGGCGAGAATTTCCGCCGCGCTCAACGCTCGACCATATATCGCCGGCTCATCAATCAACCCGCCAAAATAGGACTCGATCTTTGTGGCAGACGGCGCGCCAAGGGTGAGCGGTCCGACGGTCGTCAGGTTGCCGTTAAGTTGAGCTGCGTCAAAGTTCAGCACCAACTGACCGTCCACATACAGATTGCCACCGTTGGTCACCCGGCGATTCACAGTCACCGCCACGTGATGGAACATGGCATCGCGCAGATCCGGCCCGGACGAGATGTAGTTGGAAGCGACAAGCGTCTGCCCTTTGAGCGCCCCCAGCGAGAACGCCAAGCGCCCATGGTTTAGCGCCAAAGAATAGCCCACCGCCGCGCCAGGAAAAGGAGCGTTGGCGATCGATCCCAGTTTTTCAAACAATGGCATGTTGGCATAGGTGGTATTGCTCGCCCCGGCCTTGATCCACATCTCGATGGAGAAGTCAGCGTTGGTGTTGAAATTCAATGACGGTGAACTGACCACCTGGAGGCGACTGGAGATGCCGTTAAAACCGAATGCGCGGTCCACTTTGCCGGTGACATAGGAAATCGACGCGAGCGCCGTCGCGTTGTTTGTCCCCATCGCATCCGCTCCGTTACCATCAGCCGGCCACCAACTGATCAAACCCGCTCGGGTCGTGGTGCAACCCGGCGCGGGTGTCAGGGTCAGGTTCACACCTGTGCTCCACTCGAGGCCGAACGCGTTGGTCACCCGCACTTGATACGGCCCGGCCTGACTTGTCTTCAACTTCTCCAGCACCAGGCTGGCGTTCGTCGCGCCGGCCACTGGCAATTGCTTGAAGTACCACTGATATCGCAACGGCTGCACCCCTGTCGCAATCACGACAAATTTAGCGTCTTCGCCCAACGGGGCCGCCTGATTCTGGGGTTGGTTGACAATGGTTGGCCGCACCAGGCACTTGCCGGCGGCGTTGGCGGCATATAGCGCTTGCACCTCGAACTCCGAAAGCTCCCGGTTGTAGAGCGAAACTTCGTCAAGCAGTCCGTTGAACAGTGCCGTACCGGAACCGGAACCGAGTTCGTAAACCATGGCCCCAAGCCCAAGGTCAGCGTTTCCCGGGAAGACTCCCCCCGCATGCAGTCGCTTCGTATCCTCCTGGCCGTTGATGAAGAGACGCATCGCTCCCGCGCCAAACGTCGCGACCACGTGTGACCATTGATTGGATGGAATCCGTTGCGTCGAAAGCAGGGTTGTATTCGTATCCGAAGACCCATTAGCGCTCAGTCTGAACACCAGATTTCCGCCATTGGTGATGCCTAAATAATAACCGCTGGTAAGCACCTGGGGGCGGGCAGTTGGTGGTGGATCAAACTTGGCGACGATGGACTGGAGCGTCGCGGTGACATTCGTGGGCCTGACCCAAGCTTCGATGGTAAGCGCATTGGTAAATCGCAGCGAAAGCGCGTCAGGCACGCGCACGAAATTCTGTCGTAGATTGAAAGCCTGCCCCACCCTGCCAGTCGTGTATTGCATCGAGATAAAGGACGTCCCTTTGTTTGCCCCCCAGTTATCGAGAATGACGTTCTCTCCAACACTCTTATCGGGCTCCGCCCGCCACCAGCTCACCAAGCCAGATGGGGGCGTGGAACAACCCCCGGGAATGACTGCGCATTTGCCGGCACTTCCAGCGGCGTAAAGGCCAAGAATCCCAACATCAGACAAGGCACGATTGTAAACCGAAAGTTCGTCCAACCCGCCAGCGTAATAACCACCCGAAAGCGCGCCCGACCGGCGGAAGCCCATGTACAGCGGCGCCTGGGTCTGGGCGCGGAACAGTCCCACGTTTGTCTGCGCAACGGAAATACCGTTGTGGAAAAGCTTCACCAACCCGGAAGTCCGATCATAAGTCAGCGCGACGTGCTGCCAGACACGGCTTCGCAGCATCCCGGTCGGGGACTTCAGCACAATGGAGCGGGCCGGCGACGCGTTGGTATCAGTCAGGAACGCCAGGAGCACGTTGGTATAAATCGTCATTCCCGCACCGATATTTCCGCGGCCATCATTCCATTCAGCAAATGTCTGAGCCGGCTCCAGCGCATCGGGATTGATCCAGCCTTCCACGGCGAATCCACCGCCTGCTCCCACGTCCAGTTCTGTGCGCTGGGGCGCGATGAAGTAAGAACGCTGGCTGATGCGAAATGCGGCGCCGACCTGCCCGTTCGTATAGTGCGTAGCTGGCGACTGGATTCCAGAATACGTCGCTTCCAATTGACTGACCGTGTCGAGGCGGTTGCTTTCCGCCCGCCACCAGCCGACGAGGCCCGGCGGCGCCACCACACAATTGGTGGTCTGGCCTGAAACAACCGAAGCAAACAGCAAACACGCAAGGAACACATGGTTCACTTTCATGACAGCACCTTTCTGATCTGGTTTGGTTTACCGCACCGTCGTCATCTGCTTGAGCTGCACCCAATCGGAATTTCTCGCGCTGGTGTTTGCTCCTCCTGACTGGACGCTCCCTGAAAGCTGGCTCAGCGGATCCCGCAACCGCATCGTCGCCGCGTGGCCATCTACAAAATCCAGCGCATACCCGCGTTGATGCCGCGAGGCCGGAAAACTGGCAAACGGTGCACTGTCGTCCATTGTCACCAGGAACAAGCCATCGTCGATCGTGGCCGGGTGTTCGTCCGCGAGATACCACAGCGTCGCCGCTCCGGCCGTGGCAAATTCTGCATCCTTGATGAAAGTACGATACTCGGTTGATTTTGAGTAAGTCTCCATGTAACGGCTGCCGACCCAGGAATTCATCGCATAACTGCGGACGCGCGGACCCACCGCCCCGGCCTTCTGGGCATCTCCAACCATTTCGACATCGGCTGGGCACCGAAAAATCGCGGACTGATTCACGTAAGGAAAAAATTTGCTCTGCTGGATCAACGTCATGTTCGTGACATCACGGGAGTTTTGCATATCACCCATCACCCACCGGTTGGAGCCAGCGCCCTGCCGCTGATTCCCAGCCAGCATTCCGCCGTTATCCGCGGCATACAACTGCGAGGCCACCCCAAGCTGCTTGAGATTGTTCAAACAGCTCACCGTGCGTGCCCGCTCCTTGGCTCGATTGATCGCCGGCAACAACAGCGCCGCAAGGATCGCAACGATGGCGATCACCAGGAGCAACTCGATCAGCGTGAAACCGGACCGGGAGAGAATCACCGGCCCACCATTCTCTGCGTTGGCACCGTCGCGCTTCCGCAATTCGGTGGCTGGCGCCACCGGGAAACCCAATCCATTCTGGATTTTCGATGGCCCAAAGCCGGCTGGGGAATGCCGCCCCCGTCCCACTGCCACCTGGAAAGACGCGGCCTCAAACCGGACGATTTCAATTCTCGCCCGGTTCGATTCAAACGGCTGTGCAGCCTTCATCTGGATTGAATCCTACTCCGGCGCGGACAGCTGCGAACTGTGCGTCTGGCCGCACACTTTGCGCTTTTGATTGCTTGTGCCGGATATCGGAATAATCCTCCCGCATGGAATTGCGTGGATCGCTGCTCTTGATCGCGGCCATGCTCGGCCTGCTCACGGCATCCACGTCGGCCCAGGCCACGAATCACTGGCGCTACTTCACCACCGCCGACGGCCTGGCCCAAAGCGCCTGCCTTTCCATCACCCCTGGTCCGAATGGTGACGTGCTGTTACGGCATCCCGATACCAATACCATTTCCCTCTTCGATGGCTTCAACGCCACACAGATTCCCGGCCCGGACGAGGGCCGGCGGCGGGTTTTCGAAAGCCCGGGCGGTCAGCTCTGGACTGTGACATCCCGGGGTCTCTTTGAATTTCATGATGGCAATTGGACACTGGTCGCCGTCACCCCCGTGGCGGAACATTTGCGTGCGCGGCGAACGGAGGAAATCCTATTGTTGCCGGTGCGCCAGGGCCGGGTTCTGATTTTGTTGCCGGACGAATTGCTGCAGATCACTGTCGAATCCTCCGGCAACGCCAACGCGGAAAATCTGGTGCGGGCCGATGCCATCGCTCTGGGCGTCTTTACCAACATGTTTGCCGGGCGGGGCGGGGCATTGCTGCTCGCCGGGCGAACCGGTTTCGCCCGTTCGCAGCAACCGTTCCGGGCGTTGACCCCGGAAGCCCGTTGGGAGGTTAGCACCAACCTTCCTGCAGATTTTCCAGAGCCAAGCCTCGCGCGCCTCATCCCGCCCGGCAACCTACAAGTGCTGGATCGTGTCCAATCGCCAGGCGAGGTCGTGTGGCTCTCGACCCCAAACCATCTCGCCCGGTACACCCCGCCGCTCTGGTCGCTTCGGGCCAGCCTGTCGGCACCAGAAATGGCGGTCCAAGATTTTTCCCCGGCGGACCGCGTGACCATCGAAGCAGCCCGCGAACTGGGGAACTGGAACGTGATCTTCAAGACTCGCACGGGTGATCTGTGGTTCGGCGGCGAAAGCAAGGTAGCCTGGGCCCGGGGCGAATCGATCCGTGTGTTTGCGTCAACCAATCAGATCGGCCCCGAACAGGTGCAGGCATTTGCCGAATCACACGATGGCCGGATTGTGTGTGCCACACCGGCGAAAATCTGGGAGTTCGACGGCCAAAACTGGTTCACGTTGCGCAGCGGGTTCGACCAAGCCAACAGCCTGCTTTCCACCCGCAACGGCACTCTCTGGGTGGCTGCCCGGGACGGCGTGCATCGCCTTTTCCGGGACGCCTGGGTGCGGAATGATTTCGCCGACGGTCTGCCCGCCACCGGTGCAACCAATCTGGTGGAAACCCTCACCGGCGAAATCATAGCGCGTTGCATCGAGGGCGATTGGAAACTCAATCCCGCGGCCGACACCGAACCACCCCGCGTCATCATTCCGCCCCTCACGGATAACCGGACACGGATTCGCGAAGGCGACGCCCTGCGGCTCGGCTTCACCGGGCGCGACCGCTGGGATGTCACCGCGCCAGAACGCCTGCTGTATTCCTACAAGCTGGACGAGCGGCAATGGTCGGCTTTTGAGGAAACCGCCGAAGCCTTTTATGCCGATCTGCCGGCCGGCCGGCATCTCTTTCTGGTGCGCGTGATGGATCGCAATGCGAATGTCTCCCCGCCCGCCACGCTGGAATTCATCGTGGTGCTGCCGTGGTATCGTGAAACCCGGCTGGTGTTCATTCTCGCCATCGCCCTGATCGTCGCGCTGGCACTGGCTGGGCTGGCTTACAATCGCCATCGCAAACTGCAAGTCAGCTACGCGAGCGTTGAACGGCTGGTGGCCGAGCGCACCCGCGAACTCGAACTCGCCCAGCGCGAACTGGTGCACAGCCAGAAGATGAACGCCCTCGGCACCCTGTCCGCCGGCATCGCGCATGACTTCAACAACATCCTCTCCATCATCAAAGGCTCGGCGCAGATCATCGAAGACAACCCCGGCAACGAAGAAAAGATCCGCACCCGAGTGGACCGCATCAAGACCGTGGTGCAACAGGGTGCGGGCATCGTCGAGGCGATGCTGGGTTTCAGCCGCCAATCCGCCGGCAGCATTTCGCCCGCGGATGTGAATCATATCGTGGACGACACCCTCAAGCTGCTGGGCGACCGTTTCCTGCGCGGTGTCGAAGTGAGATTTGATCGCGGCATGGATCTTCCGGAGATTCCAGTCGTGCGCGATTTCGTCCAGCAAGCACTGTTGAATTTCATCTTTAACGCGGCCGAAGCCATGGAACGTCGGGCTCCCGCTCAACGGGATGCCGGGACGCGAAACCAGATTCGCCTCCACACAGAACTCGTAAATGCTCCACCCCTCGGCCTTTTCCTCAAACCTGCACCGGCCGAAAAGTTCATCCAGATTTCCGTTCGCGACACTGGCGAAGGCATCACCCCGGAAAACCTGCCGCGCATCTTCGAGCCGTTCTTCACCACCAAGTCGATGTCCAGCCAGCGGGGCACCGGGCTGGGCCTTTCGATGGTCTATGAACTCGCCCGCAAACTGGAAGCCGGCCTCGCTGTCGAATCCGAACCCGGCAAAGGCAGCACGTTCACGCTGATCCTGCCAGTCAAAGCCCCATGAAACCCAAACCTCGGCTGCTCATCATCGAGGACGACGATCTCCAATACGAGATTTACGAGGAGACTTTATCCGCCTACGAACTTACGCGCGTTCGTACCGGCAGCGCGGCACTGGCAGCGCTGGCGATGTCACCACCCGATGCGTTGGTGCTGGATCATATCCTGGAAGATGGTGAGCGCGGATTGGATTTTCTGCCCGAGTTCAAGGAGGTGCTGCCGCACGTGCCGATCATCATCGTCTCCGGCGCATTGGAAGTGCGGCAGCAACTGGCCGCCCTGCAAGGCCCGCGCCGCGCGCATTACTGCCTGCCCAAGCCGGTGGACATCCGGGAACTCAAGAAGACCATCGCCACGGCGCTGGCCGAATGCGGACAGGCCGAGGTGGTGCGCCAGTTTGAAGCCCTGGAACGTTCGCGGCGCGTGGACGCCCAGGAATTGTTGAGCCGCTCGACCGATCGCCTGAGCCGGCAGAATCGCATCGTGGAGATCATCGGCAGATCCAAGGAGCGCCCGAACATCTCGGCGTTGGCACGGCAGTTCAACGTGGCGCGCCGGACGATCATCCGCGATCTGCAGGAACTCATCCGGCGCGGTCAGCTGAAGCCGGAGGTCTATCCGGAGTGGGAAAGCGAGCCACCCGAGGACTGATTCCAATGGCGACGAAAACAAACGGGAGGTTGCCGCTGGCGCCGCAACCTCCCGTGATCTGAATCAGATTTGTCCCAGACTTCAGTCGCCTGCCTGAACCGCGTCAATAATCTGTTGCGCAGCCTCGATCAACTTATCGGCCAGTTCCGCGTCGAATGGTGCGATCTGCGCCGAGACCTTGTGCTGGAAAGCTTCGAGTTGATTCACACCCGGGATCAGCCGGCAATCATCAAACGAGGCGGCGGCGGCCTTAAGCGAGGCGATCAGGGGGCGGCCATGCGCACGACCCAGACCGGCTTCTTCGATATACGCGATGATGATGCCCAGACCTTGCGTTGGTGAGACGACTTCCACGACTTCGTGCGCCACACCATCCAGCGCCCCGTCATTCACGGTCAGAGTGATTTCATGCGTTCCGATCGCGAATTGATTCGTGATGATAGCGGTCACACCCAGCGCGTTCGTACCTTCGGCCCACTCATAGGTCAGGGGATCGTTTTCCACATCGCTCGAGGAGCTGCCATCAAGAATCACCGTGGCGTCACCGCACACCGCCGCGATCACCACCTTGTTGGTGATCCCCAGCACCTGGGTGAGCGGTGAGACTTCGATGCGCGCCGTGGGCGGATCATTCACGGGCCGTACCGTGATGGCCACGGTGGCGACAGCCGAAGTAGAGACACCATCTGCGACTCTGAAGATGAAAAAGTCTGGGCCGTGGTAATCGGGCGCAGGCGTGTAAGTGAGGTTCGGCGCCGTGCCGCTCAAGGTGCCGTTCGTCGGGGCGGTGAACGCATACGTCAGCACGTCGCCATCCGCATCCGATGCGCCGAGTGTGATGGCCAGCGCCGTGTCTTCATCGGTGGCCACCGATTGCGACCGCGCCTCCGGCACATCGTTCACTGGCAGGACGTTGATTGCAACCGTGGCCGGCGGCGAAGAAGTAAAACCATCGCTTACCCGGAAGCGGAAGGAATCCGGGCCGAAGTAGTTGGCGGTGGGAGTGTAAATCAGATTCGGTGCCGTGCCGCTGAGCAGGCCATTGGTGGGATTACTGATGACCTGGCACGTCAGTGGATGGCCATCAGGATCCGAACCTGTGAGCGTCACATTCACCGAATTATCTTCGAAGAGCGACACCGACTGAGGATTGGCCTGCGGCGGCCGATTTGGCGGCGGGCACTTGCCCAGAGTAGCTGCGTTATAGATGGAAGCCACTTCTGTCGCGGTGAGGGCGCGGCCATAAAAACCAAGCTCGTCGATCCGGCCGTAGAAGCTGTTGTCCACCTCGCCACTG
>Ga0315910_10004124_pt1 | contig 12221 bp, 8 predicted proteins | sample EdamamesoilMG_FD_204470 | JGI IMG/M metagenome (GOLD analysis project Ga0315910, IMG submission 204470) | Garden soil microbial communities collected in Santa Monica, California, United States - Edamame soil | ecosystem: Environmental > Terrestrial > Soil > Garden | place: USA: California... | reverse complement strand
TGATGCCACGGCTCCCGTTGTCCTGGTCAAGGTGCTGGTTGTGCCGTCCAATGCGTCGACCAGTCTACTCGCGCGGGCGGTAGGCACCAAGCTTGCCCACCAAAGCTAACCGCGTTTGCGGCCGCTTAGCGCCGTGACATCCTGTGCTAGCGACTTCGACGAAGGGCGTACTTGTGTGAAGGTCGTCGCTTCGGAGGCGGCGTCTGACAGCTCCTCGTCAGCTCGTGGCACAGCGTGGCACAGCGTGGCTCGCGCGCCGATGCCGAATTTCCCAACGAGATTCACGATCGCGCACGCCTGCCGCACATGCGAGACGAAGAACGCCGCTCAAAGTAACGGTTACTCGATGTTGGCCGACATGAAATCCCACCCGCCGTCGTTGCAGAATTCACAGCTCGCGCCAATGAGGAAGGCCTTGCCTGTCGCACCTTCATCACCCTTCAGCTGCCAGTTCAGCCAGGCCAGGTTGACCAAATTGAAGTCGCCCCTGCCCTGGCCCAGATCGCCCCCGTGACCGGCGCTGCTCTTGGAGAAGTAGAGAATCGGAATGCCACGCGAGCTGATCGCTTCGTAGTCGTTGAGCCCGTTTTGGTAGGCGATGTCGCTGCTGCCGCCGTTCATGATCTTGAACGGGGCGTGCATGCTATCCCACAGATCGTTGTTCGGACCCATCAGGCCGCTACTGGTGATCCCGATGGCGGTAAAGCGGGGATCGCCCGCGACGTTCTCGGCCATCAGTCCGCCGCACGAAAACCCGTCGGCTGCGATCTTCGCTGTCTCGAGGCTCTGATAGTATGCGCTGCAGGGTTTGTCGTTCTCTGCAATCGCCCAGGTGATGTAGTCGAGGAACGCCTCTCCGCTTTGACCCCCTGCGCAGGCGTTGTTACTGTTCGGCGTTCCGTCTGCAACGACGAAGTATCCCCAGGACGCGATCTCTCCCATCGCCGCCTGGTTCGACAGACCGTTCTGAGAACAGCCACCTTCTCCCCAGACAAAGATGGGATACTTCTCGCCTCCCCCGAGATCCGCAGGTCGGAAGATGGTGCCGCACTTGATGCCGTCTTCCGAGTTCGTCTCGACGACCACGTCGTGCGGCCCGCTGCCTGACACGTTCGTGCCGGCGTTCTCGGATTCGGTGCAGGTGCCAGTGAACCCTCCTCCAGCACCGGTGGTCGGCCCCCCTGTGGTTGCCGAACCTGTGGTTGCCGAACCGGTGGTTGTCGAACCTGTGGTTGCCGAACCGGTGCTCGTGATGGCGGCGCCTCCGGTGCCGTCGCCGCCGAGCCCCGCGCCTGATGTGCCGACACTTCCCGCGCCCGCGCCTCCCGTTCCAGCGCCAGTAGTGTTCGAGGAGGTCCCACCGGTCGTTGACGAGCCACCGGTGGTTTGTGACACGCTGCTGGTGGTAGCGATTCCGCTTGTCGGCGTTCCGCCCGTGGTCGACGAGCCGGAGGAGACGCTTTCGCTCGCGGTTAGGGTTCCCGAGCTGGCGGGCTCGTCGTTGGCTGTAGCGCCATCGTCGGAGCAGCCAGAGCCGCCAAAGGCGACGCTCACGATTCCCACGCACAAACTCTTTTTGGACAGACCGCTTCTCATGACTACGATTCTCAGACCTTGCAGGTGACGCTGATGCGTCGCTCGCAGTCGTCGCGAGTTCGCTGAAACGGTCCAACAAACCGCCACGAGGCCTTCGGGGGCAATCCGACTGCACAAGGCTGCCCTCGTTGGAAGTTCCGCCCACGGCTGCGGACGCTTGTGCCCGCGGAGCGGCAGGTCGCGGCAGTCGCAACCTGGGCGACACATACGCCAAGTTGGTCTCCCAGGCAGAGATTGCGGAGATCCGCCGCTTCATGTGCCACGTGTGCGGCTTCATTCGCTCCGAACCCTGGTGCTCACTGGACGTTTGCGCAATGCTTGCTGCTCATGGCGACCATCGACGCGGCCCGCAGCTCAAGGACGCCGAGCCGCGAGCAACTCGTTTACCTCCTCCACGAAGCTGCCGAGCTCGAGCACAACTTGATGTGCACGTATCTCTACGCGGCATTCAGCCTGCGTCGGGGCGAAGCTGAGGGCCTAGCGGCCGCGGAGGTCCCCGTCGTCGAAGGCTGGCGCCGGGCGATCATGAAGGTTGCCGTCGAGGAGATGGGTCACCTTACCGCCGTTTGGAACATCACCGCGGCGCTCGGTGCCGCACCGCGCTTCGGGCGTGCGAACTTTCCTCTCGATCCCGGCTACCTGCCCGCGGGCATCGTCGTCCGGCTCGCGCCCTTCAGCGAAGACGTGCTGCAGCATTTCATCCACCTCGAACGCCCCGCCACCTCTGACGAGCCCGACGGGTCGGGCTTCGCAACGACGCTGGCGTTTACCCGCCAGGACAGTCGCGTTCGGCTCGTTCCGATGCCGCTCGACTACGATACGGTAGGGGCCTTCTACGAGTCGCTCGACAGTCAGCTGCGCGCGTTCGTGAACCACATCGGCGAGAAGGCGGCGTTCAGCAGCGATCCGGCGCTTCAGCTCTCAGCGCTCGAGACCGGGCTGCCGAGCGCGAAACCCGTCCTGTGCAGCAAGACGGCGAGCGCCGCTTTTAGCGCCATCGTCGAACAAGGAGAAGGAGCGCGCGAGCATTCGCTCGATTCGCACTACCACCGTTTCGCCGGCATTCGAGCAGAGCTCGCCGCCCTGCACCGGGCGAACCCGACATTTGCCCCGGCGTTTCCGGCAGCTGTCAACCCCGTGCTGCGCCGACCTCTGTGGCCCGAGGGGCGAGTGTGGCTCGAGGACGAGCAGGCTGCGGCGACGGTCGACCTCGCCAATACCGGCTATGCACTCATGCTGCGTCTGCTCGCGTATTCGTACCTCGTGCCGCGGCCCGCGCCCGAGAAAACGCTCGTCGTCGATCTGTCGCTTGCACTCATGCGCGCTGTCACGTTGCTCGGCGAGCGCGCGGCGCGCCTGCCGGCTGGGCCTTCGAATCCGAACTGCAATGCCGGAATGTCCTTTACGGCACTCCGAGACGCGGCAGCGCTGCCGCCGGGGGCCGGGGCCGCACGCTTTTTCGTCGAGCGGCTGCACGAAATGAAAGCCGCAGCCGAGGCGCTCGACGAGCGGGGCGATGAGCGCACCGCGGCCGCGCTGCGTTTGCTGCGCGAGCTCGTTGACAAGGCAGAACGTGGTTTCGCGCGCGCCTCGGCCCCGAAGGCGCCGCTCCCCGCGCTTGCACCCGCGCAGGCCGAGCCAGGCGCTCCACCCCCCGCGCCGACGAAGTCGAACGGTGTGGATCGGATCCCGGGCAAGAGCCTCACGCTCCTCTACGAGGGCAAGAAGTGCATTCACTCCCGCTTTTGCGTCACATGGGGGCCGCGCGCCTTTCTCGCCAACGTCGAGGGACCATGGATCCATCCGGACGCGATGGACGTCGAAAGGCTCGCCGAGATTGCGCACGCATGCCCTTCGGGTGCCATTCGCTACGAACGGAACGACGGCAAGTCGAACGAAGGTCCCCCACCCGTAAACCTCATCGCCGTGCGCGAGGCAGGTCCTTACGCGGTACGCGCGGAGATCGAGCTCGAAGGCCACGATTCGGCCTACCGCTTGACCTTGTGCCGATGCGGTGCTTCCAAAAACAAGCCTTTCTGCGACGGCACCCACAACGAGATCGGGTTCAGCGCGAGCGGTGAACCTGCGACCGGCGCCGCTGACATGCTCGAGGTCCGCAACGGGCCGCTCCGCATCGATCCACTCACCGACGGCCCGCTCCAGGTGCGCGGCAACCTGGAGATCACGAGCGGCACGGGTCGCGTCGTGGCGCGCGTGGTGCAGGCGAAGCTTTGTCGCTGCGGTGGCAGCCAGACGAAGCCGTTCTGCGATGGCACGCACGCGCGGATCGGGTTTCGCTCATAGACCAGCACGCAGCGATTGACGTCACCGCTCATCGATTCGCTCGTGCACGGAAGGTGGGAACGAAGTCCGGTGGGAACGAAGTGTAGCCGGGGCCCCGAGGGTGAGTTCAACGCCTGCGGCCACGTACCGACGAGTTGCCTAGCGGCCGGCGCTACATGCTTTACGACCACCTCCGGCGGCGGGTGACCATGCTCTAAGGCACGGATCAGTGATGGGTCGCCGACAACACCACGGTGGTGGCACTGAAGCGGCCCTCGTCGAACATGGACTGCCAGAACCTGACTGAAGGGCCCAGGCCCCAAGCGCTGTCTTTGAACAGATATTCGTAGCCCAGGCTCACCGTGTACGAGAATGCGCTTTCCGTTTCGACCTCACGCTCGTCGGCATCGTTGGTACTGAGATCCTGGTACTCACCAGTGGCCACGCCGACGGAGCCGCCGGCATACACGTTGACCGGCAAGAAGTAGTAGCTGAGCGCGAGCCCGTACTGACCCACGAAGATACCTTCGTCACTGCCGTCGCCTGCGAAGTCGAGCAAACCGGCGAGCGCGAGCCCAGGCGTCAGCGTGCCACCGATCGCGAGTCCGAAGTTGCTTCCTCCGGTGGGTCCATAGGGAGAGAACTTGGCGACCAGGTAGGCATAGCCGAGATGAAACCTAACGAACGTACCCGTGTGGACCTCAGCCGCGCGAGTCTCTTGGCTCGTCATGGGAGGTAGGTCGTCGCTTGCTGGACCCGGGGCGTCGAGCACGGGTGGCGAGGCGAGCGAGGCGCTAGGAGCGGAGACAGCGGGCGGCTGGGGAGCTTGCGGCGGCGGACCCATTGGCGCGGGTGGAGCCGCTGGAGGAGCCGTCGCCGCTGGCGGGCTCGGAGGTGGTTGCGGCGAGGCCCCCACCAGCGCTTGGTCTGGAGCCGCGCCGGCGTCTGGGGGCGGGGTGGGTGGCGTTTGCGGCTCCGTGGCTGCAGCAGGGCTCGAGCTCGACGGCGGCGCTTCGGGGCTTGGGGGTGCAACCTGCGCCAGCGCTTGGGTACCCACGAGAACGAGGATGGTGAGGCCTGACCTTATCGACAGCGAACCTCGACCGACGAACATCCTGCTCATCGGCGCAACCCTTACACGTATTCGCACGGTCTGCTATTCGTTGGCCTTGCCTGGCTTCGTCGGATCACTCACAGGCCCACTTCATCCCGACTGGGTGTTCCATCGACTCCCGCTCCGAGCTAGCCTGGTGCTCATGGGGAACGGGAAACGAACGCGGGGAAACGAGACCGAGCACGACACGGAGGACTCGGCGGTTCCCCTCGTCATAGGTGACATGGAGCTGGTGCCGGCTTCAGTGTCGGCTGCTCGAGCTGCACACGCGATGCCTGGAGAGCCGAGTGAGGACGCGTCGCAGCTTCTCGAGCCGCCGGAGTTGCAGGCGCCCGAGGAAGAGCCCGAAGAGACGCGGGACTACGGGCCAGGTGGCCTCGAATGGGTCGTCGAGCTCGTAATGCCGGCCGACATGACCGTGAGCACCGCCCAACTCGACGAGCTGTTCGACGAGCGATGGCGCAAGCAAGTAGCTAGCGCGACGCTCTACGGCTTCTCGCCCGAGGAGGGCCGTTGGACGTACGTTCACGCGGGCGGCGTGCCGACCCTCTGGACGAAGGTAGCCGTGGGCGTTGACCTGGTCAGTACTCATGACGAGGACCCAAAGCCACTCAACGCGACGGCGCTCGCGAAGGTCCTGCGTTCTGTCGAGGAGCGTGGCAAGGCGCTCAGCGCGCAGGTTAGATCTCGCAGCACGGTCGACGAGGGTGCTGCGCTTGCGGCCAAGCTGTTCGACTGCTGGCGCGACGCGCGAGGCGACTGCATCGCAGTGCTGAAAGCGGCGGATGGCGAGCGCTTCGTGGGCAGGCAGGTTTGGGATGTGATGCGTTGCCTTGGTCTGCGCTGGGGCGACGGGGACCTGTTTCACTGGGCCAACGACAGCGAAGTCGGTGACGACCACTTCTTCAGCGTCTGGACCAGCACGGAGCCCGGTTACTTCCTACCCGAAGCGATCGCCGCCGGTCGAATGAACCCGGAGACCCTCATTTTCGGGTTCATCATCGCTCGCTGCGCTGCGCCCGAGCACGTTCGGCAGCGGATGATGACCGCCATTGAGTACGCCCAGCGGCGGCTCGGCGGTTCCGTTGTCGACGAGCACGGCGAACCGCTCAGGCAGGACGCCGCGCTAGAAAGGGTGCGTCGGGTCGTTCAACGCCTGGCGGCCGCGGGGCTCGAGCCTGGTGTGGGCACGACGCTGCGTCTCATGTAAGACGCCGCGACAGGGGCTCGAGCCCCCCTCGTGCACTCTGGCTACTTCGGCGTGACGGAGACGTCGAAGCGCTCGAGCCACAGGGGTGCTCGGGAGAGTAGTGCCAGACAGCACCGGTCCGCGTTTCAGGTCGCAGCAGATGTTCCTGAAGAACCGGGTGAGTCATCGCGGTGCACGAAGCCCGTTACGCGACCCGCCTGAGGGCGCAGATCGCCCTGAGGCAGGGCAAAATCATCTCTTCGAGGGCTTCTCGCTTCAGTTCCCAGCGACGCCCGTCGGGGAGCAGGCCGTGGCGCGCGAGCCATGCGTCCGTGGGGTTTGGTTCGGCGGGCTCGAGTGACGCGAGCTCCCGCTTGACCGTCTTCAGGACCAGCGGAGCGAGTCGTGGATCGCGGAGAACCGCCCAGTGCACGAAAGCGAACGCCAGCTCCGCGTGCCTGGCTTCGTCGGCCGCGATGTGCGCCAAGACGTCTCGCAACACCGGCTCCTGGGCTTGCGCGCTTCCCCAGGCCGCCTCGGCAGCAGCCACCGTTTCCCCGATGCAGCCTTCGAGCAGCGTGTTGATGACCAACGCCGAGAAGTCGTTTTCTGCGAGCGCGCCGTCCATCGCAAGCGGGGCGGGCCCGAGGTCGTGTCCGGCGTAGCGACTGCCGATGCCGTAGGCGATCTTCGCGTGACGGGTCTCGTCGGCCATGGCCGCATGAGTGCGCTCGAGCAGCTCCGCGGGAGCTCCGACCGAGAGCAGCTGGAGCGCGAAGCGTGCAAAGGCCGCGATCGACGCATGTTCCATGGACGCGATCGTCTCCCAGCGTGCTGCCAGCGCCCTCCGTTCCGCTTGAGTCAAGTGCGTGAGGTCGACGAGCACTTCGGCTCGCCAGTCGCTGCGCCGCGAGCTCTCGGCGCGACGTTTGGTGCCGTAGATCAAGAAAGGCCGGCCTATCTCGCAGTCGGTCGGCAAGCACCGGTGAAGACCGGGGGTAGCGTCGAAGCCACACTCCGTCTCCTCTGGGCAGTCGGCGTGCCGTGCGCATTCGTCGCGTGGTGTCTGGCACGCGTAATGCACGTTGTTGTAGCACCCGTCGAAGTAGTCGGTTCGCAGGCAGAGTTGGTCACCGCAGTCCGCATCCGTGGTGCAGTTCGCCTGGACGCAGCTATTGTTGCCGCCCGTGCACTCGCAGACGCTTTCGCCTGTACAGTCGGCGTCCACGCGGCAACCGTAGACGCAACGCGTGCCGATGTATGTTTGGGCGTAGTTGTCGTTGTAGAAGTAGCAATCGCCGTAGGCACCGTCGGTGCAGTCCGAGTCGAACTCACACTGAAAGTCCAGCACCACGCCCGAGTCGGCTCCTGCCGCGCCTCCCTCGCCGAGATATTCCGGAGGAATCGCGGATTCGGGGTCGGGGTAAAATGGGTCGCATTCTGCCGGTTCGACTCGGTGCGTAAGGTCCGTTGTTTGGGGTCCACCGCCGCCCGTAGTCGCGCCGCCCGTAGTCGCGCCGCCCGTAGTCGCGCCGCCCGTAGTCGCGCCGCCCGTAGTCGCGCCGCCCGTGGCCCCATGGCCCGTCACAGTCACGCCACCGCCATTGCTTCCGCTGGTTCCCGATCCAGTGCCGCCGGCACCCGTCGTGCCGCCGTTCCCGGACGTCGTACTCCCGGAGTCCGACGAGTCGTTCGCGCCGGTGGCCTGGCCGCCGCAAGCACTCAGGAGGCCAAGGCTCCCGAGCAGCGCCTGTCTCCACACCCCGAATCTCGATTCCCGCATCGTCCCGTACAAAGCAAGCGCCGTGCCCTACTCCGACGCACACCGATCGCGCGGGTTTTGTCCCGCTTGATGGCTTGAGTCCGGGCAGGACGTGGCACACCTGGCACAGAAGCAGGGCGCCGCGTTCGCTCTGGGGCCCCTGAACTCACCGGCTGCTGAAAGAAGCCAGTGCGTTGGCGGCGCCCAGGCGGTGGCGACGCCGCACACGCTGAGAGGCGTTGGGGCGTTGGAGCGCGCGAGTAGCCGTGGGGAACAAAGCCCCCGTCGCGGCCGTGGCTGTGCTGCGAACGGTTCGCTCAGAAACAAGCTTCCCCGTGCTGGGCCTACTCCATCGTGATTTCGTAGAGCACGCATACCTGGTTCTCACCCTCCACCCGAAGCTTCACGGGGCGTCCACTCAGTTGTGCCGCTACCAGAACCTTCATCATCAGCTCCTTGCCGGCGGTGGTAGCGCTCGAGGTTATCTGTACGGCGGTATCGTTGACGCATGCGGTGTGATTCGAGTAATTTTCGTCGCTGGTATTTACATTCTGGTTCAGGTGCACCCAGACCCGACCGTCCTTGTAAACTTGGAGTTTCTTGACGACGAACGGGGTCGTGTCCCACTCCGGCCCCGCGAATGCAAGACCCGCCGACAGTAGAGCGACGCATACGCCAGCGAAACCCAATCCGCACCTTTTCATCCAACGTGTCATCCCTATTTCCTTTCTACAGCCCATCCACCACGGGATGCGCAACTAACAGATATCACACAGCCAAAATGTCGAAGCGTGCACCTTGCTCGAAGGCGAGCGTCGAGACGCATGCGCGGCTTGTGCCGTGACGCAGGTACGCCTCCGCAGGCTCCGATTCAGAGGGCGCTCAGTATCAGGCTTTCGCTGAGATTGCCGACGGGTTTGACGTCCACGCCTTCGGGAGTCCAGATGGTTGCCCGAATGTGCTGCTCCGGGCGTTCCTGCGTCGTGAAGTAGTAGATGACCACGACCCTTCCGTCCGGACGCGTGACGGCTTGCACGTAGCCCATGTCCGAATTCAAGGCTTCTCCTGTCAGAGCGATGGGGGTGCTCCAGTCATTGCTGACCCTTGCCCACATGCGACTCTTGCCCCCATCTCCGGCGTTGTCTCGGTGGCCGTACACCAGCGCGAGTCTTCCGTCGTTCAGTTTGACGAGGCTTCCTGGGTTGTTCGGGTTTCCTCCGACGTTGCTGAAGACAGTACCCCAACTAGAGCCGCCGTTGCGGCTAACGCGGACCCTGATCCGCGAAGTATCACCGCGCTCGCGAAGAGCCACCACGATGGCTGGGTCGGCGTTCGTGTCTGCGCCAAGTCCGGCTTCGTCTTCCCACTCATCTTCGACCACGACCGGTGACGCCATGATCGAGTAGTTGAAGCGGCTGGGGCAGGCGGGGGGTTGGTATCCGGAATCGCAAGGGCCGGGAGGCTCCGGGAGCGGCTCAGGACACTCGGCGCCAGGTCGAGAAGCAGCCCAATTCTCGTCCTGGAAGCCATCTGTGTCATCCTCCTTCGAGAACACCATCGTGCGTGCGACATCTTCTATTCTGGGCTCAACGACCTCACCGTCCACGCACCCTGAGTGCGCGTACTCGAATGCGCTACCACTCGCTACGGACATGAAGAAGAGGGTTTTCCCTTGCGTGTGCACCAGTGCGGTTCGTCCGGACAAATCGTCGTGCCCGAAATCGGGGACTTCATAGGGCCCTTTCCAAAAGTGGCCACGCGCTTGGCTCAACCAGTACCCGTTATGGTAGAGCTTCATGGCGAAGTGGGGCTCTGCCCAGTTTAGCGGTGGCTTGTCGGTTTCGGATGGGTGCTCGTTGGGCCCCAGGAGCTCGTCGAGCTCTTCACGCTTCTCGATCATCCAGTGCTCGCCCCCGTCGGCAGAGCGGGCCAAGTAGAACGTCCCATCCCCCGTGGTGTGATGAAACCCGGAGGGGTTGGGCTCATACGTAGCTCGCTCGAAACCAACGAGGATCTCGTTGCCCCAGCTCCAAACGCCGTGATTGGCGGGCCACGCGGCGAAGATACCTGGCTCATGATAGACGAGCACGTGCCGCACGTCGGGCGCCAGTGCTTGGGCTACGTGCCGCACCGACGACTCTTCTGCGTTCTCTGCCGCGGCGCCTTGCTCTGGCCCACAGCCGCTGGCACCGGCCAAAAGAGTTAGGCTCAAGCCTGCTAGCGCCCTGCTGCGCTGGGGTGCCCTCGTCGCCTTCATTGCCGCGCTGAGCGCCCTGCTCGGTCTCGCACTCGTGCCGTAATTCATGCCTGATTCTCCCGCCGAACCACTAAAGTCATCATAGTCGACGAGCGCTCCAGGGGCAACGACCAAACGCAACAGGTGTGACATTGACTGTCGCGTTCGCTGGGCCTGGGGCCATGCGTGGTCTCCCGTGGAGCTTGCACGTCACGGGTCGACCGGGTGCAATTTCAAACGGAGCTCCCAGGCGGGATCGACGAACTGATACATGAAGGCTCGGCCCTGCGTTTCTACGCTGGGGTTTCCGATGAGGATGTCCGCGCCGGAGATAACCAGGCGCGTTCCGAAGTGCGATTCGACCGAACCTTCGAGCGGCGGGGTCGTCACGAGTTTCTGTTGCAGGGCCCAGGTCGACCCGTCGCGTTGAAACACGTGAGCCGAGCCGTCATTGGCTTCGTGCGTTTGGTCGCCCGGGCTTCCGACCACGACGAGGTTGGTATCTCGAGAGATGGCCACCTGCAGTCCGAACAGCGCTGCCGAAAGGTCGTCGTCGGCGTGCGTTCCCCGGAGCGGTTGGAGTCGGGCCGTTGGGGCCCAACTGTCCGTGCCCCGCTCGAGCACGTAAGCTGAGCCCGTGTAGTGGCTGGGCTGCTGCGTGCTACCGGCCGGGAGCTCTTCCCAGTCCCTGGGACACCCCACAACGATCGTACCCTGGGCTATTGCGACGGATTCGCCGCACTGGGGGCCACCCATGTCGTCCATGATGACGTTCGCTTCGGGTGGCATGAAGCGATGCTCGGGCGACCAGCTAGTGCCCTGTCGGAGAAAGACGTAGGCAGCGCCGAGTTGGAATGTCGCGTCGTCCTTGCCGGAGGCACCCACGACGAGTCGATCGCCCGAGAGCGCTACGGCGGCACCAAACGAATCGCCCTCTCCCCCGTCAGGAGTACCGTCCGGGAGCGTCGCCAAGAGCTTTTGCTCCGGTTGCCAGGCTGAGCCGCTCTTCTGGTAGACGTAGACGGCGCCCGCGTAGGACGCTTGATCGCGGTCGAGTTCGGCGCCGACTACCAGCGTGTCTCCCGAAAGGGCCAACGAATAGCCAAAGCCCAGCGTCGCGTCCCGGTTGTCAGGGTAGCCAGGCTCCGCTGGCTCGACTTCCGCCTCGAGCTCCCAGGTGGATCGTGTGCGGCGATAGATGAGCACCACTTCTGTATCGGCACCGTCTACCTCGTCGGCGGACACGGCAAGAGTATCGCCATCGAGCGCCAGCTCGTCTCCCAAGAGCAGGGTGTCGGCTTGCTGGTTCGTGGCTTTGGCGTCGCCGAGCACGCCGAGGATTGCCTCGACGTGCCAAACGCTGTCACTTCGGCGGAAGATGTAGATCTCCGGCTGGCTTCGCTCGGATCGGTAGCTGGACACCGCGATGGTGTCGCCCGACATCGCGACGGCCTTGCCGAAGTTGCGGCTGTCCTCGCGTTTCGCTCCGAGCGGCACGTCCCAACTGGGCGCTTCCTCGTCGCTTCCGCCAGCCCCGGCGGTCGCTCCGCCCCCGTCGACGCCAGCCGTGGTCGTCGCACCCCCGACGCTCGAAACAGACGCGGAGCCAGACACGGATGCAGAACTGCTCGCCGCACCCCCGTGGCCACTCGAGGAAGTCGAAGTGCCCGCTGTTTGACTGCTGCTCGTCGTGGTGTCCCCCTGAGAATTCGAAGCAGTCGAGCTGTCGCCCGCGAGCCCCGAATCCTCTGTGTCGCCGCAAGCGACCGCCAGCCCCGATAGCCCCAGCCACGAAACAACGAGGCGCATCCCCAGTGACGACCTCGGCCGCCAGCGCCTCACTCCGTGCCTCATCATCACCACGCTCCCCCGGGCCCAACTGCCCTGACCTCGAGACGTTACAACCTGAAGTGCGCTGCCGCACGACAAAGCGATAGTTCGCTCCGCTTCCCAACCGGGCGTGAACGGAAAGTTGCGCCATTGCCGCGCAACCGAAGTCCCCAAGTGCAGCCCGGCTCGATTGTCGAACGACTCGTGAAGC
>Ga0315910_10004123_pt1 | contig 12222 bp, 5 predicted proteins | sample EdamamesoilMG_FD_204470 | JGI IMG/M metagenome (GOLD analysis project Ga0315910, IMG submission 204470) | Garden soil microbial communities collected in Santa Monica, California, United States - Edamame soil | ecosystem: Environmental > Terrestrial > Soil > Garden | place: USA: California... | reverse complement strand
CCCCTGACTGCACGCGCCCCCGGGCCGGCGAGCGTCCTCCGCCGCGCGGCGGGGCCCCGCGGAGGGGGTGCGAGGCCAGTCCCCGCCCCCCCAACCAACCCGAACCGCCCCCTCGATCGCGCGCCCCGACCGATCACAGCGTCGCCGAGTCGGAAGATGCCCGAGGCATCCTCCAACTCAACGCCTCAGCGCCCCCCCTCCACGAACCACCGCTTGAGCTCCTCCGCCGCCGCCAAACGCTCGGCCGAGCTCGCGCTGGTCCAGTCGATCGCAGCCTCCCTCCCGACCAAGTGCCGCAGGCTCTCCGCCGCCGCGAAGCGCACGAAGCCATCCTCGTCGAGCAAGAGCGGCAGCAGCGCCTGGGCCGCGCCCGCCTGCCCGCTCATGCCCAGCCCCAGGGCCGCGTGCGCCCGCAGCTCGCGCGTGCCGCTGGCGAGGGTCGTCAGCAGCAGCTCGAGCGCCTGCGGATCGCGCGTGCGTCCGAGGGCCAGCAGCACCTCCTCCGCCAGCGGCACGAGCGGCTGGAACAGCTTGCGCCCCGGGTCGCCGAACCAGTCCGGCTCGCCGCCCAGCAGGAGCCCGAGCAGGCGCGGCACGAGCGGCGCCACCTCCTCGGGCCCGACGCGCGGCTTGCGCAGCGGCTCCAGCGTCGCGAGCAGCTGGTCCACCGTCGCGGCCCGCAGCCCGGGCTCGAGCAGCGCATTCAGGCGCTGCGCCAGCACGTAGTCGAAGAGCTCGCCCGCGCTGGCCTCGAGCTCGACCTTGCGCGCCCCGCCGCGCGCCGCCTCGCCCAGCTCCGCCAGGCGCGCGCGCAGCTCCTCGACCTGCGCCTCGCGGTCCGCCAGCGGGCGCTGCACGAACGGGAACAGCGGCAGGAGGTCGCGGGCCCCGAGCTTGCCGGCCTCCGAGAGGTGCCGGACCGCGCGCAGGGCGAGGTACAGGGCCCCGGCCGAGGGGCGCGCGAACCCGAGCTCCGGCAGCGTGAGCTGTGTGCGGCACAGCTCCTCGGCGCGCGGGTGGACGTCGCCGATCAGCACCTCGAGGGCCTGGATGCGCAGCTCGGGCGGCTGCGCGACGTCGCCGAGGAACTCGACGGCCAGCGAGCCGCGTTGGTCGTAGGGGAGCAGCGCCAGGACCCGTCCGCGCAGGGCCGTGTCGAGCTCGCCGCGCCGCGCCAGCGCCGCCAGCCGCTCGAGCCCGGCCGGCCCGCAGCGCAGGAGGCCCTCGAGGTACAGGAAGCGCACCAGGCCCGGGATGCTCGCCAGCGGGTCGGTGCCGCCCTGGCCCAGCTCCGCCAGGCGCGCGTCCAGCGGCCCGGGCTGCGCCAGGGCGACGAGCTCCGCGCTCAGCTTCGCGTCCGCCGGCCCGGCCTGGCTGCGCACGAGCAGCGCGAGCTGCGTCAGGATCGTGGCCCGCAGCGAGGATGGATCGGGCACGTCCGGCTTCATGCTGCCGCCCAGCGCCTTGCCGAGCTCGCGCGCCTCGGCCGTGACGCGCGTCGCCAGGGCGACGATCTCGGGCTGCGGCCTGGTCCAGGCGATGCGCGCCAGGGCCGAGAGCACCTGGATCAGGAGGTCCGAGTCGTGGTCGCGCCGGGCCCGCTCGCCCAGCTCGACCAGCGCCGGGGCCGCCGCGCGCGACCCGAGGCGCCCGAGGGCCCCGATCAGGGCCGCGCGCTGGACCGGATCGCTCGTGCGCGCGAGGCGCGCGACGAGCGGCGCCGCGTCCAGCGGCCCGCGATAGCGTCCGAGGGCCGCCAGCGCGCGCACCAGCGTCACCGGATCGTCGACGCGCGCCGCCAGGCTCGCCAGGAACTCGGCTGCCGCGCGCGTCTCGTAGCGACCGAGGGCCGCGACCGCGTTGCGCGCCAGCTCCAGCGACGGATGCTGCGCGTACTGGCGCAGCAGTGGCTCGGCCTCGGCCGCGAAGAGGTACAGGCGCCGCGCGAAGTCGTCGCTCGGATCGTAGGGCCGGTCGCGCAGGCACTCCTCGAGCACGAGGCGCGCCAGGGCCGCCGCGCGCGGTCCGTCGCCGGCCGGCGGCGTCGGCGTTGGCCCGAGGTCGACCGGGATCAGCGCGCGCAGCTCGCGACAGGCGGGGGCCAGCTCGCGCTCGCTCTGCGCCGCGCCGAGCACCGGCAGGACCGGCTCGCCGAGTTCCACCAGGTGCGCCAGCGTCTCCGAGCGCGAGAGCGCGTCCGGGTGCAAGAGGAGGCGCAGGAGCGGCGCCAGCGAGAGCCAGTAGAGCGGATCGCCGTACTGCGGCGAGCGCGGGCGCAGCCCGCCCCGGCCGGTCTCCGGCAGCGGCGCCACCTTCGTCATCCACTCCAGGTGGAGCGGCAGGTCCCAGGTCAGGATGCGCACCTGCCCGAAGGCGTTCGCGAAGCGCACGTCGGCCTCGGCCGTGGCCAGCTTGGCGCTCGAGCGCTCGGCCTCGCCCGCGGGCTTCGCGTCGGGCCCGGTGGTCGGGAAGAGCGGCGCGCGCGGGGGCGAGTAGGCGAAGAAGGCCGCGCTCCACTCGAGCGGCGAGCCGGGCGGCACGGCCACGTCCAGGTCGAAGCGGGCGGCCGGGCGAAGGAAGAGGAGGGCGGCGCCGGCGGCGAGGAGGCTCCGGGAGGGGCTCATGCGCGCTGCGAGGGTCTAACCCACCGGTGCGCGCGAGTCACCGCGCCGCCGACGGTCCTTTCCGACCCATCCTCCCTCTTCTCCGCGCCCTCCGCGTCCGCCCTCCCCTTTCTCCGCTACGTCTTCTTCAGGTGGGCAAGAGAGTAGCGCGGAGGGAAGGGAGGGCGGACGCGGAGGGCGCGGAGAAGAAGGAGAGAAGGAGCGTGGGTGGCAGGGGCTGGGGAGCGCCGGGTATCGGCGGCTCCCGGCGGTCGGCATCATGCCGGTCCCGGACCAAAGCGCATGCCCGACCGTTCGTCTGCCAGCGAAGGACCGCCGAGCACGCCCCATTCGGGCGGCGCGAGCGGAAGCGCACCGCGCGCGGTGCGCGGGGCGCGCGCCCGCTGGGGACGGATCGGCCTCGCGGCGTGGCTGGCACTGCTGCTGTGGCTCCGGGCCGGCGATCCCTTCGGCGATCGGGGGATGCGCAACGTCTTCACCGGGCTGTGGCTGGTGCTGACGGGCCTGGTGGTCCTCTGCGCCTTCCTGAGGCGGCGCACGCTGGCGCGCGCGCTGCGCCTGGGGGTGGCGGGCGGCCTCGGGGTGCTCGTGGCGCTGTTCCTGCTGCTGGTGCGCGTCACCGGCGTGAGCGGCGAGATGCTGCCGCGCTTCGCCTGGCGCTGGAGCGAGCCGCCTGCGCCGCAGCCGGAGGTGCGGGCCGCGCTCGCGCTCGCCCCGCCGGGGCCGGACGACTTCCCGGCCTTCCTCGGGGCACGGCGCGACAACGCGGTCCCGGTCGAGCTGGCGCGCGACTGGGCGGCGGAACCACCGCGCCTGCGCTGGCGCGCGCCGATCGGGGCCGGCTGGTCGGCCTTCGCGGTCGCCGGTGGCTGGGCCTTCACCCTGGAGCAGGACGCCGGCGGTCAGCGTGTCAGCGCGCGTTCTCTGGCCGACGGCGAGGTCGGCTGGAGCGTGGCGCTCGACCGGCCCTTCGAGCACGTGCTGGGCGGCGCTGGGCCGCGCGCGACGCCGGCGGTCGTGCTGGACGGCGGCGACGGCCGCGTGCTGGCGCTCTCGGCGCGCGGGCGCCTGGCGTGCCTCGCGGCACGCGACGGCCGGCTCCTGTGGGCCCACGAGCTCGGCGCCGAGCACGGGCTCTCCGCGGAGGCCGAGCAGGAGGGGGCCCAGTACGGACGCTCGAGCTCGCCGCTCGTCGCCGGTGGGCTCGTGATCGTGCCGGCCGGCGGCGAGGCCGGTCTCGTGGCCTACGAGCTCGCCAGCGGGACGCTGCGCTGGCGCAGTCCGCCGCGCAACTACAGCTACGCCTCGCCGGCCCTGGCGACCCTCGGCGGAGTCGAGCAGGTCCTGGCCGTCAACGAGGCCTCCCTCAGCGGGCACGCGCTGTCCGACGGGCGCCTGCTGTGGGAGCACCCCTGGCCCGGGCGCTCGAGCGGCGACGCGAGCGTGTCGCAGGCGGTGCCGCTCCCGCCGGCGCAGGTCTTCGTCTCCAAGGGCTATGGCGGCGGCGCGCTGCTGCTCGCGCTCGAGCCGGCCGCGCAGGGCTTCGCGCCGCGTCCGCTGTGGCAGGCGCCGCGCACGCTGCGCACCAAGTTCACCAACGTCGTCGTGCACGCGGGCCACGTCTATGGCCTGGACGACGGGATGCTGTCCTGCGTCGAGCTGGCCACCGGGGAACGGCGCTGGAAGGAGGGGCGCTACGGCCACGGCCAGATCCTGGGGGCGGGGCAGTTCCTGCTCCTGTGCTCCGAGGAGGGCGAGGTCGTGCTGCTCGAGCCCGATCCGGCGCGGCCGAACGCGGTGCTCGGGCGCTTCCAGGCCCTGGAGGGCAAGTGCTGGGCGCACCTGGCCCTGGCCGGGAACCTGCTGCTCCTGCGCAACGCCGAGCAGTGTGCGGCCTGGGAGCTGCCGCGCACCCCCTGATCCACCGCTGCGCCCCGCGGCCGTTCGGGGCGCGCGAAAACGGGCCGCCCGCGCGCCCGGGCGCCCCTCTTCGGGCATCATGCGATGCCCATGCGCACGCGCTGCCCGCGGGCCCTGTTGCCGGCCGTCGTCGTCTCGATCCTCCTCGCCGGCTGCGGCGACGCGCCACCGGCCGCCCGCGCGCCGACCGGGCCCGCCACGCCGGTCGAGGTGCGCACGGCCCCGGTCGAGCGCGTCGGCTTCGAGCGCAGCGTGGCGGCGGCGGGCGAGCTCCTGCCCCACGAGCGCGCGCGGCTCGCCACGAAGGTCCCCGGACGCGTGGCCGAGCTCCTGGTCGACCGCGGTGACGAGGTGCGGGAGGGGGACGTCCTGGCGCGCCTCGAGGAGCGCGAGTTCGCCGTGCGCGTGCGCGCCGCCGAGGCGGCGGTCGGCACGGCGCGGGCCGTGCTCGGCCTGCCGGAGGCGGACGGTGGCGACGAGCTCGATCCCGAGGCGACCTCGGCCGTGCGCCTGGCGCGTGCGCAGCTCGAGCGCGCGCGCCTGGCCCTGGAGCGCTCGCGCCAGCTCGCCAGCGAGGGCTTCGACTCGAAGAGCGTGCTCGACACGGCCGAGGCCGACTTCCGCACCGCCGAGGCGCGCCTGCAGGAGGCCTTCGAGCTGGTCGCGGCGCGCCGCGCGACCCTGGCGCAGCGCCGGGCCGAGCTCGATATCGCGCGCACGCAGCTGGCCGAGACGCGCATCCTGGCGCCCTTCGACGGGCGCATCGAGGCGCGCCGCACGGCCACCGGGGCCTACCTGGCGGTCGGCGACGACCTGTTCGAGGTCGTGCGCACGAGCCCGCTGCGGCTGGTGCTCGAGGTCAGCGAGCGCGACGCGGGGCCCGTGCGCGTCGGCCAGCTCGTGCGCGCGCGCGTGACCGGCGTGGAGGAGGAGCTGAGCGGCCCGATCCGACGCCTCTCGCCGGCCCTGGCCCTGGACAGCCGCGCGCTGCTGGCCGAGGTCGAGCTGGCGAATCCCGAGGGGCGCCTGCGAGCCGGAGCCTTCGCCGAGGGACGCATCGTGGTCGATCCGGCCGAGGAGGCCCTGGGCGTGCCGCCGGAGGCCGTGACGAGCTTCGCCGGGCTCTCCAAGGCCCTGGTGGTCGAGGACGGCGTTGCGCGCGAGCGGCGCCTCGAGCTCGGCCGGCGCACGACCGAGCGCGTCGAGGTGCGCGCCGGCCTGGCCGAGGGCGAGCGTGTCGTGCTGGCGCCCGGCAAGCTCGCGCCCGGCAGCCCCGTGAAGGTCGTCGACTGACGTAGCGTCCCTTGCGCGGCTTCGTCGAGCTCTGCATCCGTCGCCCGGTCTTCGCCAGCATGCTCGTGGCGACGCCGGTCGTGGTCGGCATCGCCAGCTACGTGCGCCTGCCGATCGACCGCTTCCCGGCCGTCGACCTGCCCTCGGTCAGCGTGCGCACGATCCTGCCGGGCGCGGCGGTCGAGGAGGTCGAGACGCTCGTCAGCCAGCGCATCGAGGAGGCCGTGAACACGGTCGAGGGCATCGAGCAGCTGCGCTCGATCTCCTCCAGCGGGGCCAGCATCGTCATCGCCACCTTCAAGCTCGAGCGCGAGATCGAGGCGGCGGCCCAGGACGTGCGCGAGCGCGTCGCCACCGTGCTGCGCGACCTGCCGCCCGAGGCCGAGCCGCCGATCGTCAGCAAGTTCGACAACGACCAGTCGCCGGTGTTCAGCTTCGCGCTCTCGGCCGAGCGCGACGCGCGCGAGCTGACCGAGCTGGCCGACAAGATCGTGCGCCCGGCCATCGAGCGCTCGAGCGGCGTGGGCGAGGTCTCGATCGAGGGCGGCGTGCCGCGCGCGATCAACGTGTGGCTCGAGGCCGAGCGCCTGCGCGCCTACGGCCTCTCCGTCACGACCGTGCGCGACGCCCTCGCTCGCCAGAACGCCGAGGTGCCGGGCGGCAACGTGACCGGCGCCCAGGACGAGCAGGTGCTGCGGACGATCGGGCGCCTGGAGGATCCGGAGCGCTTCGCCGAGCTCGTGGTGGCCGAGCGCGGCGGCGTGCCGGTGCGCGTGCGCGACCTCGGGCGCGTCGAGGACGGGACCAAGGAACGCCGCTCGGTGGCGCGCCTGGACGGCGTGCCTTGCGTCAGCGTCGACGTGCGGCGCCAGTCCGGTGCCAACACGATCGAGGTGATCGAGGGCGTGCGGACGCAGCTGGAGCAGCTGCGCGGCGCGCTACCGCCGGACGTGCGCGTGGAGGTGATCCGCGACCAGTCGCGCTACATCCACGCGGCCCTGGGCGAGATCCGCGTGCACCTGGTGGCCGGGAGCATCCTGGCCAGCCTGGTCGTGTGGCTGTTCATGCGCAGCTGGCGCACGACCTGGATCGCGGCCCTGGCCATCCCGAGCTCGCTCGTGGCCTGCTTCGGGGTGATGGAAGCCCTGGGCTTCACGCTGAACAGCGTGACCATGCTGGCCCTCGTGCTGATGGTCGGGATCGTGATCGACGACGCGATCGTGGTGCTCGAGAACATCTTCCGCTTCCTGGAGGAGAAGGGCCGCGCGCCCTTCGACGCGGCCCGCGAAGGGACGGCCGAGATCGCCCTGGCGGTCACGGCCACGACGCTCTCGCTGGCCGTGATCTTCGTGCCGGTCTCGTTCCTCTCCAGCATCTCGGGGCGCTTCCTGTACCAGTTCGGGATCACCTCGGCCGCGGCGGTGATGGTGAGCCTCTTGGTGTCCTTCACGCTCACGCCGACCCTGGCGGCTCGCCTCCTGCGCCCGGTCGCGCGCGGGCCGGAGCAGGCGGCGCACTCGCGCGGGGGGCTCTACGGGCGCCTCGAGCGCGCCTACGTGGCGCTGCTCGAGCGCGCGCTGCGCGGACGCTGGCTCGTGCTGCTCCTGGCGGCCGGCCTGGTGTGGGCCAGCGGCCCGCTGTACCGCAACGTGCGCCAGGAGTACACGCCCTCGAACGTCGACGAGGCCGAGTTCGAGGTCAACGTGACCGCGCCCGAGGGCACGAGCTTCGCGGCCATGGACGCGGTCATGCGCGTGGTCGAGGCCGAGATCGCGGCCGTGCCGACGGTGCGCACGGTGCTGGCCAGCGCCGGGGGCAGCTTCCTGGGCCAGGTCAACCAGGGGCGCGCCTTCGTGCGCATCGCCCCGCACGCCGAGCGGCGCTTCTCGCTCGGGCGCCTGGCGCGCGCGCTCCTCTCCGGGGAGCCGGGCGCGGCCTTCGCGGGCAACGTCACCCAGCGCGAGGTGATGGGCCAGGTGCGCGCGCGCCTCGCGAAGCTGCCGGACCTGCGCTGCGCCGTGCGCAACCTGCAGAGCTTCAACATCGGCGGGGGCAACTGGGAGATCGACTTCTCGATCCTGGGGCCCGACGTCGAGGCCCTGGCGCGCTACGGCGAGGAGCTGCGCCGGCGCAGCCAGGAGCTGGGCGGGATCCTGGACGCCGACACGACCCTCAAGCTCGACCGCCCCGAGCTGCGCGCCGTGATCGACCGCGAGCGCGCCGCCGACCGCGGCGTGGCCGTGGCCGACGTGGCCAGCGCCCTGCGCCTGATGGTGGGCGGCGAGGAGCGCGTGACGCGCTACCGGGACAGGGCCCTGGGCGAGGACTACGACGTCAGCCTGCGCCTGGTGGAGAGCGATCGCTCGAGCGCCGAGCGCGTGGCCGACCTGGCCGTGTCCGACCGCGCGGGCCGCGCCGTGCCGCTCTCCGACCTCGTGCGCCTCGAGCCCGGCACCAGCGCCGGGCGCATCGACCGTCTCGATCGCCAGCGCCAGGTCTCGCTGCGCACCTCGGTCGCGCCCGGCTACGGCCAGGCGGACCGGCTGGCGGCCCTGCGCGCGGAGGTGGCGGAGATGGATCTGCCGGCCGGCTACTCGACGCGCGTCTCGGGCCGCGGGCGCGAGCTCGAGCGCACCTTCACCGAGTTCCTGTGGGCCTGCCTCTTGTCCTTCGTGCTGATGTACGTGGTCCTGGCGGCGCAGTTCGAGAGCCTGGTGCACCCGGTCACGATCCTGGTCTCGCTGCCGCTCTCGGTGCCCTTCGCGCTGTTCTCGCTGTGGGTCACGGACGACACGCTCAACCTGTACTCGGCCCTCGGGATCCTGGTCTTGTTCGGGGTCGTGAAGAAGAACGCGATCTTGCAGGTCGACCACGCCAACCAGCTCGTCGCCAGCGGTCTCGCGCGCCGGGCCGCGATCCTGCAGGCCAACCGCGAACGCCTGCGGCCGATCCTGATGACGACGCTCACGCTGATCGTCGGCATGCTGCCGCTCCTGGTCGGCAGCGGGCCGGGGGCCGAGGAGCGCCGCTCGGTGGCCGTCGTGGTGGTCGGCGGGCAGGGCCTGGCGCTGCTCGTGACCCTGCTCGTCACGCCGGTGGTCTACGACCTGTTCGAGGAGCTGCGCCGGCGGCGGCGCCGGAACACCACGGTCGAGCGCGCGGACGCCTCCTCGGCCGCCTGAAGCTCGCGCTCAGGGCGTCAGCAGCACCTTGGTGCAGCGCTCGCGCTTCTGGTCGAAGATCTGGTAACCGCGCGGGGCCTCGGCGAGCGCCATCCGGTGCGAGAAGAGCGGCGCGAGGTCGAGGCGGTGGGCGGTCAGCCGGGCCAGGATGCGCTCCATGTAGGCGCGCGCCGGAGCGCGGCCGGCGCGGTACGTCAGGTTCTTGTCGTAGATCTCGCCCGGCGAGAAGGCGAGGTGGGGCTCGTTGTGGACGCCCGGGGCCGCGATCGTGCCGCCCACGCGCACCAGCTCGTAGGCCAGGCGGCTGGCGGAGGGATGGCCCACGGCCTCGAGCGCCACGTCGGCCCCGCGGCCCTCGCTCGCGGCGCGCACGCGCGCCACCGTCTCCGGCCCCAGCGGGACCGGGGTGCCGCCGAAGCGCTCGGCCAGCTCCAGCCGCTCCGCGACCCCGTCGATCGCCAGCACCGCGCGCGCGCCGCGCTCGCGTGCCCCGAGCAGCGCGCACAGGCCGACCGGGCCACAGCCCAGGACGGCCACGACGTCGCCCGGCTGGACGTCGCCCGCGTCGGCCGCGTGGAAGCCGGTCGAGAGCACGTCGCCGGCCAGCAGCGCCTGCTCGTCCGGCACGCCCTCCGGCAGGGCCACGAGCGTCGCGTCCGCCAGGGGCACGCGCACGTACTCGGCCTGGCCGCCGTGCAGTCCGCGGCCCTCCTGGACCCAGCCGAAGAGCTGGCTCTGCTCGCAGCGGCTGGTGAGCCCGCGCCGGCATGCGAAGCAGGCCCCGCAGCTCGTGCTGAAGGGGCTGACCGCGCGCGTGCCGGGGCGGAAGCGCGTCACGGCCGGACCGGCCTCGGCCACGGTGCCGAGGAACTCGTGCCCCATGCGCGTGCCACGGTCGAGGCCGCGCTCCACGCCGCGGTAGACGTGCAGGTCCGAGCCGCAGATCGCGGCCAGGTCGACGCGCAGGATCACGTCGGTGGGGGCCTCGAGGACGGGCTCCGGCGCCGCCTCGCAGGCGAGCTCGAACGGGGCGTGAAACGCGATCGCCTTCATGCGCAATAAGGTCTTCGGCAAGGGTAGTCTATTCCCGCCGGTTTCTCCGAAGGCCCGCGACCGGCCAGGGCACGGAAGGGAACTCGCCTCCACCCTCCCCGGCCCACCGTGCCGTGGCCCTCCATCCCCCTCCCTCCGCGATGACCTCCGCCTCGCTCCGCCGTGCGCTCCCCCTGACGGTCCTGCTCGCCTCGGCCCCGCTGGCGCAGAACGCGCTGGTGAACTGGGAGACGCCGCACGTCGCGCCGCTGGCGCGGACGCCGGACGGGCTGCGGCTGCTGGCGGTGAACACGGCGGACAACCGGCTGGAGGTGTTCGACCTCGGCTCGGGGACGCCGGTGGCGCTGGTCTCGATCCCGGTGGGCCTGGATCCGGTGTCGGTGCGGGCGCGCACGAGCACGGAGGCCTGGGTCGTGAACCACGTCTCGGACTCGGTCAGCATCGTGGACCTCTCGGCCGGGCACGTGGTGGCCACGCTGGCCACCGACGACGAGCCCTGCGACGTGGTCTTCGCGGGCGCGCCGCAGCGCGCCTTCGTGTCCTGCTCGCAGGCCAACACGGTGCTGGTCTTCGATCCGGCCAGCCTCGCGACGCCTCCGCAGCGCGTGGCGATCCGCGGCGAGGACCCGCGCGCGCTCGGCGTCAGCCCGGACGGGACGCGCGTGTACGCGGCGATCTTCGAGTCGGGCAACGGCACGACGATCCTCGGCGGCGGGGCGCAGTTCAACATCGGCTTCCCGCCCAACGTGGTGGACGACCCGGACGGCCCCCACGGCGGCGCCAACCCGCCGCCGAACGCCGGGGCGGCCTTCGACCCGCCCATCGCCGCCGGCCTGCCGACCCCGCCCGCGGTCGGGCTGATCGTGCGTCGCAACGGCGCCGGGCAGTGGCTGGACGACAACGCGGGCGACTGGACGGCCAAGGTGAGCGGGGCCCAGGCGGCGGACTCGGGACGCCCGGTGGGCTGGGTGCTGCTCGACCACGACGTGGCGATCCTGGACGCGGGCACGCTGGCGCTCACCTACGCCGACGGGTTGATGAACCTGAACATGGCCCTGGCCGTGCACCCGACCAGTGGGGCCGTCTCGGTGGTCGGCACCGAGGCGACCAACGAGGTGCGCTTCGAGCCCAAGCTCAGCGGGACCTTCGTGCGCTCGCACCTGGCCGGCTTCCTGCCGGCGAGCCCGGCGGTCAAGACGGTCCTCGACCTCAACCCGCACCTCGACTACCAGCAGGCGACGGTGGCGCCGTCCGAGCGCGCGAAGTCGCTGGCCGACCCGCGCGGGATCGCGTGGAACGCAGCTGGCACGCGCGCCTACGTGACGGGCATGGGCTCGAACAACGTGATCGTGCTGGACGCGAGCGGGCAGCGCGCTGGGCTGGCGGACACGATCCCGGTCGGAGAGGGGCCGACGGGGATCGTCGTCGACGACGCGCGGGCGCAGCTCTACGTGCTGAACAAGTTCGCCGCGACGATCTCGGTGGTCAGCACGGCGACCGAGCTCGAGACGGCCCAGGTGGCCTTCTTCGACCCCTCGCCGGTCGCGATCCGGGCCGGCCGCCGGCACCTCTACGACGCCCACGAGACCTCCGGCACCGGCGTCGTCGCCTGCGCCGCGTGCCACGTGGACGCGCGCATGGACCGCCTGGCCTGGGACCTGGGCGATCCCTCGGGCGCGATGAAGACCGTGGACAGCAGCCAGAACCTGGGCGCCAGCGTCCCGGGGCTGAACGCCGGCTTCCAGGACTGGCACCCGATGAAGGGGCCGATGCTGACCCAGACGCTGCAGGACATCGTCGGCAAGGAGCCACACCACTGGCGCGGCGATCGCGACGGCCTGGAGGAGTTCGCGCCGGCCTTCGAGGGGCTGCTCGGCGACGACGAGACCCTCAGCGCCACGGAGATGCAGGAGTTCGAGGACTTCCTGGCCACGATCCACTTCCCGCCCAACCCGCACCGCAACCTCGACAACTCGCTGCCGAGCGACCTGGCCCTGCCTGGGCACTACTCGACCGGACGCTTCGGTCCGGCCGGAGTGCCGATGCCCAACGGGAACGCCGTCTCGGGACAGGTCTCCTTCCGCCCGCCCAACCGCCTCGACGGCGGCAACCTGGCCTGCGTCACCTGCCACACGCGCACGACCGGGGCC
>Ga0315910_10004122_pt1 | contig 12225 bp, 8 predicted proteins | sample EdamamesoilMG_FD_204470 | JGI IMG/M metagenome (GOLD analysis project Ga0315910, IMG submission 204470) | Garden soil microbial communities collected in Santa Monica, California, United States - Edamame soil | ecosystem: Environmental > Terrestrial > Soil > Garden | place: USA: California... | reverse complement strand
CATTTAATGATATACCCCCAAATGGGTTTTATCTTGATTGCTGAATATTGATGCCGTTGAATTGGGCCCACGGTTTTCTTGCTTCTTCTGACTGAAATTTTGTATCCCTTTAAAAGCAATTGAAACCAGTTCTTTAAAATTTCATGAGCGAAGGGTTGAGGAGCCGAAAGATCAACATCGTGATCCCAGGGAAGAAGCTCGCCATCACGGACAATTCCCAACAATGTGCCACCTTCCAGGTGATAGGGAATGCCGTTCCTATCTAATAAATCAGTAACTGTAAAAAGTATTTTCCGGGCCCTTAAAAGATTCTCCCCCCTCAAATCAGGACTATCCATTGACATAAAATAATGTTTAACTTTCCGAATTGATTTTATGTACAAACTAATAAACAGGCTCCAGGTACGTACACGTAAACGTTAACGTAAAAAGTTACACCAAAAGCACAACGTCTCCTATGAAAATTGTTATCCTCGCTGCCGGCATTGGCTCACGTCTTGGCAATCCACTCCCTAAACCGCTTACGCTGTTAAAGAATGGAAAGAGCATTATGCAACAGCAAATTGAAAACCTTACCGCCCATTTTGACATCGATGACATCAATATAGTTGTAGGGTTCAAAAAAGAATTAATTCTCGAGAGCTTTCCAGACATCACTTTTATCTATAATCCGCTCTTTGATCAAACCAATACCTCCAAAAGCCTGCTCAAAGCGTTAAAAAAACTGCACCGCGAATCGGTGCTTTGGTTGAATGGCGATGTGGTTTTTGATGCCGACATACTGAAAGAACTAATGAAAACTATAGTAGCCAACAAATCTTTTGTATGCGTGAACAATCAAGAGGTGGGCGAAGAGGAAGTAAAATATACCCTGGATGGTCAGGGTTTTATAAAGGACCTTTCCAAGAAAGTAAAGGACGGAATTGGGGAAGCCGTGGGGATAAATTTCATCAGCAGTAAAGATATTAACACGCTGATTGCGCGATTGGAGCAGTGTGCTGATAACGATTATTTTGAACGGGGCATCGAGATGGCTATCGAACGAGATGGTCTCAAAGTATCGGCTATTGACATTTCCAAGTTCCGTTGTATGGAAATTGATTTCCGCGAAGATCTTGACAAGGCAAATAATATCTTTTAATTAGCGGTGAAGGCTGTATTGTTTTGTGTAAACCCTTACGCTTTTGGCATCTTAAAACCATTGTATGAGGAACTGCTGAAAGAACAACATGATGCCTTGTGGTATGTTGATAACAAAATGAAAGATCGCTTTCCTTTTGGCGACTGTCCACAAGCTCACGCTATCGATGAATTAATTACGTATCAGCCGGATGCCATCTTCGTTCCCGGCAATGAGATTCCGCATTATCTACGGGGCGTAAAAGTTCAGGTATTTCACGGGCTTGCCGGTGAAAAGAAAGGACACTTCCGTATTCGTAACTATTTCGATCTCTACCTTACCCAAGGGCCCTACTTCACAGAATGGTTTCAACGTGCATCCGAAAAACACGGAGATTTTGAGGTGCGGGAAACGGGATGGTGCAAGCTGGACACCCTTTATCAGAATCACGCGGAGTATCTCCAGGAGCGAAAAAATATTCTATCCAATCGCGGCAAGAAAAGTCTGGTGTTATATGCACCTACCTTTTCTCCGTCATTGACTTCAGCCGTTATAAAAAAAGAACAAATCTTTGAACTGGCCGATGGTGAAGACATTCACCTGATGATCAAATTTCACGATCTGATGGATGTTAATGTTATTGCGGAATATAAAAAGCTTGCTGACTCACGCAGCAATGTTGACGTAATCGATGACCGGAACATTCTGAAATACCTGATCATGGCCGATATCATGATCAGTGATACGTCATCGGTAGTGTACGAATTCATTTTACTCGATAAGCCGGTTATCACCATCAATTCGTCTTCCAATCACATCAGTTGGACAAATTTGCCAACGCAGGATAACCTCCGTGATGCTTTTGTGCATGAAATGAAAAATGATCCTTTTAAAAATTCACGGGCCGATATCATTCGGCAATATCATCCTTACACCGATGGAAAATCTTCCCTACGCATGATCAGGGCCACAACGGATTATATACAGCAAAATGGCGTTCCTTAAAAAAGAAAAATCAATTTCTATCGCAGGTACTTAATGAATAAGATGTTTGGACCTAAACAGAAAAGCTAGCGGCCGGCCGGCTCTTTTTTTTCCGAAGTATTGAATTTCAAACCAAAGCCCAAACTTGAAGCGCGCTGCGGATATGCCGTAACAAAACCATCTGCACCCCAGTCTTTCACTTTTTTCATGTCACCCAATTCGTTGACATTCCACGGAATCACCCGGATCTTTCGGCTACGAAGTTCCTGAATGTGACTCTGTTTCAAGAATTTATACTGAATGCCATAAATCGAAGGCGTGAACCCTAACTCGCGAAGATTTGATGCCACCGATTTTGAATTCGACACCAGCATGCACAACCTGACTTCAGGATGTTTCTTGTGCCAGTAGCTCAACACCCTGAAGTCGGATGAATGAACTACAATGCGATCAAGCGGAAGGTATTGATCGATTAACTGAAATACCAACTCTGAATATTCCTCCGGTGATGGATGAAACCTGTCTTCCGTAGCTTTTGATGATTCTATTTCAATGGCGTAATCAACTTCGTATGTAGTATATCCTTTAATGTGATTTTCAACCGCTACGATCAAGTCTTTCAAAAGTGGTTTCCATAGTGCCATGCCTTCACAATTCAATGCGCGTATTTCGCTGTGCCTCATCTGGTAAATATTGAAGACGGACTTTTTGTTTGCGAGTGTGCTGTCATTATTTGAACAATTGCGAATTGTAATGGTCGGTTCGGAAGAAATGATCACCTGCTTGTCTTCGGTGATCACGACTTCGAGTTTTATAGTAGTCACACCCGAATCCAGTGCGGTCAGAAAATTGCGAATTGTATTGTCCGGTTGGGACCCCGAAGCACGATATGCCTGGACATCAAACCGGGGAATGTACTGAGCCTGGAGGCTAGCCGCGATCAACAAAAATGAAAAACAAAACAAACGGGTCATGTGGCGAAAGTAAAGTGCCGTGTACGAATAGTCAACTACCGTGCACAGTTATTATTAACGCATAATGCGGATCATATTGCCTCCCGGTCGTCCGCCCATCGGGTTAAGTTGTTTGTTCAGCGCATAAATGAAACTCACCATATAATATCTGCCCAATGAATTTGCCGTGATGCGCTCCACATAATTTACATCCGCAGTCTGTGAGATCCCTATATTTTTATCAAGAAGGTTATTTACCGAGAACCTCAATTCCCCACTTTTTGCCTTTAACAGAAAGCGGGAAAATGAAATATTCACCAATGGAATAGATTGTTTGTATCCACTTCCCCGATACTCATACATAAGATATTCAAGCGAAGAAGTCAGCTGACAATTTTTCAGAAAAGAAAGATTGGCCTCTGCTATAAACGTTTTAGTAAAGAAGAGTTGATCTGCAGCCTCGCTCAATTCGTATTCAGCAGACTGACGGCTGATATTGGCACTGAGGCTGGCATTGAATATTTCCTTATAGGCATATTCATACCGGGCTCTTCCTCCCAAAGTCTGCTGCGCGATGTTTGTTTCATCGCCCTCGATAACGTTTACACCATTCTCGCGAACCAGGTTTGCGGAAAGACTGAACCTGCTTCCGATCTTTTGAATCGGGAAACCAAATGTGGCATCTCCTGAAACGCGAATGCCGTGATCTACATTCACCGGTGCAGAAACCCGTACGTTCTCTTCGGTGAATGTTTGCGATGTAACAATAGCATTTTGAGTATACGTGGCATCGATGAAAGCAAAGAAGTTAATGAATGTTGCCGGATCAAAAGTCGTAAAGTTCAACCGTCCGCTGTGCATATAAGCAGGACGCAAAGCCGGATTGCCAACGTACCAGTTCAACTGATCGCTGTTGTCAATCACCGGCTGCAGTTCCTGAATAGATGGTTCCTGCACGGAAGTTTCATAATCAAATCGTAAGTGCTTCGTGTTTGAGAAATCATAGTTGAAACGTGCAGCGGGCAAAATATTCTGATAGGATTTTGAGATGGGCCGGCCAATCAGCTCAAGTTCGCCTTCGAGGTACGTTTGCTGTACACTACTTCCAATGGTAAGATTGTAATTCGGCCGGTTCATGCGAAAATTCACCCCTGCCCGATGATATTGATAGTCGCTTTTATACTTGTTACTTAATTGAGGGTTAAGAATTTGCTCTTCACTAACCACATCGTATACTTCCTTATTCACATCATTTAAATTCTGACGGAATGTATAGTTACCTTCTAAATACTTACGCTTGCCCAGGGGTTCGGTATACGAAATTGTGCCGCTGTAATTGAGGTTGGTTGTACGTTGATTATTCGACTGATTAACTTCTTGCGTAACCGGCTCATCACCATAAAAGGTATTGTCGGCATTTTGTGATCCTTCACGATCATTCTCACTCGCATTGATCTGAATGTTAGTTGAAAGCGTTCTCCCTTTCCTGGCAAACTTATGTCTCCACAGCAAAGCGGTATTTACATTGAATGCATTACCCGAAGATGTGGTAACACCACGGCTTATATTGCTGATTTCACCAGCCGGATTTAACGTTTCACTCAGGGTTTTCTGATCGGCCACGACATCACTATAATTTACACTGCTTGTCCATTTTAATGAGTTCATCGAATCCAGCTTATGCTCGAGCGTTGTATTTACGCGATGATTGGAGTTTGAATTCAACTGGCGGCTGGTTTGATTGAATCGTACGTCACCAGCCGGCAGAATATTCAATCGTTGAGTAACCTGCGAAAGATCATGATCAAGGTGATTGTAGAAATAACTCGCATTCAACTCTGTCTTCTTGCCGAATTCATTATTGAAGTTGAATCCACCTGCATAGTTTGTCATTAATCCGGTATTTCTGCCCCCAAAGTTGAGCGGTATTCCATTCTGGTTATTGCCATTAAACTCCAGCCGGATTTGCCCACCGCGCATCATTTGCTGAGCACCACCGGAGAAGCTCATATATTCATCGATTGAAAATCCCTGGTCGTTCACATTGTTCGCCATGCCGAGAAATGAAAGTTGCTGGCCCTTCTTAAAACGGTTGATGTTTGCTTTGGCCTGATAGCGATCATCTGTACCCCCGCCACCCTGAATATTTCCGAAAGCACCGTTGCGTTTTTCTTCTTTTAATTCCAGGTTAATTGTTTTTTGACGTTGGCCATCATCAATACCGGAAAACACAGCCTGAACCGATTTCTTATCAAACACCTGCACCTTATCAATAGCGTCCGCTGGCAAATTTCGTGTGGCTACTTTCGGATCGCTTCCGAAGAAAGTCTTGCCATCCACGGTCACACCCCTCACCTCTTCACCTTGTGAACGGATCGTTCCATCATTGTCTACTTCTACTCCAGGAAGCTTTTTAAGCAACTCCTCAACATTAGCATTGGGATTAGTCTTGAAAGAGCTGGCATTGAATTCAATGGTATCGTGTTTAACAACCACGGGAGGTTTTTCCGCCTGCACCACGAGTTCATCCAGCCGGGTAAGCGCAACTTCCATTTGAATTTTCCCGAGGTCAACCACATCACTGTTCACAGCCGGGGTTAGAATAGTCGAGTGAGTTTTGTATCCTACAAACGTAATTTTAAGGATGTGCTCGCTGCGGCTTACATTCTTAATTTCAAAAAAACCATCGTTGTTTGTTGTTCCAAAATTTACGAGAGACGAATCTTTTGAACTGAGCAACATGACGGTGGCATACGGCAACGTGTTCCCGGTAGAGTCAAGGACCTGTCCCGTCACGCCCATTCTTTGAGCAAACGTGGTTGATGTGAATCCTATAAAAAGGATCATCCATACATTCTTTCCCATTCGCAATTCAATTAATTACGAATGATAATTCCGCCATTTGCACCCATGCGCTTCATGTGGTCGTCAACCATTTTGCGAAAGGCTGCTTCAGTCATTTTGGTGCCTCCGGTGGGAATCCTGAGCTCGCCTTTATGCAAGGGTCTTGAATCAATTTTTTGCGCTGTGATAATGCGTTCTCCTTCATTAATATCAACCAGAAGCACAGTGCCTGGCAATGTGTTGAAGCCTTCAGGGCCCAGGAACGATCTCAGTTTAACGGTGTACCAGGCCACCACATTTTGCTTGCGGTCTTCCTGGTAAAAAGTTGCCTGCCGGCATTCATATCCTAAAATTGTTTTCGTCTCCGTCCCAAATTTCCACGGAGATATTTTAAGCGTATCATCAATCAGGTATTTTTTCTCCATGAACTGCTGCAACACCACGCGCCTCGAAGTGGATTGATCAATATAGTATTCCGTTTGCGGTCTGCGAATCCGCATGCGCATTCCCTCACCTTCAAACTCGTCTTCCTCGGGCTCTTCCTCAATTACCGGTTTGTATACCGATTCGTTACCGTTAAAAAAGAGCTGGTCTTTGTGGATGTTGAATTCTGGCATCATGCTTTTCATGCCTTCCCGATCAGGGGGAAGCCTACGGTGCATATTTATTTTTACTTCATAGGTGATAACACCTTCTGTACTTTGTGCGAGAACAACGTGCGCAGCGGTTAGTGACACGAGGATGCCCAGGAGTAGTAGTATGCGTTTCATAGTTAGTGAGAGTTTCATGAATTATTCACGGGTAAATGTACGGGTGAGGATTTCCTGACCGGGTTAATAGTCCTGAAAGGAATGTTAATTAAGGTTAAAGGCATGTGCAGATAGAGATGACCTGCGTTACCTTTGTTAGCAGTTGCCGATTATCCATTTATGACAATCATGCGCTCAAAAAATACCACCGTTGTGTTAATGATCAGCAGTTTGTTTTTGCTGATCCTGTTTGAAGTTCTCTGGCTACGAAGTTCTTACGAACGGGCCTTTCAGGATTTCAGGCGAGATGCAAATATTCTTTTCCGTACAACCGTGATGGATATGCGCGATTCGCTCCTGTCAAAAAACATTGAGGTTATTTCATCAGACACGACCCAACAGAGAATCAATAACATTTTCACAATAGAAACTGACTCGGTTGAACTACACCGGATACGTGACACGGTTGTTACACGGGCGAGGATCCATTCACAAACTTCGCAGATCCAGGTATTTGTGAGGCAAGGTGATTCGGTAAATGCCGATGTCCTGAGACCACTTGCTTCAAAAATTCTGACGCATGATTTACGTGGCGGGAAAGGCGATTCAAAGCGTTTTGTTGTGCGGTTAACTGCAGATTCTTTAAACCGTGATAGCCTGCGGATTCAATTTAAAAAAATACTGACTACAGCGGGAATACATACGCCATTCTTCATTCAGTATATCCAGGACATAGAACATGCCGAGCCAGGCCTGCCCGGGATGCCTCGTGCGATGGCGTGGAAACGAATCAGCAGTTCCCCGCTGGAAGACGAAGGGGTTACCAATACAGATACGCTGCGAACCGAACCCATTAAGTTTAATCCGCTGCATTCTTACACCGCTTCGTTTACTGGTATGCGTGCTTCCTTAATTCAGAAAATAACGCCACAGATTTTGTTTTCCCTCTTTCTTACGCTGATGATCACGGGAGCCTTCATCCTGATGTATCGGAACCTTCGGGCTCAGGAAAAATTGATGGCTTTAAAAAACGATTTCATCAGCAATATGACCCATGAGCTAAAAACTCCGGTAGCTACCGTAAGTGTGGCGTTAGAAGCATTAAAAAATTTTCGGGCTATGAACGATCAGAAACTCTCCGAAGAATACCTGGAGATTGCCCAACGTGAACTGAGCCGGCTCAATGGTATGACTGAAAAAATTCTGGAGGCTTCGGTATTCGAAAGCAAAGGCATCGTATTCACACCGGGAAAAACGGATATTAATGAATTACTAAACGAAGTGTTGCTGGCCAACAAAGCTGTTTTTGACAAACGTCATGCGCAAGTATCCGTTACCCGTCAGGGAGGTCCCTTCACGCTCTCCGGAAGCGCTGCCTATTTGTCAAGTGTTATTCATAACCTGGTGGATAACGCCCTGAAGTATAGCCCGGATAAACCGGTGATTGATATTCAGCTAACCGCAGATCAAAAAGCGATCACACTTATCATAGAAGATCACGGCATTGGAATACCGGCAGAGTATCAAAAAAAAATATTTGAAAAATTTTTTCGTGTACCTACCGGTGATGTTCACAACACAAAAGGATATGGCCTTGGGCTAAGTCATGTAGCCAGCATCGTAAAAAGCCATGGCGGAACGATTGACGTAAGCGGTGAACCAGGCAAAGGCAGTAAGTTCAAAGTCACTATCCCGAAGCAAAATCATGGCGAAAATTAAAATTCTATACGTTGAAGACGAGCCCTTCCTGGGAAGAATTGTAAAAGAAAGTCTTGAAAGTCGTGATTTTGACGTGATCATGGTGAAGGATGGAAAAGATGCAGTTCACCAATTTCAACAAACGCAACCTGATATTTGTGTATTAGACGTAATGCTTCCATCCAAAGATGGCTACGCCATCGCCCGCGAAATACGTGCTGTCAACAAGAATATGCCCATCATTTTTGTTACCGCTAAAACACAGACTGAGGATTTGGTCAAAGGATTTGACTCCGGTGGTAACGATTACATCCGCAAGCCCTTCAGCATGGAGGAACTCATTGTCCGGGTGAACAACCTGCTTCAATTGAAAATGAATTTCAGGAACACGTCAGCACGTGAATTGATGGCAATCGGAAAATTTGAATTTAACCCAGGACGGTATGAATTGCGCCATGGCGAAACCACTAAAAAACTTTCCCACCGCGAATCAACACTTTTGCAGATGCTGGCTGAAAATAAAAACAGTACTACGCAGCGCAAAGATATTCTCCTGAAGATCTGGGGCGATGATTCATTCTTTAATTCACGCAATCTTGACGTGTATATCACAAAACTCCGAGACTACCTGAAAGAAGACCCTTCTATCGAAATAATAACGATCAAAGGAATCGGGTATCACTTTGCAGCGGGTTAACAGTATTGAGTGTGTTTGGGAAACCGATGACCTTGCTCCCCCAACGGGCATTAACCTAAACCATTTGTGGGTAATACAGGATTCGAACCTGTGACCCCTACCCTGTCAAGGTAGTGCTCTAAACCAGCTGAGCTAATTACCCGGTTATTTAAAGGAATGTGAAATTATAAGTTTCCAGCAGAAAGCACAGAAGGCACAAAAAAGATTCTGTGCCTTCTGTATAATTTCTTAACGCTGCAACTTAAAGCGGGTTTTCAGATCGCCCACCATTATGGTAAAGTATCCATCCTCCAGCACGGGCTCTCCTTTTTTATCCGGGAACGACAGCTGGTCGGTCTTGATAGTAAACGTGAATGTTTTTGACTCACCGGCTTTGAATAACTCTTTTTCATAGTACTTCAAATCACGGACAGGTCGGGAGATGCTTGCCACTTCATCATGCAGGAACCACAACACCGCCTCTTTACCATCGCGTGAGCCGGTGTTCTTAACCGTTACCGAAGCTTTAATCTCTCCGGTTACTGAAGTCAAAACAGAATCACTCAGTTGAAGATCACTGTATTCGAAAGTGGTATAGCTCAATCCGCTACCGAAGGGAAGAAGCGCTATCGGATTTGGAATTTCATGTGCGAGTTGCACTTCACTTACCTTATGGTTATGTGGCACCAGGCGATTTACCGAATGAGGATAGTTGAAGCTAAGTTTCGCACTGGGATTTACTTTACCACTAAGAATTTCAGCAATGGCTTGCGCGCCTTCAAGGCCGGGAAGTCCGGCAAAGAGCACAGCCTTGCAACCCGGATATACTTTGGTGAACACACGAGGTCTTCCACTGATCATCACAACGATAACCGGCTTACCGGTTGCCTGTGCGGCTTTAATCAATTCAATCTGCTCGTCTGGAAGACTGATGTCGAGTATACTTCCGAATCCTTCTGAATACGGAAGCTCGCCCAATGCCAACACGATGGCTTCTGCTTTTGATGCTTTTGATTTTACCTCCGCAGCAGAAGCAGCAAGGGTTACCGAGTTGAATTCTTTTTCCATGGCAGTCTTTACCGTCAGCATGTCATCCGGGAAAAGCGAATCGGCTGCAGGAATCCAGTGCATAGTCCAGCCACCGGCAAGGCTTCTCTTGATATCCGCATTTGGTCCAGCCAGCAGAATTTTTTTTGTGGAAGCCAGCGGCAATGCATTATCGTTCTTCATCAGCACGATCGATTCGCGTGCAGCTTCCAATGCTTTTGCACGATTCTCCCGGGTTCCAATCCGGTTGAAGCGATCGTTGCGCGGATACGGATTATCGAACAAGCCAATGTCAAATTTTAAACGGAGAATACGGCTTACGGAAAGATCGATTCGTTCCTGAGAGATCTTTTTTTCGTTCACTAATTCCACCAGGTAATCGTGAAACTTAGTAGTATAGGGCGTCATGGCCATGTCAACGCCCGCATTGATGGCGCGATAAGTAGCATCTTTTTCGTCTACCGCTACGTGGTGATTTCTGTACAGACGGATAATATCTTCCCAGTCCGTTACGGCCACGCCTTTGAACTTCAGTCGTTCGCGGAGAATTTCAGTGAGTGCCCAGTATGAAGCGTGTACAGGTTCACCGTTGATTTCACCGCTGTTGATCATTACCGTTTTAATTCCCGCATCGATCGCTGCTTTGAATGATGGCAAATGGAATTCCCATAGCGCCTGCTCCGAAACATCAACCGGTCCGCGGTCCCATCCATACTTTGGATCCGAGTAAGCAAAGAAATGCTTCGCTGTTGCTGCAATTTTATAGGGCGCAATAGCTGAATCAGCCTGAACAGTTTTCACAAAAATACTTCCCATAGTTGAGGCGACATAAGGAGACTCACCTAAAGTTTCATAGTAGCGACCCCACAGTGGCGTGCGAGCCAGATCAAGTACAGGAGCAAACAACCATTGATGTCCGATGTCTGCTGTTTCGATGGCCGTTACGTGCGCCATGTCTGCCGGGAACTGATTGTTGTACGTGGCCGCTGTGTTGATGGCATGCGGGAAGATAGTTCCGCCTTTGAGGTAATTCGGACCGTGCATGTGATCCACTCCGTAGATCAATGGAATCTTGAGACGTGACGTTCTCATGTTCACATCCTGCAGGTCTTTGTAGAACTGATACCAGGTTTCTGCCGGAACTGCCACACCATTCAGGAATGATCCGACATGGTACTTACGAAGCATTTTTGCCAGCTTAGCGGTGTCGGCTTTGATTTCAATTTTTAAATCAGCTCCAGCTCCCCATTGCGCATTGGCAACAATTTCAGAATTGTTGATCTGCGTCATCTGGCCTACTTTTTCTTCGAGGGTCATCTGGCTGATCAGATCATCAATTTTCTTTTCCACTTCAGCATTGTTACTCCGTTCGAAATTCCGGAGGTCGGTCAGTGAAAGGGATTGGGTTTCAGACCCGCTCTTCTCGGGACTGCATCCTGCCAGCCAACTCATAATCGAAAGGCATAACAGGACTTTCAACAAAGACTTCATATTGGGATTTTTGGGTTTGGTTTAACTTTTAAAAATAAGCATGCTCCAGAGGTATTAACATTACCTTAACTCAATTTCAAATAAATGATGCCGCAATCGATTTCGTATTAGGAAAAGTTTAGCTTCTCTTAAATATTAATTCCAAGTTTATAATCGTTACTTGACCTTATTTTCAATGATGAAAACAGCGGAATACTGGGTCAAACATCTCGACCTGAAAGCACATCCGGAAGGGGGATTTTATAAAGAAACATATCGCTCGGCAGAAAGCCTCCCAGCGACTGCGTTGCCCCAACGATTTACCGGATCACGAAACTTTTCTACCGCCATTTTCTTCCTGCTTCGCTCACAAGACCGGTCTGTCTTTCATCGCATAAAATCGGATGAGTTGTGGCATTACCATGCCGGGAGCACGTTACACATCTACGTTTTAAACGAAAACACATTCGTAACCCATAAGCTTGGGCCCGACATTGAAAATGGCGAAGCCCTTCAGGTTGTCATTCCGGCTGGTTGTTGGTTTGGTGCAAAAGTATTGCAAGAAAATAGCTATGCACTTTCCGGATGCAGTGTATCACCGGGATTTGACTTTCAGGATTTTGAAATTGCCGATCGTGAACACCTGTTTAAAACTTTTCCGGATCAACAGAGCATCATAGCGTT
>Ga0315910_10004119_pt1 | contig 12231 bp, 7 predicted proteins | sample EdamamesoilMG_FD_204470 | JGI IMG/M metagenome (GOLD analysis project Ga0315910, IMG submission 204470) | Garden soil microbial communities collected in Santa Monica, California, United States - Edamame soil | ecosystem: Environmental > Terrestrial > Soil > Garden | place: USA: California... | reverse complement strand
CGCGTGGATCGTGAGCGCCGAGCAGGTGGAGACCACCAAGGTGTACGCACGCAACGTCGCGCGCGTCGAACCCGCGTGGATCGAGCAGGCCGGCGCACACCTGGTCAAACGCCAGCACTACGAGCCGCATTGGGAGCGGCGCGCCTCGCGTGCGGCAATCTACGAACGCGTGACGTTGTTCGGGCTCGTGTTGTCGTCGGGTCGAAGCGTGCCGTACGAACAGGTGGACCCCGTCGCCGCCCGCGAACTCTTCATCAAGCACGCGCTCGTGCACATGGAGTACGACAGCCGCGCCCCGTTCCTCGCGCACAATCTCAAGTTGCTCCAGGACCAGGAATACCTGCAGCAGAAAGGCCGACGCGTGGATCTGCTCGGTGACGAGAACCAGCTCTACGAGTTCTTCGACGCACGCATTCCTGCAGGAATTTCCACGGGCGCGGCTTTCGAGAAGTGGCGTCGCGAGGCAGAGGCGAAAGACAAGAAAATCCTGTGGCTCACCGAGCAGGACATCTCGCCCGGCGAAGCCGAGCTCGATGCCGAACAGTTTCCCGACCACTTGTCCGCGGGGCCGCTGGTCGTCCAGCTGCGTTACCGTTTCGAGCCGGGAAACGAGGACGACGGCGTATCGGCGCTGATCCCGCTGCACGTACTCAACCAGCTTCCCGACGAACCTTTCGAATGGCTGGTGCCGGGATTGCTCGACGAGAAGATAGAGGCGCTGGTGCGCTCGCTGCCCAAGAACCTGCGCGTGCATTTCGTGCCGGTGCCCGACGCGGTGGCACGCGTGCTGCCCCTGCTCGACCGTGGCCGTGGCTCACTGCACGCGCAGCTCGCCGATGCGTTGCTGCGCACCGGCGGTGTCCAGGTGCCACGCGATTCGTTCCGGGAAGACCTGTTGCCGCCGCACCTGCGCATGAACTATCTGCTCGTCGACGACAGCGACAAGGTGATCTCGCGATCGCGCAGTCTTGCGGAGTTCCGCGAACGCCATGCAGGGGCCTCTCAGCAGGTCTACGCCAAACAATCGCAGCTCACGACCGGCGCGAAGTCGTGGGTGTTCGACGATTTGCCGGAAAAGCAGGACGCCGCACCGGGCATTCGCAAGCAGGTGGGTTATCCGGCGCTCGTCGATGAGGGCGATACCGTCGGTCTGCGCGTGTTCGCGACGCCGCCCGAAGCCCGCGCGAGTCACGAGCGTGGTACCACGAGGCTCATCCGTCTCGTCCTGGCGCGGGATCTGAAGCCGCTGCGTCGCGATCTTGCCGTGAACGTGCAGGGAGAGATCGTGTACCGCGGTCTCGCCGCGCATCCGCTTCTCAATCAGACGCTGGTCGCCGGACGCGATTTGCGCGACGACCTGCTCGACCGCATCGTGATGACAGTATTCCTCGCAGGCCGCGAACCGCCGCGCAACGCCGCCGCTTTCGAGGAGCGCATCGCGAGCTCGCGCGGCGGCATCGGCCTGCCTGCGCAGGAGATCTCGAAGACCGTGCAGACCGTGCTCGAGCGGCTGTCCCGCATCCAGGCCGCGCTGCCGAAGGCGCCCAGGGCCACGGCCGACGACATTCGCTCGCAACTCGCGTGGCTGGTCCCCGCGGGTTTCCTCCTGCTGACGCCCTGGCATCGGTTGCAGGAATTTCCGCGCTATCTACAGGCGATCGAGCAGCGGCTCGAAAAGGCGGGTCAGAATGCGGGCCGCGATGTGCAGCTGGCCGCCAGCGTGGTGCCGCTCGAGAAGCGCTACCGCGCCCAGGTGCAGGCCGAGCGGGGGCTGAAACCACCGGCGAACGACGAATACCGCTGGATGCTGGAAGAGTTCCGGGTGTCCTTGTTTGCGCAGCAGCTCAAGACCCGAATGCCGATCTCCGCGCGGAGGCTCGAAGACGCGTGGTCGGAACGGGAGAAGACGCCTGTGGGCTGAGTCTCCCTCGGAGTATGCTGCCGCCCCATGAATCCGAGCGATCCGTACCACGCCCACATCTACTACGAAGAGCACACCTGGGACGCCGCGCGTCGACTGCACCAGGAGCTCAGCGACATGCTGGTGGCCGGCACGCTGCCCAATCTGGTGCTGGTCGGAAAGATGTACGAGACCGGTGTGGGTCCGCACCCCATCCCGCAATTCGAGATCCAGTTTTACGCGGCCGCGGTGCCCGAGGTCACGCGGCTCCTCGAGAAGTCAGGGCTGAGGTCACTGATCCATCCGCTGACGGATGACGATCTTGCAGACCACACCACGTTGGCGGTGTGGCTGGGAGAGCCGGTTCCGCTGGACGAGTCGGTGCTCGATCCGCCGGGACACAACCAGGGCATCGCAAGGTTTGGGAAAGTCGAGTTTTCCTGAGCCGATAACGCATGAACTCGATCCGGCCGGCCAGGACCACCGCAGACCTCGCCACGGCGCGAGAACTCTTCATTGAATACGCGGCATTCATCGGCATCGATCTCGAGTACCAGGGATTCAGCGCGGAGCTCGCCAATCTGCCGGGAAAATACGCGCCACCTTCTGGCGAGCTGCTGATTGCGGAAGTCGACGGCGCGGCCGCGGGATGCGTCGCGCTGCGTGCGCTCGACGATCAGACGGTCGAGATGAAGCGGCTCTTCGTGCGGCCTGCCGCGCGCGGCGCAGGACTTGGCCGACGACTCGTCGAGGCAGCCATTGCAAATGCAAAGCGGGGCGCGTATTCAGAGCTTCGGCTGGATACGCTCGACACGATGACTGGCGCGCGCGCGTTGTATCGCTCGCTCGGCTTCGTCGAGATTCCGCCGTACGGGCGCGACCACCTGCCGGGCACGGTGTTCTACGGTCTCGCCCTGGTTGATTGAAGCTCTCACGGGGTTGGCCATGAGAAATCGGACGCTCGCCATTTTCATCACGTGGCCATTCCTGCTGTCGCTGGCGGTGCTGCTCGTCAATGACTGGCTGTTGAAGCGGGCGTTCCCGGGTTTCATCACCGGTAAGCTTTCCGATTTCGCGGGCCTGGCTGTTGTCGCGCTGCCGTTGTTCGCCGCATTCCCACGGCACACGCGCGCTCTCTATCTCGCGATCGGCGGCGTATTCCTCTGGTGGAAGAGCCCCGCGTCCGGCTCGTTCATCTCTTATATAAATGACCTGCTGCCGATGAAGATCGGCCGCACGGTCGACTACGGCGATCTCATCGCGCTCATCGTGCTGCCATTCTGTTCCCGATTCGCGGCGAACGAACCACGCAGCGGCGTGAGCTCGCATGCACTGCGTCGCTGGCTGTTGCCACCCGTGCTGGCGGCCACGCTGTTTGGAGTCATGGCAACTTCTCAAGCTCCCCTGATTCGCAAGGACTTCGAGGTTCGCGCCATTGAATCCTCGGCGCCATTTCCACGCGATGGCATCGTCGATGCGATCGCGGAGGTCGCGCGATCGCGCGGTCTCAAGGCGGCGGAGGCCAATCCACCGCATTGGGAAGGCGCCTTCGAGGGCCGTGGTGTGTTGTTGACGTACACATTCAAGGGACCGACCGGAATCGCCGTGGGCATCCAGCCCAACTCGGGAGATTCCGGAGGCAGCAAAGCCGAGAAGTTGCGGGACGAGATCAAGAAGACCCTGTCGCTTCGTTTCAACGGCCTCGAGTTCGTCGATCCACCGCCTTCCCGCTAGTTGGGCCGCTGCCCGCTGCTGATGCGCGTGCCCGGACCCGGTGCACCGACATGAGGCAATGAGCCGAATCCAGGGGCCCGGCTGTCGAAATTCCTCTTTTCGGCGCGTGGCACAGACGTTGCTTTATCACCCTCAAGTCGGACGAGGGATGTTCAGCAATGTCAAAACGAATTGTCGTGGTGGGTCACGGCATGGTCGGCCAGCGCTTTCTCGAAACGCTGACCAAGGACGGTCAAAGCGACCTGGCGATCACCATGCTCGCGGAAGAACCGCGGCTGGCCTACGACCGCGTCAACCTCTCCAAGTACTTCTCGGGCTCGAGCGTCGAGGACCTCACGCTCACGACCCGTGAGTTCTTCGACAAGAACGGCATCGAGCTGTACTCCGGCGATCCGGTGGCGGCCATCGACCGCGCTAACAAGCGAGTCACCACGAAGAGCGGTGCTGAATACGAATACGACATCCTGGTTCTCGCCACGGGTTCGAGCGCGTTCGTGCCGCCGATCCCGGGCCGCGACCGCCCTGGTGTGTTCGTGTACCGGACCATAGAGGATCTCGAAGCCATCAGCGAAGCCGGCAAGAATTCCACGCGCGGCGTGGTGATCGGCGGTGGATTGCTCGGCCTCGAAGCCGCGAAGGCATTGAAGGACCTCGGGCTGGCCACGAACGTCGTCGAGTTCGCTCCGCGGCTCATGGCCGTGCAGGTGGACGAGGGCGGTGGTGGATTGCTTCGCGCGCGCATCGAAGCGCTGGGCGTGGCCGTGCACACCGGCAAGAACACGACTCGCATCGATGACGGCGAAAGCGCGCGGCATCGCATGCATTTCGCCGACGGCGGTTCTCTCGAGACCGACGTGGTGGTGATCTCGGCGGGCATCCGCCCGCGCGACGAATTGGCGAAGGCCTGCGGCCTTGACGTCGCGCAGCGCGGTGGCATCGCGATCAATGGCGATTGCCGCACGTCCGACGAGTCCATCTACGCCATCGGCGAGTGCGCGTCCTATGAAGGTCGCGTGTTCGGTCTCGTGGCGCCGGGTTACCAGATGGCGCGTATTGCGGCTGCCCACATTCTCGGTACGGAAGGCGAAGCCTTCGCCGGCGCCGACATGAGCACCAAGCTCAAGCTTCTGGGCGTCGAAGTGGGATCGATCGGTGATGCGCACGCGGCCACGCCGGGTGCGCGCGTGTATTCGTTCTTCGACCAGCGCAAGGAGGTCTACAAGAAGCTGGTAGTCGACGCCGAGGGCAAGAAGCTCATCGGCGCCGTACTGGTTGGCGATACGTCTGACTACTCGATGTGGCATCAGACCGTGGCCAACGCGATGGCCCTTCCGGAGAATCCGGAGACGATGTTGTTTCCGGCAGCGGCGGCAGGTGCGGGTGCACCCCCGACCAACGCGCTAGCCGCGCTGCCGGCAACAGCATGTGTCTGTTCGTGCAACAACGTGTCGAAAGGCGGTATCTGCTCGGCCATCGAAGCCGGGTGCACGACCGTCGGTGCCCTGAAAACCAAAACAAAAGCGGGCACCACCTGCGGCGGCTGCACGCCGCTGGTGACTCAAATCCTCAACGCCGAGCTCAAGAAACGCGGCGTCACGGTCAACACGTCGATGTGCGAGCACTTCCCGTACACGCGCCAGCAGCTGTACCACCTCGTACGAATCGGCGAGATCAAGAGTTTCGAAGACCTGCTCGCGCGCCATGGCCGCGGGCTCGGCTGCGACATCTGCAAGCCGGCCGTCGCGTCCATCATGGCGTCGTGCTGGAACGAGTTCGTGCTCAAGAAGCGCCACGCGGTCCTGCAGGACACCAACGACTACTTCCTCGCGAACATGCAGAAGGACGGTACGTATTCGGTAGTCCCCAGGGTGCCGGGTGGGGAGATCACGCCCGAGAAGCTCATCGTAATCGGGCAGGTGGCGAAGAAGTTTGGCCTGTACACGAAGATCACGGGCGGCCAGCGCATCGACCTGTTCGGCGCGCAGGTGCACCAGCTGCCGCTGATCTGGAAAGAACTCATCGACGCCGGCATGGAATCCGGTCACGCGTATGGCAAGGCGCTGCGCACCGTGAAGAGCTGCGTCGGCTCCACGTGGTGCCGCTACGGCGTGCAGGACAGTGTCGGTCTCGCGATCGATCTCGAGAATCGCTACAAGGGCCTGCGCGCGCCTCACAAGATCAAGTTCGCGGTGTCAGGCTGCACGCGCGAGTGCGCCGAAGCGCAGAGCAAGGACGTCGGTGTCATCGCCACGGAAGGTGGCTGGAATCTCTACGTCTCGGGCAACGGCGGCATGAAGCCGCGCCATGCAGACCTGCTGGCGCGGGACCTGGATACGCCGACGCTCATCAAGTACATCGATCGCTACCTGATGTTCTACATCCGCACGGGTGATCGCCTGCAGCGTACCTCGACCTGGCTCGAGAACCTCGAAGGCGGCATCGACTACGTGCGCAAGGTGGTTTGCGAAGACTCGCTTGGCATCGGCGCCGAACTCGAAGCCGACATGGCGCGCGTCATCGGCAACTACGCCTGCGAGTGGAAGGTCGCCATCGAGGATCCGGCGACGCTCAAGCGTTTCCGTCACTTCGTGAACTCGGACGAGAAAGACCGCAACGTGGTGTTCGTCGAGGAGCGCGGGCAGATTCGCCCGGCGAGCGCCGAAGAGCGTGTCGAGGCCGCGGCGCAGGCCAAGGCCGAAGCCAAATCTGAAGGCGAAGTGGTGGCGGCATGAGCAACTCCAGCTGGCACGACGTGTGCGCGCTCGAAGATCTCATCGAAGGCACTGGCGTGGCTGCGCTGGTGGCTGGGCGGCAGATCGCACTGTTCCAGGTCCATGGCCGCGTCTACGCGCTCGACAACTTCGACCCCGCAAGCCGCGCGAACGTGTTGTCTCGCGGACTCACGGGCAACCTGCAGGGCGAACGGGTGGTGGCGTCACCTATCTACAAGAACCACTACTCGCTCCAGAGCGGGCGGTGCATGGAAGACCCGACGTTCAATCTCACTGCATATCCGACGCGCGTGACCGACGGTCGCGTCTTCGTCGAGTCGCCGGACCGCATGAAGCGCACACGCCTCGTGGTGGCAGGCAACGGCATGGCCGGCATGCGCACGGTCGAAGAGCTGCTCAAGCTCGGCATCGCCGACCGCTTCCAGATCACGGTGTTCGGCGCCGAGCCGCGGGGCAACTACAACCGCATCCTGTTGTCGCCGGTGCTCTCGGGTGAACAGCAGGCCGACGACATCATGCTGCATCGGCCGAACTGGTATGCGAAACGCGGCATCACGCTGCACTCGGGCGATCCCATCGTGGAGATCGATCGCAAGCGTCGAACGGTGCGTTCGAAGAACGGGACGGTGGAGGCCTACGATCGCCTGCTCATCGCGACGGGCTCCGATCCCATCGTGCTGCCGCTGCCGGGCAAGGAACTGCCCGGGGTGGTCACGTTCCGCGATCTCGACGACGTCAACCGCATGCTCGAGCGTTCGGGTGCGGGCCGGCGAGCCGTGGTGATCGGCGGAGGCCTGTTAGGCCTGGAAGCGGCGCACGGACTTGCGCTGCGAGGCATGCATGTCACGGTCGTTCACCTGCTCGACACGCTCATGGAGCGCCAGCTCGACGCGTCGGCGGGGGCGCTGCTCAAGGCCGCGCTCGAGAAGCGCGGCATCGAGTTCCGGATGTGCGCGAAGACGAAAGAGATCGTGGGCGGCGAACGCGTCGCCGGCGTGAAGTTCGACGGCGGTGAGGAAGTGGCAGCCGATCTCGTCGTGATGGCCGTCGGCGTGCGGCCAAATATCGATCTCGCGAAGAAGGCGAATCTCGCCTGCGACCGCGGCATCCTCGTCGACGACACGTTGCAGACCTACGACCCTGCCATCTACGCCGTGGGCGAGTGCGTCCAGCATCGCCGCCAGACCTTCGGTCTCGTGGCGCCGCTGTGGGAACAGGCGCGAATATCCGCGCAGCACATCGCGGAAATCGGCGTGTCGCGCTTCTCCGGCGCCGTCAACTCGACGCAGCTCAAGGTGTCCGGCATCGAAGTGTTTTCGGCGGGCGATTTCGCGGAACGTCCCAACCGTGAGTCCCTGGTGCTCTCGGACAAGAAGAGTGGCGTCTATAAACGTGTAGTTCTCGAGGGCAACAAGGTGTGCGGCGCGGTGTTGTTTGGCGATGTGCGCGAAGCTTCACGGCTGCGCGACCTGATCGCCGACCAGACCGACGTTGGCCCGATCCGTGATCAGCTGCTGTTCGACACGTCGGCAGCTGCCTAGCGCGTGACACTCGGAAGTCCCACCAAAACTACCTGCCCTTATTGCGGAGTGGGTTGCGGCGTGCTCGCCACACCGCGCAAGGGTAGCGCCGTCGACGTTCGAGGCGACCCGGCGCACCCGGCGAATCGCGGCAAGCTCTGTGTCAAAGGCTCCGCGTTGGGCGAGACCGTGGGACTCGAGGACCGCGTGCTTCACCCCAAGGTGCGCGGCGCGCGAACGACCTGGGATGTCGCCATCGCGACTGTCGCCGACGCGTTCCGTGAGTGCATCCGCAGGCACGGCCCGGATTCCGTGGCGTTCTACGTCTCGGGTCAGCTGCTGACCGAGGACTATTACGTCGCCAACAAGCTCATGAAGGGCTATGTCGGCAGTCCCAACATCGACACCAACTCGCGGCTCTGCATGGCCTCGGCAGTGGCTGGGCACAAGCGTGCGTTCGGCGAAGACGTCGTGCCGGTCAGCTACGACGACCTCGACCAGTCCGATCTCATCGTGCTGGTGGGGTCGAACACCGCGTGGTGCCACCCCATCATCCTGCAACGAATCCTCGCGGCCCGCAAAAGTCGTCCGGACATGAAGATCGTCGCGCTGGATCCTCGTCGTACCGCGACCACGCAAATCTCCGACATGCACCTGCCGCTGAAGGCCGGCACCGACGTGCACCTGTTCAACGGGTTGCTGGTGTGGCTGGCGGAGAATGGCCACGTCGATCATCGCTTCGTCGCCGCGCACACCGAGGGATGTGCCGAAGCGCTGCAGGCGGCGCGTGCGGGGGGCGGAGATCTCCAGGCCACCGCCATGGCCTGCGGGCTCGACGTGACCGAACTACGCGCATTCTACGAGTTGTTTGCGAAGACTCCGGCGGTGATCACGGCGTTCTCGCAAGGCGTGAACCAGAGCTCGGCGGGTACCGACAAGGTCAATGCCATCATCAATTGCCACCTGGCCACCGGGCGCATCGGCAAGCCGGGCGCCGGGCCGTTTTCCGTGACGGGGCAGCCGAACGCCATGGGTGGCCGCGAAGTAGGTGGGTTCGTCAATACGCTCGCCGCGCATGTCGACCTGCACGATGAGGCCGGCCGCAACGCCGTGAAAAACTTCTGGCGCAGCCCGGCGATCGCCAGCAAACAAGGTCCAAAGGCGGTCGAGATGTTCGACCGCATCCACGAAGGCAGGATCAAAGCCGTCTGGATCATGGCCACCAACCCGGTGGTCAGCCTGCCGGATGCCGACAAGGTGAAGGAGGCGCTGCGCAACTGCGAGTTCGTGGCGGTATCCGACGTCATGGGCAACACCGACACCGCGGCGTTTGCGCACGTGCTGCTGCCGGCGCTGGCCTGGGGCGAGAAAGACGGCACGGTGACCAACTCCGATCGAACGATCTCCCGCCAGCGCGCCTTCCTTCCGCCGCCGGGCGAAGCGCGCGCCGACTGGCGCGTGATCTGCGAAGTCGCGCGCGCCATGGGGTTCGATGGATTCAACTTCATATCGCCGCACGAGATTTTCCGCGAGCACGTGCAGCTCACGGCGCATCACAACGACGGCCGGCGCATGCTGAATCTTGGCGCGTGGGCCAACATCACCGCGGCGGAGTACAAGAACTGGCAGCCTGCGGCCTGGCCCATGGCGGAGTCGCGCGAGTCAGCGAAGGGCCCGATGTTCGCCGACGGCAAGTTCATGCACGCCGATGGCAAGGCGCGTTTCCTGCCGCTGGCGCCCCGATTGCCGGAGAACGCGCCGACGGAAGATTTCCCGCTGGTGTTCAATACGGGGCGCGTGCGCGATCACTGGCACACGATGACCCGCACCGGGAAGTCGGCAAAGTTGTCCGCGCACATCGCCGAGCCCTTCGTCGAAGTGAATCCCGCGGATGCGCTGCGCTACGCGGTTCGCGCCGGCGAGCTTGCGCACGTGCGTTCGAAGTGGGGAACGATGGTCGCGCGCGTGCGGACCGACGGCGAGGTGCCGGCCGGCATGGTGTTCGCGCCCATTCACTGGAATCGCGCCTTCGCATCCGATGCACGCGTCGGTGCACTGACAAACCCGGTCGTCGATCCGATCTCGGGCGAACCCGAGCTCAAGCACACACCGGTGAGCCTCGAGCCCTTCGCGGCGGACTGGTATGGCGTGATCTTCACGCGTGAGCCGCTCGAGACGCCCGACACCGCATGGTGGACGCGAGTCACCGGCGGCCAGTTCACGCGATACGAACTCGTCGGGCGCAAGGTGCCGGATTGGACGGCTGATGCGCGACGGCTGCTCAACGTACCGGCGGGCGCCGAAGTCGACTGGATCGAATACCGCGATCCCGCGCGACATCTGTTCCGTGGCGCGTGGATCGTCGATGGAAAACTGCAGGCCTGCATCTACATCGACGGGCGGCCGTCCCTGCCGGATCGTGCCTGGCTCGCGGGTCTGTTCGTGAAGCGCGAGTTCGACGCGGCGGCCCGCGGCAGCCTGCTCGCCGGTCGCGCGCTCGCAGGTTCGGACCAGGGTGCGCTCGTGTGCTCGTGTTTCGGGGTCGGCGCCAACCCCATCGCTGCCTGCGCGCGCGAGCTTGGCGTCAAGGCCACGGCGGTCGAAATCGGGAAGCGCCTCAAGTGCGGCACGAACTGCGGATCCTGCGTGCCGGAAATCAACGCCATCATCGGCAACGTCGCAAAGAAGAAGAGCGCCTGACCTTCTGGTAGTGTTCGCGGGCCACTGTTCCGGGGAGATACCGTGAGACCGACAGCGTTCATCGTTGCGTTCGCCTTCTATGCGGCTGCTGCCAGCGCCGCGCCACCGCAGAAACTCTACTTGTGGTCCGATGGCGCGCCGGGTGCCAGGGCCAACGGCGGCGACGAAGTCGTCACCATCAAGGGCCAGGGCGATCACGTGGTGTCAAACGTGCATCGGCCGTCCATCACGGTCTATCTACCGGAGAAGCACGCCGGCGTGTCGGTCATCGTCGTTCCGGGAGGCGGGCATCGGGAGTTGTGGACGGATCACGAGGGCCATAACGAAGCGCGCTTCCTCAATGAGCGCGGCATCGCGGCGTTCGTGCTTCAGTACCGGCTGGCGCGCGAACCAAACTCGACGTACACCATCGAAGGTGACGCACTGGTCGATCTCAAGCGCGCCATCCGCACCGTGCGTTCGCGTCCGGAATGGTCGCAGGACACGAAGAAGATCGGCGCGATGGGTTTCTCCGCGGGCGGGCAGCTCGTGGCGCTCGCCGCCACGCGTGGCGATTCGGGCGATGCGACGGCGAAGGACTCCGTCGATCGCGCATCGTCGAAACTCGATTTCGCCGCGCTCGTCTATCCGGGCACGTGGGCGGATCTGCAGATCAACGCCAGCACGCCGCCGATGTGGCTGCTGTGCGGCAGTGATGACCGGCCGGAAGTGATCGCCGGCATCACGAACATCTATCTCAAGTTGCGTGAAGCGAAGGTGCCGGCGGAACTGCATCTCTACGATGGCGTTCCACACGGCTTCGGCATGCGAGCCAACCTGACCGGCCCGGTGTCCCACTGGCCGCAACTCTTCGTCGACTGGATAAAGGTCCCATGAAAAAGCAGTTCCTCACCGCGGCACTTGTCGTTTCCTGGGCCGCGGCTTTCGCCGCGCCCGCGTTTTCACAGCAGCTGCCGGTGACGGTGAAGTCTCCAGATACGCGGATCTCCGTGCGTATCACGCAGGATGGCGGTGGTCAGCTCGCGTATGCCATCGAGCGCGATGGCGATCCTGTGTTCGCGCCATCAGCGTTGCGCGTGCGCCTCGCGGAAGGCGACGTGTCGAGTGTCGACGTGCGCCAGGTGTGGCCGCGCAGCGTGGACCAGGTGAGAAAGCTCGTGGCCACCAAGGCCGCGGAAGCGCGCGACCGTTTCAACGAAGTCACGCTCGACGTAATGCCGCGCTCGCGCGCCATGCGTGCGATGAAGTGGGTATTCCGCGTGTATGACGATGGTGTGGCGTTCCGATACGTCGTGCCGGCGGACGCAGGGCTCGCCACGCTCGCGGTGAAATCCGAAGACACGGAGTTCACGTTCGGCGCCGACTACGACTGCACGGGATTCAACGTGGCGCGCGTGGACTCCAGCCACGAAGGCGAGTTCGATCCGATCCAGGCGAGTCGCATCCGCGAACACAACCTTTACGACCTGCCGCTGGTGTGCCGTACGGCGAAAAACGCGTTTGCCATCGGCGAAGCGGATCTGCGTGACTACGGCGGCCTTTATCTCGGCGGTCGCGGTGATGGCCGGCCGGGTGTGCAGGCGCGTGTGTCGCGCCGGCTCGACGACAAGTCGCTGATCGCCAGGACGCCGATTGGCGCCAGCGG
>Ga0315910_10004118_pt1 | contig 12231 bp, 10 predicted proteins | sample EdamamesoilMG_FD_204470 | JGI IMG/M metagenome (GOLD analysis project Ga0315910, IMG submission 204470) | Garden soil microbial communities collected in Santa Monica, California, United States - Edamame soil | ecosystem: Environmental > Terrestrial > Soil > Garden | place: USA: California... | reverse complement strand
CGCCCGCCGCATCGTGCCGACGTTTCGCGGCTGGCATGCCAGTCCGGCCGTCGGATTCGACCTCGCGCTCATCGTGCGCAAGGAAGGCGAGCAGGAAATTTTCGAGGCCCTGCCGCTGCGTTTCCTCTACCTCAACAACGAGTGGCGGGCCCTGGTCCCCGACGCGGACCGGCTTCTCGAGGCGACCGGGCTGAACTGCTGGCAGTAGCGGAATAGCGCGGAGGCAGTGAACCTTCCCCCGCGGCCCATCTCCAATCCGGAAGAAGCCTGTCCCGCGCCCCGGCTCCGGGACGGCCCAGATCGTTCCTTCCGGAGGTTCCCATGCGCGTCCACGCCTTGATTCAAAGACTCCTTCCTGCGGCCCTGCTGGCGATCAGCCTTGCCGTCCCCTCGCACCAAAGTGTCGCCATGGAGGTCCAGGGCTTCGAGGTCGGCGGCGGCCTTGGCTTCATCGATCCGGGGGGCAAGCGCGACATCGACAGCGACCCGGCCGCCCTGCTGACTTTCGGCGCGCGCCTCGACGGCCCGTGGGGCGCGGAAGTGGCGGCCATGTTCGGCAACGACATTTCGCTGCTTGGCGTGCGCGGCCTGTACCACTTCAGCGAGTTGCCCGGCGCCTGGACGCCGTATATCAGCGCCGGACTGGGCATCACCGATCCGAAGCCCGGTGAAAACGACACCACCGGACTGGTCGGCGTGGGCGTGAAGCATCCGATCAACGAGAACCTGGGCCTGCGCGCCGAACTCAATGCGCACCAGGGCTTCGATTCCGGCACGACGGACATGTCGATTTTCGTTGGCGTCACCTGGAGCTGGGGCTATGGCAAGCCGATCCACACGGCGGCTCCCGCAGCCGCGGCGGCGCCGGTGGCCGCGGCGACCGCGGAAGGGGATGCGGATCGCGACGGCGTTCTCGATTCGAGGGACCGTTGCCCGGGCACGCGCCCAGGCGCCAAAGTGAATTCCGAAGGCTGCGCAATCGACACCGATGGAGACGGGGTGCCTGATTCGCTCGACAGTTGTCCGGGTACTCCCACGGGCACCGCGGTCGACGCCCAGGGTTGCAGGCTCGATGCGGCCGCTGGCACCGATACGGACGGCGACGGCATTGCGGATTCCGCGGATCGCTGCCCGGGATCCAAGGCGGGCGCGAGGGTCAACACCGAGGGCTGCGAGCCGGTGACCACGGCAGTCCAGGATCGCGACGGCGATGGCGTTCCCGACGACGCGGACAAGTGCGCCGACACACCGTCCGGCGCGAAGGTCGACGCAAACGGTTGCATGCAGAAGCTCACCCAGAAAGTCAGCATCACGCTGAAACTCGGTTTCGACACCGACAAGGCCGACATCAAGCCTGAATTCTCGGACGACATCAGCAAGGTCGCGACATTCATGCGCGAGTATCCGGGCACGACGGTGGTCATCGAAGGCCATACCGACAATACCGGCAATGCCGACTACAACCGGAAGCTGTCGCAGCGGCGGGCGGAAGCCGTCGCGGATTCCCTGGTGCGCGACCACGGCGTTTCGGGCAGCCGGGTGCAAGCGATCGGCTACGGCGACACGAAACCCGTTGCGGACAACAGCACCTCGGCGGGCAGGGCGCAGAACCGGCGCGTGGAAGCGGCGATCGAGGAAACCGTCACGCGCTGACCCCGCTCAAGCAAGATGCATGAATGCCGGGCCTGTGCCCGGCATTTTTTTTGCCACGCCCCTTCCCCGACGCACGGGACCGCAGTGGCGGACCGCCGTCCGCTTCACTTCCGTTTCATATCCGTAAGCCGCCTGTATGGGCAACGCTTCTAGGATTCCATGCGATCCGGAACAGGACGAACGCGAACCATCGGCGAGACCTGGTCCGGGCCTGCAACACGGCGAATCAAGGCAGTCCCACACAGGAGGAGGCGATATGGAAGACACGCAATCATTGGATCGACGGGATTTCATGGCATTGGCGGCTGCTGCCGTAGCCGTCGGCGTAGGCACGGCCCTGCCCGTGGCGACAGCCGTCGCGGCACCGTCCACCGACTTTACCCGCTGGCTCAACAGCATCTCCGGCAAACACCGCGTCGTGCTCGATGTGCGCGAGCCGAACGACGGCATGGCGATCGCCTGGGCCTGGGTGTACCTGTTCACCGGCCCCCAAGCCTATGGCGTCAAGGAAAGCGAACTCGGCACCGTGATGGTGCTGCGCCACAACGCGATCCCTTTCGCGCTGGAGGACTCGATGTGGAGCAAATACAAGCTCGGTGAATATTTCAAGATCAACGATCCGGCGACCTCGGCACCCTCGCTGCGCCATCCCTACTACACGACGCCCGCTGACCCGGGTGTGCCGGACATGACCCTGAAACGGCACATGGAGCGCGGGGTCAAGGTGGCCGCATGCGACATGGCGATCCATTACTACAGCGGCCAGATTGCGGCGGCCCAGGGTTTGAAGCACGAAGACGTGAAAGCCGAGTGGATGGCCGCGACGTTGCCGGGCATCACGCATGCGCCATCGGGCGTGGTGGCGTGCCAGGGCGCGGTCGCGAAAGGTTGTTCCTACGTCTTTGCAGGCTGAGACCCGTCCATAAGGCAACTCGGGGTGGCCGGAGGGCGCTGGAGCAAAAGCCCTCCGGAGCGCACCGGGTTGCAACGCCGCATCCGAAGGGTCGTGGCGCGCCGGCCGGAGTGATTTCGCGGCACCGAGGGCACGAGCTTAGGTGACTTGCATGAGAACGGTACTGATCGCTGCGATGGCGTATGCGCTGGCCAGCATTGCGCCTGCAACGGCGCTCGCGCGCCCCACGATCGAGGAATTGAAGGCGCGGCGCGTCCTGGACGACTACGAGAGCAACGTCGTCTACGGCTACAACATCGTGATGGAGACGCAACGGTACGCGCCGCGTTACACGGGCAACCGGCTGCGCTGCACCAGCTGCCACCTCAACGCCGGGACGCAGCCCGATGCATTTCCCCTGAATGTGGCGGGCATCTACCCGAAGTGGCGCGCCAAGAACGGCGTGCGAAACGGCATCGGCCTGCGCATCCGCGACTGCTTCCTCTACAGCCTCAATGGAGTCATGCCCCCGGAGGAAGCGCCGGAAGTCCTGGCCGTCGCCGCTTACATTCACTATCTGTCCGAAGGCGAAGTCATCGGACGAACGCCGGACCATTGGGGCGTCCCTACGCTTCCAGATACGAACGTCGAGCCGAACCCGGCGCGGGGCGGCGAGGTGTTCCAGCGCAATTGCGCGGCATGCCATGGCAAGGACGGAGCAGGCACGGGGCCATTTCCGCCTCTTTGGGGACCGGATTCCTACAGTGCGGGCGCGGGCTTCAACAGCATCCCCAAGACGGCCGGATTCATCTGGGCGAACATGCCGCCAGGCGGACCCCGCCTGACGCACCAGCAGGCCAACGACGTCGCGGCCTTCCTCAACCTGCAGTTGCGGCCGTTCGATCCGCGCGAAGGCAAGTTGAAGAAACTGTTCGAGCGGATCGTCCATGCCCTGTCGGCGGCGTGGGCGGGCGACAAGCCATGAGCGCGCGCAAAGGGTGGGGTGCGCTCCTGCGCGAGGCGCTGCCGGATTTTTCCTGGCGCGGAAAGGTGGACGTCAGACGCGAATCGCTCGCCGGACTTGCCGGCGCGGTGCTCGTCATCCCCCAGGCCATCACCTTTGCCTACCTGGTCGGCCTGCCGCCCGAATATGGGCTCTATTGCGCGGTCTTCGTCGCTTTCATCGCCAGCCTGTTCGGCAATTCGGCGATGGTGGGCGGGCCGAATACCGCGGTTTCGATCCTCTTGAGCGTGACGGTTCTCCAATACGCCGGCCGCGGCAGCCCGCTCTACATCGAGTACGTGCTCATCCTGAGCCTGATGGTGGGCGTGATCCAGCTGGGCATCTGGCTGTTCCGCGGCGCGTCCCTGTTCCGTTACTTCAGTCCCGCGGCAATTACGGGCATCAAGGCGGGCGTGGGGATCCTGCTGATCACTTCGGCACTGGAAGGCGCGCTCGGCCTGGCTCCGCTCAGCGCGCGCTTCTTTTATGAAAAATTCCTGGTGGCCGCGGGCGGATGGAACGAGTTCGTGAGTCCCTGCGCGCTGCTCGTGAGCGGCATCACCATCGCCAGCGGATTGCTGATGAAGCGGCGCTGGCCGCGCATGTACATCGTTGGCGCGGTGGTCGTGGGCAGCATTGCAGGCCTTGCGATCGTCGGATGGCGCGGTCCGGTGGACTCGCAGATCGAACTTCTCGGCCACGTGCTCCTGAAACCGTTTCCGCTGATGTGGCCGCACATGGGACCCGAGCATTGGGTGATCGTGGAAGGCATGTTTCCGAATGCGGTCGCCATCGCCGTGCTAGGGCTGGCGCAATCCCTGGTCATCGCCCGCGACCTGAATGCCGGCGCCACCGTCAACCTGCACAAGGAGACCTTCGCGCAAGGACTGTCCAATCTCCTGAGTCCCTTCTTCTCGACATTCGCCGGATCCGGCAGCTTCAACCGCACCAGCGTCGCCGCGCAGATGGGCGCATGTACACCCTTGTCAGGCATGGTAAGTGCAGTTGCCGTCGCTGTCATTGCGTGCCTCCTGGGGCCGTTCTTCACCTACCTGCCCATGCCGGCCATCGCCGGGGTGCTCGCGCTCGTCGGCATCGGCATGATCCAGTGGAAGGAAGCGCGGCCCCTGTTGCGCGAGCGCATCGACGGAGCGGTGTACGTGCTGACGCTCCTCGCCGTCACCCTGCTCGGACTCGAAGTGGGGATCATGGTGGCTGCCGGTCTATCGGTGGCATTTTTCATGGCGAGCGTGTCTCGCGTCGAGCTCCAGATCGTGCGCGAAGGCCCCGGCGAACGCATCGCCGTGACCGGGAACCTGTTCTATGCATCGCTGGACCACCTGTCGGCGCACCTGCGCCAGGGGCCAGCCGCGACGACGTTGCTCGACCTCAGCCGCGTGCCTTATTGCGATGCTTCGGCCAAGGCCTTGTTCGAATCCATTCGCCGCGAGCGGATGTTGCACGGCGGCAAACTTGAGGTCGTGCCGGCATGAGCTCGCGATCATCTGTCAGTCCGACGTAAGTCCCGGGCGCGATACGCGATCAGCTCCTTCCCGCAGGGGCCGCCGGCTTGATCGAGGTCCTTGGCAGTACAGGACATTTCGTCTTCCTGTCGCCAATCCGTAAGCCGGCCGTCAGCTCGCCGGCCCTAGCATTTATCCACTGGCGCTTATGAAGAGCCTGCCGCGCGGTTCGCCTGCGACTAGAATGAGGCCGCAGCAGGGTTGCATCAGCCGTCCAGGCCGTATTCCCTCCATGGGAGGTTGCAATGGATGATGCCCGGATTCCCCATGCCCGGCGCCGCGCGTTCCTCGGCGGCGCTGCTGCGCTCGGTGCGGCATCGCTCCTGGGTATTCCGTCAGTCCACGCGGAACCTCCCCCCGAAGTCTCGAAGATCCGGCTGGTGCGCGTTCCCGCACTCTGCTTCGCGCCCCAGTACGTTGCGGAGGAACTGCTCCACCTCGAGGGTTTCACCGAGGTGGAGTACGTCAAGCTCTTCGAGGCGATTCCGACCGCGCTGGTGAAGTCAGCCGACCTTGCCATGTTCGGCGGCCCCAGTTTCCTGCCCGCCATCGATGCCGGGTTTCCCATCGCGGCGCTGGCGGGCATCCATGAAGGATGCTGGGAACTCTTTGCGCACCCGCCCATCGATACGGTCCAGCAGCTCAAAGGCAAGACGATCGGCATCGGTACGACCAATGGGGTCGAACAGGTGTGGCTTTCCAGTATCTTCGCGTATGTCGGGATCGATCCGCACAAGGACGTCAAATGGGTCACGGCCAAGGCAAACGACCCTGTCTCGTTGTTCCTCGAAAGGAAAGTGGATGCATTCCTGGCATTCCCGCCTGAACCCCAGGAACTGAGGGCCCTGAACGTAGGCAAAGTGGTGGTGAACACCACCCTCGACCGGCCGTGGTCCCAGTACTTCTGCTGCATGGTCGCGGGTCACAAGGACTTCATCCAGAACAATCCCATCGCAACCAAGCGGGCGCTGCGCGCGATGCTGAAGGCGGCGGACCTTTGCGCCAATGATCCGGAGCACGCGGCGCGTTACCTCGTCGAAAAGGGCTATGCGAAGCGCTACGAAGTCGCGCTCGAAGTCATCAAAAGCCTTTCGTACAGCCGCTGGCGCACCGACAACCCCGCGGACACGATGCGCTTCCATGCGTTGCGGCTCCGCGATGTCGGCATGATCAAGGCCACGCCACAGCAGATCATCGATCGCGGTTCCGACTGGCGCTTCCTCAACGAGCTTAAGCGGGAGCTGAAGGCATGAACCGGCGCCGCTTCCTGCAGCAGTCTTCCGCCGTGTGCGCGTCGTCATTATTTTTGGCGCCTGGCATTTCCAGAGCCGAGCCGCCGCCGGAAGTCGACCGGATCCGGCTGGTGCGGGCGCCCGGCATCTGCATCGCACCGCAATACATTGCCGAGGACTTCCTGAAGCTGGAGGGATTTCAGCACGTCGAGTATGTGGAAATCCAGCGAAACAATACGGCGTCGATGCTGGTTTCGGACGGGGCCGACTTCTCGCTGGAGACGGTCTATAACATCGTGCCGCTGCTGGATGCCGGACACGATCTGAAGGTCCTGGCCGGCATTCACGCGGGTTGCTACGCCCTGATCGGCAACGACCGGGTCGAGCATATCCGGGACCTGGCCGGCAAGCGCATCGCGATCAGCGTCATCGGCGGTCCGGAGCACACGTTCATTTCGAGCATGCTGGCCTACGTCGGCATGAAACCGCAATCGCAGGTTCGCTGGGTAGTTTCGGGTTCGGTTGCGGACTCCATGCGAATGTTCATGGCGGGCGATGCCGATGCGTTCCTTGCAACTGCTCCCCAGCCGCAGGAAACGGATCTCAAGAAAGCAGGCCGGGTAATCGTCGATTCGACCCATGACCGTCCCTGGTCACAGTATTTCTGCTGCATGGCGATGGCAACCGCAAAGTTCAGCCATCGCAATCCTGTCGCTACGAAGCGGGCGCTGCGCGCCATACTCAAGGCTTCCGACTTGTGTGACCGCGATCCGGCTCTGGCGGCAGGTATCCTCGCGGACCGCGGATACGAACCTCGTCGTGCGATTGGACTCGAGGTGCTCGGGAGCCTGCCCTACGACCGGTGGAGGCAGGCCAATCCCGAAGACACCCTGCGCTTCTACGCGCTGCGGCTGCACGAAGTTGGGATGCTCAGGAACAAGCCAGAGAAGCTCATCCAGGCGGGCGTGGATTGGCGCTATCTCAACGAACTCAAGAGGGAGCTCAAGGCATGAGCCGAAGAACGTTCCTGCAGCGTGCATCCGCACTCGGTGCGACAGGGTTGATCGGCATACCGGGAATTGGGCGCGCGGAACCACCGCCAGAGGTCAGGAAAATCCGCCTGGTCCATTTCCCCGCCATCTGTGTCGCACCTGGTTATCTTGCAAAAGACCTGCTACTCGCCGAGGGATTCGAGGAGGTGGAGTACGTTGATACACAGGTGAACTCGATTGCGACGACCATTGCGGCGGGTCTCGCGGACATCTGGGTGGATGCCGCCCCGAGCCTGGTGAATCTCCTGGCGACGAAGGATACCGTCGTGGCCGTGGCCGGCATCCATGCCGGCTGCTATGAATTGCTGGCCAAGCCGGACTTGCGGACGATCCGCGACCTGAAAGGGCGATCCGTCTCTATCAGCGGCTTCGGTTCCACCGAACATATTTTCGTCTCGAGCATGGGCGCCTACGTCGGACTCGACCCGCGCAAGGATATCGACTGGCGGATGATGAATACCACTGAAGCCACCATGCAAGCCTTTGTTGATGGCAAGGCGGATGCTTTCTTGGGTTTCGCGCCGCAACCGCAGGAACTGCGATCGAAGAAGATCGGTCACGTCATCGTAAATACGACGCACGACAGGCCGTGGTCGCAATATTTCTGCTGCATGCTGACCTTGAATCGGGAGTTTAGTCGCAAGTACCCGGTAGCGGCGAAGCGCTCGATGCGCGCATTCCTGAAGGCAGCGGACATTTGCGCGAGCCAGCCGGAGCGTGCGGCGCGATTCATGGCCGACAAGGGTTACGCCGCCAACTATGACTTGGCTCTGGAAGTGATTGGCGAGCTTCCCTACCGGCGTTGGCGCGACAGCAACCCCGAGGACACCATTCGCTTCCATGCCTTGCGCCTGCATGAGGGGGGGATCATCCAGACGAATCCGCAAAAGCTCATCGAGCGCGGCACGGACTGGCGCTTCTTGAACGAACTCAAGAGGGAAATGAAAGCATGAGCCGGCGTGGCTTCCTGCAACAAGTCTCTGCCCTGGGTGCCGGCGCAGCGCTGGGGTTGCCCCTGGTTGCGCGGGCAGAGCCGCCTCCGGAGGTCCAGAAGATTCGCCTGCTCCATGCTCCGTCCATCTGCCTGGCGCCGCAACTGCTGGCGGAGGAGTTGCTCCGCCTGGAGGGGTTCACCGACATCCAGTATATGGAGATGAAGATCAATCGGCTTTCCGGCGAGGTCGCCAATGGGCGGGTAGACATGACCCAGGCTGCAACACCCGAAGTCATTCCCGAGATCGACGCCGGGCGTCCGATCGTTGTGCTGGCGGGCATCCACGCGGGTTGCTACGAATTGTTTGCGCACGAGCAGGTGCGGAAGATCACGGACTTGAAGGGGATGCGGGTTGTAGTCAGCGCCGAAGGAAGCCCGGAGCAAACCTACGTCTCGAGCATTGCCGCCTATGTCGGTTTGAAGCCTGCATCCGACATCAGATGGATCGTTGCCGGAACAACCGTCGAGGCGATGCAAGTATTCGTGGACAGGCAGGCCGATGCATTCCTGGCCTTTCCGCCGCAACCCCAGGAACTGCGTGCGAGGCAGGTGGGGCATGTTCTCGTGAATACCACGCGCGACCGGCCCTGGTCCCAGTACTTCTGTTGCGTTGCGGTGGCGAACCAGGAGTTCGTGCGCCGCTATCCGGTGGCAGCGAAGCGGGCATTGCGCGCGATGCTCAAGGCCACGGATCTATGCGCCGACGAGCCCGAACGTGTGGCCCGCTACCTCGTGAGCAAAAAGTATGAATCGAGGTACGAAATCGCACTGGAGGTGGTGAATTCCCTGCCGTACCGGCGCTGGCGAGATTCGCATCCGGAGGACACATTGCGCTTCCACGCATTGAGGTTGCACGAAGTCGGCATGATCAAGTCGAGCCCGCAAGCGATCATTGCGAACGGTACGGACTGGCGATTCCTCGATGAGCTTCGCAGGGAACTCAAGGCATGAGCCGGCGTGATTTCCTGCAGGCGTCCTTGGCAATCGGCGCGACATCGCTATTGGGCACTCCGGGCACATCCGCCGCTGCCCCTGAGCTCGAGACGAAGACCATCACGCTGATGGAATGCCCGGCCATGTGCCTCGTGCCGCAATACCTGGTTTCGCATTTCCTGCGCGCCGAGGGATTCGAGGAGGTTCGCTACGTAAAGATCCTGGAAAACTATGTCGCCGCGCAGCTTGCGAACGGCAATGCAGACCTCACGATGGACGCCGCCGGCGCCTTCCTGAGGCATCTCGACAACGGCCTCCCGCTGATTGCTCTTTCCGGCGTCCACCTGGGCTGTTATGAGCTTTTCGCAACCAGCCGGATTCGCGCAATACGGGACCTGCGGGGGGCGACCATACCGGTTTCCATGATGCATTCCGCAGAGCATGTTTTCCTTTCCAGCATGCTCGCTTACGTGGGGATCGACCCACGCAAGGACGTCCACTGGATCGTGCGGCCACCGTCCGAATCCATGCAGCTCCTGGCAGAGGAAAAGGTGGACGCGTACCTCGCGTTTCCGCCGGAGCCGCAGATGCTGCGGGACAGGAAGATCGCCCGGGTCCTGGTTCGAACCGCGATCGATCGCCCGTGGTGCGACTACTACTGCTGCATCCTGACGGCCAACAGGAGCTTCGTGAAGCGGAATCCGGAGGCGACAAGACGGTCATTGCGCGCCTTCTTGAAAGCCGCGGACTTGTGCGTGGAGAGGCCCGCGCATGTAGCCAATACCGTGGTCGATCTCGGGTTCGCCACCAACCATGATTACGTCCTCAGGACGCTGAAGGAAGTGCGATTCGACGCATGGCGGACGCATGCCCTGGAAGACTCGCTGCGTTTTCATGGATTGCGGCTGCGCGAAGCGGGCATGATCCGGTCGAATCCCGCAAGCCTGATCGAACAGGGAGTAAACACGAGTTTTCTGGCGGATCTGAAAAAGGCGCTGAAGACGTGACCTCGATTATCCTTCTCCAGGCCCGTATGCAAGTTGCCAGGCGTTGGAGGATCGCACTGGTGCTCGCTTGTAGCCTTGCCGCGGGCATGGCCTCATTGTCCGGCGCGGCCGACGATGCATTGCCGCGCATCGGTCCGGCGCCAGCGTTCACGCTTACCGACCAGGACGGCCGTCGCTTCTCGCTTTCGGACGCGAAGGGCAAGGTCGCCATCGTGACTTTCATCTTCACGACTTGCTCCGACACGTGCCCGTTGCTGACGGCCAAGCTGGTGGGAATCCAGCGCAATCTCGGGGCGGCCGGAGGCGGCCTCGTTGTCGCGGCAATCACGGTCGATCCCCTGCAGGACACGCCGGAAACGTTGAAAAAATATGCGCAGGCATACGGCGCCGATCCCAAGGCCTTCGTTTTCCTGACCGGGTCGATCCCGCAGGTCGAATCGGTCGCAAGGAGATATGCCGTTTTCCGCAAGGCGAATGGCAAGGGCGGTTTGGACCATACCTTCCTGACCTCGCTGATCGACCGCAAGGGCGTGCTCAGGGTGCAGTACATCGGCACCCGGTTCGATCCGGATGAATTCCGCCGTGACGTGCAGTCGCTGCTGCGGGAGCCCGGCGCATGATGGCGAATTGGGCTCCGGAGCGTATGGCTCGCGTGCGGGCTGCCGTTCGCGCCAGATGCGCCGGGGCCGGACGCATGGTCGCCGACTGGTTCCCCGACCTTGTCGCGCGGATTCGGGCGTCGATCCATACCAAGCTGCTCGGCGCATTCCTGCTGATCGTCGCCATGCTCCTTGCTTCAGGGATCGTCGGCCTGCGCGCCCTGGGCGAGGTGAACAGGCGCACGGAAGACATGGTGCAGCTCCAGAGAAAGATCGCGGCATACCGGCAGCTGAACCATGACACTGTCGCGCAGCTCTACAGCGTGGCGTCGACGCTGCTCAAGCCGGAAGAGCGGGCGTTGGAGGCGACGTTGAGGCAGCTCAACCAGTTCGGCTACGACCTCGACCGCCTGCAGTTCGTCGCCCAGGACGAGAAGGAGATCTTCGCGCGCCTGCGGCAGGACTACGAGGAGTTCATCCGCATCGTCACGCAGGTGATCGACCTGATCCGCAGCGGCAGGGTGGCGGAGGGGCGCGATCTGCAACTGACCCGGGCGACCCCGCACACGGAACGTCTCGAGCGGCTCACAAACGAACTGGTGAACAAGGCCGAGTCGGACATGGTGATCAGCATCGAGGCCACCCACGAGGCCTATGAGAATTCGCGCGATGCGATCATTGCCTTCCTTGCGGCCAGCATGGTCCTGGCCCTGTTGCTCGGTTACAGCATTTCATCGTCGATCGTCGATCCCGTCCGCCAGATGGAGGCCCGCATGGGGGAGATTGCCGCCGGGGATTTCTACAAGACCGTCAAGGTGCCAAACAGGGACGAACTGGGCGCCCTGGCCGCCGACCTGAACACCATGAGCGAACGCCTTGGGCTGGCCTATCGGGAGTTGGAGGCGGCCAGCCAGCACAAGAGCGAGTTTCTCGCGAACATGTCGCACGAGCTGCGCACGCCGCTGAATGCCATCATCGGATTCTCGGAAGTGCTGAAGGACGGCCTGTTCGGGGAGCTGACGCCCAAACAAGCCGAGTACATGCGCGACATCCATGCATCGGGCCAGCACCTGCTTTCCCTCATCAACGACGTCCTCGATCTTTCGAAGGTCGAGGCGGGGCGCATGGAACTGAGCGTCAGCCGGTTCGACATTCCTTCGGCGATCGACAATGCGCTCATGCTGGTGCGGGAGCGTGCCGTCCGCAGCGGCATCTCGCTGTCGAGCCGCATCGAGGGGAGCGTGGGGGATTTTGCGGGCGACGAGCGCATGGTCAAGCAGATCATGCTCAACCTGCTGTCGAATGCGGTGAAATTCACGCCTCCGGGCGGGCGAGTGTCCGTA